>OGOI01002103.1_pt1 | contig 10475 bp, 8 predicted proteins | sample 1552631 | NCBI WGS metagenome assembly OGOI01 (sample SAMEA2580204, study PRJEB22360) | human gut metagenome | biome: human gut; feature: human-associated habitat; material: faeces | place: Denmark | collected 2008/2010 | reverse complement strand
CCGCCTAGTTTCAAAAGCTGATTGCCTTCATAATCATAGACAATAATTTTTGTACCTTCATCTTCCGCAGCCATGGAGCCGGCAACCATGATATGACTATTCGTGATCTGTACGTCATCTAACATGGAAAATGGTCCCTTGCGTTCTTCATCATTGTTTAATCCGGTCAGTATCCACGGCTCAGCCGTCAGGTTACCATCTTGATTTGCAATCTTCTGAGTATCACTGTTCACCCAGAAACTGATTCCCCATTCTCCGGATGGATGCATATTCAAATGTCCATCTACGGTTGTCTGCATTGCCTTTTTTCCATCTTTTACGCCAATTACATCTCCGATTCCCGGCGAAAGATATAACATTCCACTGTTGTCTCCGGACAAATATTCACAATCATCGTCTAGTTCCATCGAAGAAACGAATTTGAGTCCGCTTTCTGAATATTCATAAGTATCCAGTTTGTTCTCCAGCAAATGGAATACCTGGTTGCCCTGTTTTACAAACTGATGTTCCATGATCTGCATGACACCCTGTGCTTCTTTAAACGGAATATATTCCGGAACGATTGTATAAGAACCTACCATCTGCTTTGCCAATACAGGTTCAAGAGGCTCTCCCTCCCATGGCCATGGTGCGTCTTTATTTCCTTCATCCTTTAATTTCAGCACAATTCCTTCCAGCAGTTCTTTGTCAGAATCATCTATTTCCTGTCCCTTTACTCTGATATCATAGGATGTACCAGACTTTTCATGGCGATACATATACGTTTTCTCTGCGGAATTACCTTCCGGCATTGCTGTATATTCTGCATTTCCTATTGTTACAGTGTCCATTTTCCCTTTTGCATATGTCTCTAAATCCACGCCGAAGTCAACTAAACTATTTCGATATTTATAGGAATCCTCCTTTGTCGCTTCTATATAAATGACATTCTCGGATTCATCTACTGTATCTCCATCAAAAAATCTAACGCGAGCGTAGTCTTTATCTTTCTTCATATTTTCTTTATCATAGTTCCATGCTTTCGGATAATACACTGTAAATAAATTTAATTTAAGATTTTTCCTGTCCTTAAATTTTGTTTCTGCCTGCTCTGTTTTTTTCTTCTCCGGAGCCTTTTTTTGTCCACATGCCGCTATCATCATCATGCATGCCATGATACACAGCACACACCACAATTTCTTTTTCATGGTATCTTCCCTCCCTTCACGCTTTCCACATCCGTTTTAACTATTCACCGTCACTTTTCACACAATGAAATGTGTAGTAGTCTTCGTCATTACTGTAATCTACTTTCAACGTGCCATCGTCATTTATCGCCACTGAGAGAGATGGGTTATCTGATTCAATCGCACAATACCCCAGTGCAACTGACCATGGGAATGTCCCTATCTCTTCTCCTTTATAAATAACTGTTACATTACGGTCATTTTTGAAATCAAGACGCAGTGCATCATTGATGTTGTCTACTCCTTCCATAGAAGTCTGCGGTCCGTCTCCTAAAAGTTCTTCTACGCTTTCAGAAGCCCACTTACCTATGACTGCACTTTCCTCCTCTGTCAGATAGAGCGAAGGATCCATTGCATCGGTTCCATCCTTTGCAAAAATCACCTTTACTCCCATCTCCAGCATATCGTCAAAAGAAATGATATCTTTTCCGATGGTTCCCACCATTTTTTCTCCTTCGATGCTCAAGGTAAACTGATCATCTTCGACAGACCATTTTCCATTTCCGGTAGTGTCTCCGACTGAAAAGGATACTTTTCCGCCATTTTTCACTTCAAATTCAAAATCACCACCGAAAGTTTCATCTACACTGACGGATATTCCCATCATTTGAGCGGAGACCGCTACCCATTTTCCTTCATATGGATTCTTCTCTCCTGCTTTTCCGGAGCCTCCACACCCGGTCAGTGCTGCCATACTGATGATAAACACTAATCCTAATAACAAATTCAATTTTTTTCTCATAAGCCTCTTCCCTTTCGACTACTTCTTATCTGCAAAAAACGGAGTCAGCAATTCTGCCACCTTGCTGATTGGCATTGTCTGTAAGATCACCTTTCCCGGTCCTTTAACAACAGTATTAAAAATGCCCTCTCCTCCGATCAGCATATTTTTTACTCCTTTTACGGTTACAATATCCATCGTACAGGTTTCTTCCATTGCCGCTAAGTACCCGGTACTGATCACCATTTCCTGTCCGGCACTCAGATTATATTCCACTGCATGTCCGTCAATTTCTACAAATGCAGTTCCATTTCCGCTCAATCTCTGCATAATGAAACCTTCTCCGCCAAATATGCCTTTTCCTAATTTTTTCTGGAAATGCATGGACAGTTCCACGCCTTCTTCTGAAGCAAGGAATGCACTTTTCTGCACGATCATGGAGTGACCGCTGCTAATCTCCAGCGCTTTGATTGCTCCCGGAAAACTTGATGCAAATGCAATCATTCCGTCTGTACCTTCTGCGGTATATCTGTTTTGAAACGCAGAATCACCAGACATCATTCTGCCGAACATTTTCTTCATTCCGCCACCGGAAACCGTCTCCATTTTCATGTTCGGGCTCATCCAGCTCATACTTCCGCTTTCTGTGATCATAGATTCTCCTGCTGCTAATTCACATACGACAACTGGTAAATTTCCTCCTAAAATCTCATATTTTTTCATAGTAAAGTTCTCCTTTCTTTTTCGTTTTTCTTTTTTCGTTTTTATCCTACAACAGTACCTTTTTCATTAAGTTTTGCGGCACATTGCACACACATATCCAGATCATCACAGATCAAAAAGCAATGGTCACATACAAGACGCTTACATATCGGACAAATATTAAAGATTTCTTTCGCCTGATTCAATGCTTTTTGAAATGCTAAATTCTTTTCCCGGTCATAAAGCGTATCATAAATAATCTTCCGATTTTCATTTTCCGGTTTTTTCCCCGCTTTGGAAAAACGAATTGGTGTGCTTTTCCATACTGTTTTACATTCCATACAGCATAGTGAAAAGCAAAACTCATCCGGTGTAGAACAATCTATTAAATCCTTTTTCGTAATATATTCCACATTTCAACCTCCTTGTTAACCTCCTTGCTCTATCACCATTATTTTTTTCTTTTATCGGGCGGCCACCATTTCGTAATGAAAGCGTAACAGATACGGAAAGCAAATACTATGGTCGCCATTCGTATATTTTGCTTATTTTCCAAAATACGAACGATTAGTATACCATATATAGTGTTTCCTTTTCATCCATCTACTATATATGCGTAATTTCTTTTTGTAAAAATGTAAACGATATCTGTCGGTCAAACTAAAAAAGAGCCTGTACAGACTCTTTTTCTTTTACTCAGTTCTATTATATGTCAGCTTATCTAACTGATCGCATTTTCGAAACAACTCAATATACAGCATTAATTCCTCTCTGACAGTTATTCCCAGTTTTCGATTCATATTTGTATTATGCTTTCTAGCTGTTCCAATACTGATATAAAGCAATGAAGCAATCTCCTGTATCGTATATCCATCAACATAATACTGAAGAACCATCCTCTCTGACGGAGTCAGAGTTTCCACGCGCAAAGCAAACGCCTTGAGCATTTCTTCTATATTCGGAGGAATGCCTCCATTTTCCAGTTTCTCCGTATTTCTTTTTTTCTGCATAAAATCAACCAGTGCATCCACTTCTGAAATTCCTGATAAATTTTCATCTGTCAGCGTATCCTCCTGCAGTGCTTTTAAACTCCGAAGAATCGGCTTCACAAAACGACGGGACATACTGACAGAAACAATCAATAATAAAATCAGGAATAACAACGTACCGATGATCCAGTCCCTTCGATTGTCCGCTGTTAATTTTTCATAATTCGCTTCTGATATCAATGTCAGTACCGCAAGCGGCATCCCATTACAACTCTTCAATTCAAGCAGTTCATGCCTGCCTATATAATTCCCGAAAGCGGTAGAATATGTATTATAATACTTTCCTTTCTTCACTGTCATCGTTCCTGATGGTGAAAGATACGTTTCCTTTGTATCTCCGAACATCGCCTTATCCAGATAGATGTTTCCTTTTTTGTCCATAGGAGCCAGTACTGTCACTATATTCCCACAGGAACCTTCCACCATAGGATAAGACAGCCTGAAATACAGATTACTCATCTCCATACCGCACAAACCGCGTACTTTTCCGGTACTGTCTAAAACCGGGACATATAAAAGCTGCACATCCTCCCATGTGTCACTCAGCTCCAGCCGGTCTGTCCACAGGCAGCTCTCTACCAGCCGGTTCCCATCAAACTGCATAATCTGTTCATAACCCGGCAATGCGGACGTATCAAATTCTAAATTCCAACGGTTATGGAGCTGTACCTGCTCTGCTCTTGCAATATCAGCATTTCCCCTGAAAAAAACTACGTGCTGTTTGCTTGTATTTACTGCCTTTAAATCAGACAGGCGCAGGTAGATTCCCATGCGTGATGTATCTGCATATTCCGTCTTCGTATTTACCGTTGCATCCAATACAACAAAAACTCCACTGCAATACTTCACATCCAATGCAGATTTCAAGGAGGGATACAGCGCAGACTCTAAATCCATGATCAACTGAGGATTATCATTCAAATCTGAAAATGTCTTTCCATTGGCTGTCAGGCATTGATTCAATTCTTTTGTAATATCTTCCGATAAAGAAATACTTCTCGCCATCATAATGTCGGTCTGCTCTGTCATCGCTGACAACGTATTCTTCTGCTGGGCAGACAACATTTCCCGTACTTTAAAATCCATTCCCGGAAGAACTCCAATAATACTCAGTAACAGAACTGTCGCTAAAAAAAGTGTTAAAATCACCACGCACCAATAAACAATCAGTCTTTGCTGCATACGGATGCCTTGTCTCTTTATTCCTTTTATAATCTTCCGGAAATTTATTCTCTTTTCTCCCATATGTCAGCCACCTCTTTTGCCGATCCGGCAGACATTATTGTGTGTATGCTGCTTTGAAATCCTCTAATGTCTCTGAAACAAGTTTATCCATATTTTCCGGATGTCCCTGCCACTCCAGCCGCTTTACTGACAGGGTTTGCCTGATAAGTTCTTCAAACTTTGTTTCCAGATTCAGATAGGAATCCAATTTCGGAGCAGTATAAAATGTATAGTTCTCCTGCGTCTTTAAAAAAGCCTGATACAGGGATACATACATCGGATCACTTAACTTCTCGATCGCCTCCGGAAGGTAAACATCGAAAGCTTCCTGCTTTACCGGCATATATCCAAGACTGGTCACAAATTCCACATTCTTTTGGGCCTCTGTCAGCCATTTAAGAAACGTAATACAGGCTTTTTCTTTTTCCGGTGTAGATTTTACCGTACAAATACCGGCACCCCGCTGCATGACCATCGTTTCTCCCCTGGCAAATACGGGACATGGCATGGAAACAATCTCTACTTTTTCCGATGTATTATCCGCATATGTAACTTCGTCTGAATAATATAACACACTGGCTGACGAAGCCACCGATACAATCGAATCTCCCGTTCGCAAAGGTTCCGTCGCATAACCGCCGCGAAGCCATACTCCTCCGGACAGTGCCGCTTTTGCATAAGGTTCCCACACTGTTTGAAATTCCGGTCCGAAAGCCAGATTTTCTCCTTTAAAGAAATTTTCACCCAGGGATTCTACACCTACCTGAAAATAGTTAAAATGATAATCATGAACGAAAAAATTCTTTCCATCACCAGGAACGTCCGGCGTCTGGTTGTCTGTCCATGCAGCATATTGTTCTGCCATTGCGAAGAGTCCTTCCCATGTTTTTAAATCTTCTATCTTCGCTCCTGTTTCTTTTGCAAAACGATCAAATGCGGTTTTATTGATAAACATAACTTCCATTGATTTTGCTACCGGCAAAATGGAAAGTCTTTCATGAATGACACCCTCTTCCAAAAAGGCCGGAATAAATTCGTTCAGTTCTTCTTCTGTAAAATAATCATAATAATCTACAAGCTCCGTATCATCCGGCATCGCCAGAACTGTCTTGGGATAGGAAACAAACATATCCGGCAGTTTGGAAGCCCCCGGATCTCCAAATGCGGATGCCAGCACATTTTCATGTATCGTATTCGTATTTGTAACACTGCCAACCTGTACCCGGATATTTTTCTCTTTCCCAATCGTTTCATTAAATTCATCAATCAGATCGTTTAATGGCGATTCTGTCTGTCCGCCATATACATGCCATAATGTAACGGTTACCGGATCTTCGTTTTTCTTCTGCCCACACCCTGTAAAAACTATGACCGCAATCATTACCGGGAACAGGCAGATTTTTCTCATAATATATCTCATATTATTTTTCTCCCTTCCAGACAGTATCTTATAAAGCATCTGACATCTCAACAAAAAATAATATCTTGGGATTAAGACACTTTTACACAGTATATGATAACGGTTTTCAGCGATTTAAACACTCCCCATGTGGGTAGTAAAATGCTGTTTTTAAAATCCGTTTATAATCAGATTTTTCTTTGTAACAGCTACCGCCAATTTCGTTTTGGAATCAAAATTCGTTTTCTGCAGCATATTCTTGATATGCCATTTTACAGTCTCCGGTGATATACACAAACTTTCTGCAATTTTTTTATAGGATTCTCCTTCCACCACTAATCGCAGAACTGCTAATTCCCCAGGTGTAAAATCACAGCTTTTCGCTGTTCCGATCATCACAACCGGTGGAGCATCCGGATACACGCTCTCCCCTTTCATCGTGCGATCCATAACCTCCAACAGTTCCTCTTTACCGGCATCTTTATACCAGAAGCTTTCTACTCCCGCTTTGCGCGCCCTGTCAATAAAACTGCACTCTACTAAAGAAGTCACGATAATTATTTTTATCTGAGGCATTGTCCTTTTAATCTTCTCTGCTGCCACAAGTCCACTCTCATCATTCTCCGTACAGACATCCATCAAGACAAGTTCACATTTGCTCTGCCTGCATACGGTTTCTGCCATAGCTGCGTTTGTGATAGAAGCCGCCAGACAATATCTCCCACTGGACTGGATATAATTTTCCATATCTTCCCGAGCCATACGCTGGTCTTCCACGATTAATACCCGTATCATCTCCGCACCTCCTTTGGTATCTTAACGATTATCGAAAATTTTGACTCCGCACAGATTCTCAATGTACCTCCACATTGCTCCACCCTTTTTCGTATACCGGATAATCCTCCTCCTTCTTTGACATTCTTCTCCGTTTTTTGTCCATTATCTGTGATTACTATAATCCACTCTTGTTCCTCACTGCCTAATTTTACATACAGTTCGCTTGCCCCGGCATGGCGGACACAATTGGAAAGCGCCTCCAAAAGTATTGTATCCATCAGTTCGGAAATATGAGATTCCCAGACTTTTTCTCCTGTATAAATAATTTTCACACCCAAAGTCTTCGCTCTTTCCTGCACCTGCCTGTGCAGTTGTTCACCTTCCACAGACTCGTTATCTTTATTCAGCAAATCTAATGTCTGCTTCCATTGCGAACGGAAAATATCCCGGTCTGCTTCTGATTCCCGTATCAACATCCGCTGTGCCGCCAGGACACTATATCCTAGATTATCATGCACTCTCATTTTCATAGATAACATTTCTTCTTCTCTGGTCAGAGTTATTACATTCTTAGAAAGTTCTTTCATAGCCACAGACATTTCCTGAAGTTTCTGATTTTCTTCCTTCAGCAATACTTTGTTCCGATATAATTCCGACACTTCAGAAGCAAGAAACTGAAAGAATCGATCTCCGGCTGTCGTAGTAATCTCTTTCTCTGAAAATTTCCACACACTTCCATCCGCAAAGCAGTATACTTTCAAATCAACATCATAAAATACATTTTCTTTCAGAGGATGTTCCAGTGCTTCCTTCAGTTCTGTAATATTCTGTATATCTCTTCCCGCCAGATCCTGACAAATTTGATACATTTTCCGATTCATCAGTTTAGGCATTCCGTTCCCATCAAAAAAAACAATTCCGCTCGGCAAATTGTCCAGACTCTCCTGAACTGCATTTTCCCTCAGGCAGTTCTTGCGGTACTTATGAATTCCAAAGATCTTCATTCCTACATATAAAAAACCACAAATTCCCATAACAATTAAAATCACATATGGTATTTTAAACATCCGTTGCCGCGCACACAAGCCGGATGTTATAAGGAAAATAACTATAAGCAATGCACTGTCCAGCAGCAACATCTTTCTTTGTCTTTTTCCTGTTCCTTCATAAATAACCAGAATCATATACAGCAAAGTCAAAAAAATAAAAAAGCAAATGATCGTGATCTGATACTCCGGCGAACAATTTTCAAATGTTTTTATCATTTGCCGCTACCTCCTCCCGGAATCAGAGAAAGCAGCCATGCTCCGTCAAAATCCTGCTCCGCATAAGCTCCATATCGTCCGGCAATTTCCCGCAGATCTGTTTTACATTCCACACTCATAGACATGACGATCCGCTCCTCTCTACGTTTCAGATTTACAGTAAATGCCGACAGATCTTCCAAAGATTCCTCAATGACTGCTTCAAAAAAATCATAAATCTGCATAGCATCTTCACTTCGTATTTCATCTAAAGCGGTGGAAAAACCTGCCTCAACATGGTTCCATTCCAGATTCTTTATCGTTTCCCTGAAACATAACTCCAACTCTCTTATCGGAATTTTTACGGTCTGCTCCGCAATAAAAATAAGATTACTACGCCTTTTTATATAGGCTCCGATCACAACTATCTTCCCTAATATTTTTTTCCTTTCGTTCTCATCTTCTTCCATAGAATATGCTTCAATGAATTCCGTCAAAAGTGCACTCTGCCTTGCCGTCTGTTTCTGTATTTTATCATAAAGCTGATTCTTCACAGAAAGTTTTTCTACTTCTCTTTTTGTTCTCAGATTTTCTTCCTCAATCAGATTCGCATCCTTTAATTCTTCCTTCCTGTCTTCAAGCTCTCTTACGATTTCCTGTAATTCCGACAGGTTTTCCTTCCACAAGACATAGCCTCCCAAAATTGGTTTTCCCGACAGTCTGATCCCATTTTCCAACATGATCGGGCTTTGAACTACCTGTCTTACGATTTCCGGCGCAATATATTCCGAATCCTGCGATTGATAAATGTATTTTCCACTCTGATCTGTAATCTGTGCTGAAATTGTAGATGCTGCAAATAATTGTGCGTATCCTGTATTGGAAGGGATCAATCCGCACTGGATGCAGCTTTCAATGATCAAAGCAAACAAAAGGCATAATGCAGCCGTCATATCGCTTGAAAATATTTTCCAAAAGGGCAGATTCAGATAATAGGCAATGCCATAGACAACCGACAGTCCATAAGCACCAAAAGGCATCCAAAGCATTTTCCTGTTTTTAATTTTTCTGCATCTTAATAGAATAATCAAGAGTGCTGCCAGCAGACAGCCAAGATCCCAGGCGACTATAGCATAATACATTGCTCCATATCCATAGACGCCTACTTCATAGGAAGCTGCTTCCCCCAGTCTCCCCTCCGGGAAAGTAAAAACTAACTGGTGCAGATCATTCGTTAATACAATCCCTATCAGAAACAATGCCGGACAAAACAGCAGACATCGTCTTTCCGGTAATTTATAATTCTCCGGCTGCCGTATATAAAATGCCAGATAAAGACTGACCGTGGGCAGCAACACCATAGGAATATAATAAAGATACCAGGCATAGCGCAATGCTGTCGGCATCTCATACGGTATTTCAAATTTACACATACGAATGAGCATCCAAAAAACTATCATCGCTGCAATCATTATTAAACAACGCCTGGCTTCCTTTTGGATAATCCTTTTTTGAAAAGAAACCGCCCATACTAGATAAAGTCCTATATAAATAAAAGGCCTTAAAAGATGACAAACAGATTGCAGATAAGGATTGGTAAATGACACATAATGTAGCAGAACAGCCACACCTACGCATAGTGCCACACTTCCGACGTATACTGTAAACTTCTTTTTCTCTGACACTGTGCATACTCCTTTCTGTTACGTTTTGCACTATATCTTGTTTACAGTATATCATAATCTCCCTTCCAAATTATATCTTCCTGCTTTCCGTCAACATTTTTTTCTTAAGTTCATAGTACGCAAGTAAGAAAAAAGAAATAATCAATATATAAGGTTTGTCACAACATCCACAAACTTTAACTATTGTCCTTAAAATACAAGTTATCTTTCCGGAAAATAACACAAAAAGGATGCACTACGGTAACTTCTCCATTACCTTGGCACATCCTTCGTATTATTATTTTTTGCTATTCTTCTTAATGACAGCTATGGCTTCCACATCCATGCTCGCCACATGTATGTCCTTCCCCGTGGTTATGCTCATGGTGAGAACACTTAACATCCGGATTATAATCAAGTGTTTCATTGATAAAAGCTTCTACTGCTTCATCCGCATCTCCGGAAACTC
>OGOI01002089.1_pt1 | contig 10519 bp, 8 predicted proteins | sample 1552631 | NCBI WGS metagenome assembly OGOI01 (sample SAMEA2580204, study PRJEB22360) | human gut metagenome | biome: human gut; feature: human-associated habitat; material: faeces | place: Denmark | collected 2008/2010 | reverse complement strand
CAGTATCCGGATTCGTTTTCTTTTTCCTGAATCCAACGTCCTACAACCTCCTGTGTCTCTTCGGTATTAGAATAAGATTCCTTTCTTTTCTTTCAGTAAACGGGCACCGCTTATAATGGAGATCACACCTGCGGCGATTCCTATTACCGTGACTACAATTCCTACCGCAATCCCTGCTGCACCGGCTAGCCCCATTGCTTTATATGCTTTTTCATTCATATCCTGATCCCCCGTTTTCTATTTTGCTCCGTACTGTTCATAATATGCATCGATTGCTTCTTTTAATGTATCATCGATCACAACTTTCCCGTCACATTCTTTGTTATACAGGCACTCTACAACTTCTTCCATTGTTACGATCGCAGCTGTATCGAATCTATACAAATCTTTGATCTCATCCAATGCACATTTCTCGCCGCCTTTTCCTACTTCCATACGGTTCAGGGACACCATCAGACCTACGATTGTTACATCTGCGGCACCTTTTACTTTTGGTACGGTCTCTTCCATAGACTTTCCTGATGTTGTCACATCTTCGATCATGATCACACGGTCTCCGTCTTTTAACTTGCTTCCGAGAAAGCTTCCTTTATCGGCACCATGATCTTTTTCTTCTTTACGGTCAGAACAATAGCGTACTTCTTTTCCGTAAAGATCACTGTAAGCAATTGCCGTGACCACTCCAAGCGGGATTCCCTTGTATGCAGGTCCGAACAACACGTCGAAATCATCTCCATAGGTATCATGGATTGCCTTCGCATAATACTGACCTAATTTTTTCAGCTGTGATCCTGTTACATAAGCTCCGGCATTCATAAAGAACGGTGATTTTCTTCCGCTCTTTAATGTAAATTCTCCAAACTTGAGCACATCGCTCTCTACCATAAATTCAATAAACTCCTGTTTATAACTTTCCATTTTGATTCCCTCCATATATTTCAGACTCTGTGCGTCTTATTTATTGCATAATAATTCCATTTAATTCTATCATAAGAAAATCAGTTTTTCAATTCACGTCAGAAAAAAAGAACAGTATATACACGTAATCATTACATAATCTTTGTCTCTTCCAGCTTTTCTGCAAATGCCTCGTTCATCCGGATTACCGGTTTGCGCAGAAGCAGTCCTAGAATCAATGACAAAAGCAGGAAGATTCCCAGCTTCCCAAGTTCCGTCCAGTATGTCATACCATACATTCCGCCAATCGTCTCCCTGAATGCCGCCATACTATGAACAAATGGCAGTAACGGATATACTGCTTTGAAGAACGCCGGTGCCACTTCAATCGGGAATGTTCCTCCGGAACCTGCCACCTGCATGACCAGAAGTACAACACTGACTGCTTTTCCTATATCTCCGAATGACACCGTCAGTGTATAAATGATATTCACATATACGATGCTCGAGAACCATCCTGCCAGCATAAACAAGAACGGATGCTTACACTGGATGCCCAGATATAACAGATCTCCCAGACAGATCAAAGTGCTCTGCAGCAGACCGACGATCAGGAAGATGAGATAACGGCCCAGGTATTCCTGATGTGGTTTTACTTTCTTCAGACCTTCGGTACATTTTGTCGAAACACCTGTCTTTAACATGGCAACCAGTACGATTCCGCCGATCCAGATCGACAAGGTGGAATAGAACGGTGCCATCGAAGAACCATAATTTTCAATCTTATAGACCTGATTCGTCTTCAGGCTTACCGGTGCTGCCAGGAACTCTCCGATCACACTGGAATCCCCGGAGATCAGTTCTTCCAATTGAGAAAAGTCTCCGCCCGACTGCATCTGACTGATCTTTCCTGTTGTCTCGCTGATCTTTCCGGATGCCTCATCCAACAGCTTGCAGGAATGATCCAGTGCCTTATTGATCTGTGTCAGATCTGCGGAAGCCGAAGATGACAGATCATAGACTCCGTCCACACTTGCATCCAGCTGATCCATCAGACTGCCCAGACTGCTGCTGGTATCTCCCATGGATTTGGAAAGCTTATCCAAACTGTTTTTTACATTCTTTTCATAGTCGGATTTCACATTTGCAAGACTGTCCGCACTTTCTTTTACCAGTTTATCCAGCTCTGCTTTATTCTGGATTGCTGTGCCGGATGCATCTGTCAGAGAGGATGCCGTGCTCTGTAACTGATTCTTAAGCTCTGTCTGTATTGCGATTGTCTCACCGAGCTTCCCTGAAATGTTGCCGAGCAATGCATTCAGTTTCGTATTGCCAAGTCCGCTCACTTTATCTGCCATATCATCTACCGAATTCTGCAGTGACTGATAGGCGGCTGTTACCTTTTCCACGCTGGATGCCAGACTGTTCAATGTCGCCGCTACATCTGCCGCACTCTGTGAATTGGATGCAAATGCGGAATCAATGATCCCGGACATCTGTGAATAAAATTCCTTTCCGGAATTCAGTGCCACATTTACGCCATCCGTTGCACCGCTGATCGTTCCTTCAATCCCATTGAATGATTTCTTCGTTGTCTTCAAGGCATCTGTTGTCTTATCCGAACGGTTCTGTGTCTCTTTCAGAAATGTGCCTGTCGTATCCAGAAGCTGCTGTGCAGATGTCGTCATTCCCGCAAAGGAACTTAATGTCGCAGATGCCACATTCAGGTCCGAACCGATCTGGTCCAGATTATTTGCCAGATTCCCTGCAATGGATTCTACTCCATTCTGATCTGCCACATTGGTAACTGCTTTGAAAGAAGTAATAACCGTATCACTGATCGTTTCAATAAATACTTCATTGACCTGTCTCTGGATCGCGCTTGCTCCTTTATCTGTAACCTTCGGTGCGATCGCATTTTCTTTTGCATTCGAATAGTATGTGATACTTGGTTTACTGATATTTTCAGAGAACAGACTCATCATATCTGTACTGAAGTTTTCCGGTATCACGATCGCCGCATAGTATTTTCCGGATTTTACTCCGGATACTGCTTTTTTCTTGCTGGTAAATACCCAGTCAAGCTGCGAATTACTGCGAAGCGATGTCAGTACCTGATCTCCCATATTCAGTTCGAGCGGAATCAGGCTGCCTTCATACCCCTTATCCACGCTTGCCACCGCAACTTTTAAGTTTCCTGTATTTTTATATGGATCCCAGCTTGCTGCAATATTAAACCAGGCATAAAGGCAGGGAACAACGGTGATCCCCATAATGACGATCATGGCGATCACATTATTTTTAATCCGTTTTATATCCCTCCGGAAAATCTCCCATATATTTTTCATACGCCTTTTTCCTCCTTTATTCCCCGTACCAGATCTTCTGTTGTCATTCCTGTGGCAGCAAGCTGTTTTAACATCTTATCGTGTATATATTCTACACAGATCAGATACAGTGCAAGCGCGATCAGCGATACGATCCATAACACCAGAAATACCAGTTTGGATTCCAGGCTGAACATCAGTATCAGGAAAATGAGCGGGATAATGATCATTCCAAGGAATCCAAAGCGGATCATCTTCGGATAACGCTTCTCGAATTTTTCTGATCTTTCCAGGAATTCCTGTTTCCACTCATCATCTTCCATTAACGTCTTCATCATCATGGTCAGTTCCGATCGTTTCCGCTCTGCTGTTTCCGTCCCTCCCAGCATCAGCTCTGTCTCTGACAGCCGCTTATCGAACAGATGATTCAGATTCATAAGCAGCGGACGAAGTACCAGACCGATGAAAAGCGATATCGGGAAGAAGATTGCCAGTATCCCCAGGTATTTCCAGATATTCGCTCCATACATACCGGCAATGCATTCACGCATTGCACTGATTCCATATGTGAAAGGAAGCAGTTTCTGGAAAAATGCAGGTGTCATCTCGATCGGATATGTTCCTGCCGATCCCGGGATCTGTAAAATAACCAGTACAACTCCCAGTGCTTTTCCGATATGCTTGAACGTAAGTGCCAGTGCATAGATCAGGTTCACATAGATAAAGGAGCAGAAGACACCCACACATACGAATGCAACCGGATGAACGCATTGTACTTTCAGAAGCACAATATCACCTAGACACACGATCAGTCCCTGTACCAGACCTACCGTCATGAATAACATCCATCTGCCAAAATAAGCCTGTGATGCCGTAAATCTGTGAATCTTTCCATCTTTATCCACTTCCTGTTTCAGAATGGATACCAGGATCAGTCCGCCTACCCACAATGCCAGATTGGTATAAAACGGTGTCATACCGGATCCATAATTTTCCACATCATACAATACTTTCGACTGAACACTTACCGGCGAAGACATAAAACCGGCAATGGAATCCGCATCAATCCCCTCCAGAGAGGTCAGTTTCTGATACATCTGTGAACTTTGCAGTGCTCCCAGATCGTCCTGAACCGAAGCCAGCGATTCATCTACCCGCTTCAGCACCTCTTTTGTCTGTCCCAGTGCCGAGGCACTGTCTTTCAAGCTGCTGTTGAGCTGATTCAGGATACTCTTCATCTGTTCAACCGTTGGTTCTACACCATCCAGTGTTGAGGCCAGGCTTCCGCTTAATGAAGCCAGACTGTCCAGTGACTGGTTCAATTGCGGCATTAATGTCTGCGCAAAATTACTGCGGTAATCCTGCAGACTTTTCTTGCTGTCTTTTGCAAGCTTTTCCAGAGATGTCCGTGTACTCTGCGCTGTTGTCACTGCATTCTGAATTCCTTTATTGCCATTCTTCAATGAAGACACCAGCCCCTGAAGGGACGCATTCTGGCTCTCCAGTTCGGAAATCTTTTGTGCGATCAATGCCGAAAACTGCTGTGATAATTCTGTATTTCCCTGAATCTGTTCATTCAGCGCTTTTAACTGACTCAGCAATTCCTGATTCCTGGCAAGGAGAGTGGATGCTGTTGTCAGGCTTCCGTCTACTGTCGTCAGAGCCTGTCCTGCCTTCGTCTCGAATATGCCCAGTTTTGCCGATGCAGACACATAGGTATTATTCAGAAGCGTCTCGCCGTTCGACATATTATCCGAGAACTGTGTCGAAAATATTCCTACTGCTGTTCTTGTGTCTGAAAGTACCGTTCCGCTATCTGAAAGTGTCTGCACTCCTGATTTTGCCGATGCATTGACCTGATCCAGTGTTTTTACCGCATTCTGGATCACTTCATCTGACTTATCCACCGTTTTCTGAAAATTTTCCAGCACTTTGTTATATTCTTCCAGATTCTTCCTTGTCTCGGCAACCGCACGGATCAGACTCGAATTTCCCTCCGTCACTCTTCCTGCGATATCTCCGGCTTTTTCACTCAGCAGCTTTGAAATGGATTCTGCCGCCACCGAAGAAAAGGTGTCATTGATCTCCTGCTGGATCGTGCCTGCACCTGTATCTGTGATCTTCGGGGCGATCGCATTTTTCTTTTCATTAATATAATAATCCAGCTCCGGCTGTTTGATATCTCCCGATAAAATGCTCAGAAGCGATTCGCTGAAATTATCCGGTATCACGATCGCAGCGTAATATTTTCCGGATTTTACTCCCTTTTTTGCTTCTTTTGCATCTACAAACTTCCAGCCAAGCTGGTCATTTTTCTTCAGATTATCTACAATATTTTGTCCTGCGTCCAGTGACATCTGCTCACTGTCGGCACCTTTATCTTCATTAGCAATCGCTACCTGAATTCCTTTGGTATTCCCGTATGGGTCCATATTGGCAGCGATATTAAACCATGCATAAAGAGACGGCAGTACACTGATTCCAACCAGGATCAATACCGCTGCACGGTTACGGAATAACCGGCCGAGATCTCTTTTGAAAATCTGAAATGATTTCTTCATCCACACATCCTCCTTTGGTATCGTCATATACATATCAGTATAACAAAAACATTTCTGAAAATCTACTCAAAAAACTGACTGCCAGTCATGTTTTTATTATAGCATTTGCCATACAGACACCCGTATTTTTACCATTCACGATTTTCCTTACATATTTCCAAGAAAAAAGAGACATTGCCGATAGCATTGTCTCTTTATCATTATTTTACAATACCAACCATATCTTTCACGGATTCAAATCCATTTTTCTTCATATATGCTTCGATTCCGTCAATGATCTCTATTGTTGCATTTGGATTATAGAAATTCGCGGTTCCCACAGATACTGCGGATGCTCCTGCAAGGATCATCTCGATTGCATCTTCCGGTGTAGCAATTCCTCCCATTCCGATAATCGGAATATTGACCGCCTGCGCCGTCTGGTATACCATACGGACTGCGATTGGATGTACAACCGGTCCCGATACGCCGCCGGTCTTATTAGCTACCGCAAATGTTCTGCGGTTGATATCAATCTTCATTCCCGTCAGAGTATTGATCAGAGACAATGCATCCGCACCACCGGCTTCTGCTGCCTTTGCGATCTCTGTAATATCCGTAACATTTGGTGTCAGTTTCATGATGATCGGCTGTTTTGCGATCTTTTTGATCTGAGCCGTCAGTTCTTCTACATGCTTTGCGTCCTGTCCAAATGCAAGAAATCCCGCATTGACATTCGGGCACGAGATATTGATCTCCATCATATCGATCGGCTCATCCGCCAGCCGCTCAACAACCGCAAGATATTCCTCCGGCGCATGCCCGCAGACATTCACAATGATCTTTGTATCATATTTCTTCAGAAACGGAATATCTCTTTTGCAGAACAGATCGATTCCCGGATTCTGAAGTCCGATCGCATTCATCATCCCGCCGTATACCTCTGCTACACGCGGTGTCGGATTACCCGGCCACGGGACATTTGCGACTCCCTTGGTCGTCACCGCTCCGAGACGGTTCAGATCGACAAACTCACCGAATTCTTCTCCCGAACCAAATGTACCGGAAGCCACTGTAACCGGATTCTTCCACTCTACGCCGGCAATATTTACTTTCATATCCATTATAAATCCACCTCCGTAGATAAGAATACTGGTCCGTCTTTACAGATTCTCTTGTTATTCACGTTGCTGTGTGCATCTTTTTCCTTTGTCTTGCAGACACATGCCAGACAGGCTCCGATTCCGCATGCCATTCTCTCTTCCAGAGAAATATAACATTCGATCCCCTTCTCTTCTGCATAAGTCTTGATCGCCCGCAGCATTGGTGTCGGTCCGCATGCAAATATCATATCTGCATCCAGATTCTGCTCACGGATAGCATCCATGACATTCCCTTTTGTTCCTACACTTCCGTCTTCTGTGGAAATATATAAGGTCCCGTTCTGTTCAAATTCGTCTTTCAGGAATGTATGTGCATCTCTGTAGCCGACAACAATCTGCTTTTCTTCGCACTGCATCTGTTTGGCAAGTTCCAGGATTGGCGGAACACCGATTCCTCCACCCATCAGGAATACTTTCTTTCCTTCTGCTTTCTCATATGGAAATCCATTTCCCAGAGGTCCGATCACCGGCACAGTATCTCCTGCCTTTAATTCCGAGAACTGTTTTGTTCCGGTCTTTTCTCCGGTTACACGGTATACCAGTCTTAATTTTTTTCCCTCTTTATCTATTTCACAGATACTGATCGGACGCGGAAGTAATTTGCTTGCATCTGCCGTGTATACAGATACAAACTGTCCCGGTCTGGCAGTCCGTGCTGCTTCTGTCTCAATCCACAGACTGTAGATCCCGTCTGCCAGCATCTCCTGTGACAGAACTTTCGCCTGTTCTTTCTTTTTCTCCATCTTCCTTTATCTCCTGTTAAGATTACTCTGTCATACGTTTTTTATCTGTCTTTTTTGTCAGATCAGACCTTATCTGTTCTCAAGTGCTCCTTTGATGTCTGCTACCATAGTTTCAACTGCTGCTCTGGATGCATCACCAAAGTTCTCAGCTCCAAACTTTGCATACTGCTCCTGCTTGTATGCCGCAATGATTCCTCTTGAAGAGTTCACGATTGCTCCAAGTCCATCCTCATTAAAGAAGTGTACCAGATCTTTTCCTTTCCCCCCCTGTGCACCGTAACCAGGAACCAGGATATATGCCTTCGGCATTACTTTTCTAAGTACTTTTCCCATCTCCGGATAAGTTGCTCCAACTACTGCTCCTACATAACTGTACTCATCACCCATGACTTCTGATCCCCATGCAGCCACTTTCTCTCCGACCAGTTCATACAGCGGACGCCCATCGATCTTCTGATCCTGGAATTCTCCGCTGGATGGATTGGAAGTCTTAACAAGGACAAAGATTCCCTTCTTTTCTTCTTTGCATACATCCAGGAATGGATTGACTCCGTCTGAACCAAGGTATGGATTGACTGTTACAAAGTCTTCGTCAAATGGTGCATATGTCTTGCTTCCTACTTTCACTTTTCCAATATGACCAACCGCATAAGCTGCAGATGTAGAACCAATATCTCCTCTTTTTATATCTCCGATGACAACCAGTCCTTTTTCCTTACAGTAATCTACCGTCTTCTTAAATGCCGCAAGTCCCGGAAGACCGAATTGTTCATACATCGCGATCTGTGGTTTTACTGCAGGGATCAGATCATACGTCTTATCTACGATTTCTTTATTGAACTGCCAGATTGCTTCAGCGGCACCTTCCAGTGTCTCACCATACTCTGCAAACGCTTTCTGCTGAACCTGTTCTGGAATGTAGTTTAACATTGGATCCAAACCTACTACGATCGGTGCTCCTGTCTTCTTTATGTTGGCTACTAACTGATTAATCAATGTCTTTTCCTCCTATTTTACATGTATCATCTTAATTTTACATTATTTATATTTTACCATAAGGCATACTAAAAGGGAATGCCTAACTGCATTCCCTTCCAAACTCTTCTTCTGCCATGTCATTGCCGGCACACCATTACTTCATCTGTGCCTTTACTGTCTCTACTGCTTTTTCAAGCTGGTTATCTGCATCCGGATTTTCTTCATCGCTCTGGTACTTGATTTTTACATCCGGTGTAATTCCTTTTCCATTAATGCTTCTTCCCTTTGGAGTAAAATACTCTGCAATCGTAAGTTTTACAGCTGTTCCGTCATCCAGATCAAAAATCTGCTGTACAACACCCTTTCCATATGTCTGGGTTCCTACAATCTTACCGATTCCATAATCCTGGATTGCACCGGAGTAGATTTCTGATGCGCTGGCACTGTTACCATTTACCAGAACTGCCAGCGGCTTGGTAAACTGATGCTCTTCATCAGATTTCATCTCTGTCTTTTTGCCATCTTTGTCTTCTGTATAAACGATCAGTCCCTTTGGCAGCATCAGATCCAGCATATCACATACCGTACTGAGTGAACCTCCCGGATTATTACGCAGATCCACCACTAATCCTGTCATTCCCTGCTTCTCAAGATCATCCAGTGCTTCTTCGTACTGATCATAGGTTACCGTATCGAATTCAGACACTCTGATATAACCGATCTTGTCATCCATCAGCTTATACTCTATCGTCTGTGCCTGCACAGTGTCTCTTGTAGCAGTCACAGTTACCTCCTTCGCATTTTCTCCTCTTAATACGGTAAGTTCTACTGTTGTTCCTTTTTCGCCTTTTATTTTACTTACAACTTTCGAAAGGTCTTTTCCTGTTACTTCTTTTCCTTCTACCTTATATAGGATATCATTGTCCTTAAGTCCAGCTTTTTCAGCCGGAGAATCCTTATATATCTGAACCAGAGTAATCACTCCTGTCTCCGTGTTCTGAGACATCACAGCACCGATTCCGGAATATTCCCCACCGGTCGATTCATATAATTCTTTCGTCTCTTTCTTGTTGTAATATACCGAGTATGGATCATTCAGACCATTGATATAACCTTTATAGATTCCATCTTCCAGATTCTTCTCTTTTACGTCCCCCATATAATGCTTCTTGACCAGGTTCTGTAATTCCGATATCTTATCCTCTGTTTTTGATGTGATATCACTGCTTCCACTATTTACTTTTAATCCGCAGGACACAAGTCCCGCTGCCAATAACATAGCAAGGGCGCCACAAAGCGCCCCTTTCAAAAAACTTTTTCTGTTTTTCATTTATCTGCCTCTTACTATGATCTGTCTTTTATTACAGATAGTTTGCCGGATTGACCGGTGTTCCATTCAACATTACCTGAAAATGAAGATGCGGTCCGGTTGAATTACCGGTTGTTCCCACTGCCGCAACATTCTGTCCTTTGCTGACTTTCTGCCCTGCACTTACATAAATCTTACTGCAATGCATATAATATGTCAGCAAACCGTTACCATGATTGATTACCAGCAGATTTCCTGCATTCCCTGCATATCCCGCTGAAATCACAGTTCCCGCTGTCGCTGCATAGATTGGTGTTCCTGTTGCAGCTGCAAAATCAATTCCTTTATGATTCGTACTTGCTCCTGCAATCGGCTGTGTTCTATAGCCAAATGTACTTGAGATATACCCGGCCGGACAAGGATGGGTAAATGTTCCATTTCCTGATACAACCGGCGAACCGGCAGAACTTGAAGATGAACCTGTATTCTTAGATGCCGCTGCTGCCTGCGCTTTTTTCGCTGCTGCCGCTGCTTCGGCTGCCTCTTTTTGTTTTTTCTCAGC
>OGOI01002080.1_pt1 | contig 10560 bp, 8 predicted proteins | sample 1552631 | NCBI WGS metagenome assembly OGOI01 (sample SAMEA2580204, study PRJEB22360) | human gut metagenome | biome: human gut; feature: human-associated habitat; material: faeces | place: Denmark | collected 2008/2010 | reverse complement strand
ATTCCATCTAATGAAACCCGCCGGTACACACTGTCACGGTGCATTCCCCTTATCCTCTACTTCTACATCTGCTTACGTACTATCTTATATTCATCGTCCATCTGGAAATACGGACAGCTATCTGATGAGCCGGACAACATCCTTGCCAGATCATCCTCATCCAAATTCACCTGACATTCCCCTGTTCCATCTTCCTCATCAATCCAATAATATGCACATAAATCACATTGACTTGCCATAATCAATCTCCTTCTCTTATTTGTAAAATTCTTACATTTATTTTATCACATTTCCAATCGCATTTCAACCTCTTTTTCACACATTTTTTTACAAAAATTTGACTTATATTTCTTTCTTTTTTTACCAATACTTGTTATTATAGTAATAATACTGACTTTTTCGGAATATATTATTTTTTCAGGAGGTTTTACTTATGAAATGTGCTATTGTCGATTTAGGATCTAATACAATTCGTCTTTCCCTTTATAATACCCTGGAGAATGGCGGATTTGAAACTTTATTTTCTAAGAAATATATGGCAGGACTTGCCGGATATGTTTCTCACGGAATCATGTCTAACGATGGTATCAATCAGGCTTGTGCTGTACTGCTTGATTTCAAGATTCTTCTGCAGCAGCTCGGCGTAAAAGATATGCATGTATTCGCTACCGCATCTCTCCGTAATATCAAAAATACAGAGAAGGCTCTTGAAACAATCAAAAGAAGAACCGGTCTCTCCGTTGATGTAATCGAGGGAAGCGAAGAAGGTATCCTTGGTTACTACGGTGCTTTATATACAACCGATTTAAAGAACGGTATGATGTTTGATATCGGCGGTGGCAGTACTGAATTTGTACGCGTAAAAAACGGAAAGGTTAAAAATTCACAGAGTGTCTCTATCGGTTCCCTCAATCTTTTCCACAGTAACGTTTCCGGTTTATGGCCAGAGAAAAAAGAACAGAAAGCAATCACAAAACAGATTAATAAGAAACTTAATACCGTAGATTTTCCAAAAAAATCTCCAGAAAAGGTTTGCTGTGTCGGCGGTACCTGTCGTGCGATTTTAAATATTGTAAACTATCATTTTAACAAGCAGGAAAATAATCGCATTATCACAAGAGAAGAATTTGATAAGATTTTAAAAATTTTAACCAAACACGATATCACTTCCCGCAATTATATTTTAAAATTATGCCCAGACCGTGTGCACACAATTATTCCAGGTATGATGGTTGTAAAAGAGATTATGGACCGTCTGAATTGTAAGGAATTATGGGTATCCCGTTACGGTGTACGAGAAGGATATCTTTGCAAAAACTTTCTTATGACTGGCTCCACACAGGAAGTTACGAAATAACTTTCTTCTGTAAGACTCCTTGAAGATTTCACAATAAATGCTATAATTATTAATTGTGAAGATTTTAAGGAGGAGAATATCATGACAATACTTGAAAAAAGAAAATTAGCTCCAGAACGTGACGAGCATTTAAAAAAAGGAGAATTCACTGTTTTAAACGGAGAATATTCCAAAAATTTTAACGTGTACGTTGTAGGTGAGAAACATAAAGAAGCAGTTGATTTTATCAAAGTTGCTTTAGACCGTTCTACAGATAACGTTCTGGGCTTTGGAATTAAAATGGGATGCCAGAAGAATTTTAATGTCATCGTGTGGGATGAGGAAGATATTCCAGAAGAGTATAGAGTATAATTCCGGGTTGCAATATTGATTAGCGATACAGACACATTATTTGTAATCAGGTCAATATTTGTTGACTGTTGTGTAACATCTGTATAATCATAGGCATTCGAAGTTTAATGGCATTACAATATCTTCCAGTGCAACAGAAGAACTTGTTTCTTTAGCAAAATCATATTGAACAAAATCGCTGCGCGATGGCTTGCGAAAGCTACGTGCAGCGATTTTGTTCAATCAGGATTTATTCACAATGTCCTTTTTCCTTGATGACATCAATTACAGAGTCTACATATTTTTCGCACTCTTCCTCGGTTTCAGCCTCAACCATAACACGAATCACTGGTTCTGTACCACTTTCGCGTACGAGGATTCTTCCTGTACTTCCAAGTGTTTCTGCAACCTGTTTTACTGCTACCTGTACATCAGCATCATTCTGTGCCTCTGGTTTGCTCTTTACACGGATATTTTTAAGTACCTGTGGGTAAATGCGTACTGGGGATGTGAGTGTTGCAAGAGAGGACTTTTTCTCTAACATAACTTCCATCATCTTGATGGCTGTGAGGATTCCATCTCCTGTTGTTGCATATTTACTAAAAATGATATGCCCAGACTGTTCTCCACCGATACGGTGTCCGTTCTTTACCATGTTTTCGTAAACATATTTATCACCAACCTGTGTTTTTTCGTAATCAATACCAAGTTCATCAAAGGCTTTATAAAGTCCGAAGTTAGACATGATTGTTGTTACTACAGTGTTGTTGCGAAGTGCACCTTTTTCTTTGAGATAGCGTCCATAAACGTATAAAATTAAGTCTCCGTCTACGATATTTCCGTTCTCATCAACAGCGATACAACGGTCTGCATCTCCATCAAAGGCAAATCCAACATCAAGCTGATTCTCTTTTACGAAGTTCTGAAGGACTTCAATATGTGTGGAACCAGCATTCATGTTAATGTTCAATCCATCTGGTTCTGCATTGATTACATAAGTTTTCGCTCCTAATGCATCAAATACACTCTTTGCAATCATCCAGGAACTTCCGTTAGCACAGTCAAGCCCAACCTTGATGTTCTTATAAGAACGTGTTGCAAGAGAAATCAAATATCCGATGTAACGATTTCTTCCTGCCGAATAATCAACCGTACATCCAATCTGGTCTCTTACTGCCATTGGGACTTCAATCTTTCCATCAATATAATCTTCGACTTTAAGGATGGTTTCTTCATCCATCTTTTCACCTTTTGAATTGATAAGCTTGATTCCATTATCATAGTATGGATTATGGCTGGCAGAAATCATAATTCCGCAGTCAAAATCTTCTGTTCTTACTACATAAGAAACACTTGGGGTTGTTGTTACATGTAACAGATAAACATCTGCTCCGGAAGCAGTTAAACCTGCTACTAATGAATATTCAAACATATAGCTTGAACGGCGTGTGTCCTTTCCAATGACAATTTTACATTTTTCTTTTTTATCTTTTCCATAATACCATCCAAGAAAGCGACCAACCTGATATGCATGTTCTACGGTTAAATCTACGTTTGCTTCGCCACGGAAACCATCTGTTCCAAAATATTTACCCATCGTTTTTCTCCTGTTACCTATCGTTCTTTATTAATCTTATCTACATTCTATTCCTGTAATTTTGTAATATATCTACAAAATATAGAGTTGGCATGTACGGATACATTGATATTCAAAATCATATTCTCTGCCCGTATATCCGTACAAATGATTTCTCTATTACAGATATTTGCTTTTTAGCTTTAGTATCATAGCACTATTCATGACGTAATGCAACGATTGGATCTAAGTTTGCAGCTTTTACTGCCGGTAATAATCCAAATACAACTCCGATAACTGTGGAAAAGGCAATAGCAAGGATTACGGCCGGTATACTGATAGCAATCGGAACATTAGATATCTTTCCGATAATTTCAGCTAAGGCAATACCTGTAATCGTACCAATGATACCACCTAAACTTGTAAGTACCGCCGCTTCAGTTAAGAACTGGGCAAGAATTCTATTCTTTCTTGCACCAATCGCTTTTTTAAGACCGATTTCTCTTGTACGCTCTGTTACCGATACCAGCATAATATTCATAACACCAATACCACCAACTAACAAGGAAATACTTGCGATCCAAATTAACTGTTTATTCGTTGTTGCACTTACCTGCTGGCTTTCTTCCGCAGTCTCATTCATATTGGCTGCACGATACTTAATACTCTTACTTGTTACCGTCTCATTTAATAAGGTCTGCGCCGCCTTTCCAACGGATGTCATATTATCTGTTGAATCTGCAAGCAGCTTCGCATTCTGTGGCTCATCATACTGCTGCACAATATTCCAGTCAACATCTGGAATTACAACAATACCACTGGCACTTCCATCATTATATACATAGGTATAATAATCTTCCACCGAATTAATTACCGGACTAAATGCTGTTGATTCCTCAATAACACCGATAACGATAAATGGTTCTCCCTTAATATCAATTGTCTTTCCTACCGGGTTGGCGTCTCCAAAAAGAGAATCGGCAGCTACACTATCTATTACCGCAACTTTACGATACTTTTCATAATCGCTGTCTGTAAATCCTCTTCCTCTTTTCATAATGTATCCACAAGTCCCAAGATAATGGGAATCTGCTCCGATAAGCTGTCCGCCTGAAAGTGATGTATCATTATAGTAAATGTAATCAACCTGTGTACGGGATACATATAAAGATGCATCTTTTACATGGTCAATATCTGCAAGCTGCTGGCGCATATCGTCATCAAGAACCGGGATTCCTTTTGGAATTCCATATTCCATCTCTGCCGGATAGTTTCCTTCTTCTGTAAGCTGCACTGTTGTCGTGTTCGTTCCTGAACCAATCAGGTTTTTCTTAATCTGTTCATTTGTTCCTTTGATTGTTGATACGATAGCAATAATTGCTGCGATACCAATAATAATACCTAACATTGTCAGGAAGGAACGTAGTCTGTGACTCCACACACCCTGAAAAGATAATCTTATATTTTCAAGCATTGTTCTTCCTCCTAATAAATCATTTCGCTATCGTCTTCCGAAATTTTTGTCTTTACTCCTTCTCTTAAATTCTTTCCATAAGGGAAGGCAATATTATCGTCTTCTGTAACACCTGAAACAATTTCGATATATTGTCCATTCATTGTCTTTCCAACCGTTATATACTGTTTTTTCAAGCGTTTTGTCTTCTTATCTCTAAGATACACATAACTCTTCTTATCTTCTGTTCGAATATACGCTTTCTGAAGATATACTGCGTTTTCGTTGGCCGTTCCCATAGATTTCGAACTGTAAGAAACTTCAACACTGCCTCCAGGACTTAGCCCATCTGCATCTTTTATAAATGCAACGATTGGATAATAGGAACTGTTTGGATTAGATGCATCTCCGCCATTACTACTGTCTGCTGTAGGAAAATCAGAAATTTCTTTTACCTCTGCAGTATATTCATCTCCGGTATCACTTGATACACATTTGATCGTTCCACCGACCTTTACACTATCAAGTTCCATCTCGCTGATTGATGTTTTTACATACATTCCATCTGCAGCTTTTACCACGATTGCGGCTGAACCATCCGTTGGAAGTGTTCCCTTGCTGTACGCTGTCGTTACTGTTCCGGCAAGCTTTGCCTTTACTGTTGCCTTATCTACTTCTGCCTTAGCTTCTTTATAACTAATCTGTGCATCATGAAGATCTTCTTTGGCCTGTGCGATATCATCTTCCTTATCAGAAATCGCTGCTTTTAACTCCTCGGCTGTATAGCCGTTATCATTTCCGCCGCTGCTATCTGTTCCGTCATCTATACCATCGCCAGAGCCTGAACCTGAACCATCATCGGAGCCACCTCCATTATTATCATCTCCATCATCACCAGTATCTGCACCTTTTACAATCAGTGTTCTTGAAATCTGCTCTTTTGAAATTCCTTTTACATTCTTTACCTGTGCTGTGATTGTTACAGAAGAAGACGGCTCTCCCTCGTCCACATACAGCCAGACACCTGACTTTGTTTTTGTGATTGTCGTATCTTTTGAGATATTATCACTAAGCTTCCATGTAACTTTACTCTGATCAATACTCTTTCCATCTTCTGTTACAACGGTAAGCAGACATCCATTTCCTGCGGTTACCCTCTTACGATTCTGTTTAAACTTAATCTTTTTGTCTGTAGAAGGAGTTGTTGGATTTTCATGTTCTGTAGTTGGCTTCGATGGGTCATCTTTCTTCACCTTACTCTTTAAATAAGAGATGGTATATCCTGTCCCATCTGCTAATTCTACTGTAAACTTGCTGGAGGAAGTAATCTCTAATGTATTTGCATTCTCTGTATTATCATTGTCATAATCTTTTTCTGATGCGTACTCAATAAACTCGGCATTAATACCCTTTTTAATCAAGTCATTCAATAAAGAACCGCTGATTTTTCCACCTTTTTGTAAATAGAAAATGTATTTGCCGTTGGAATCTTTTTGTCCATCCTCTAACTTATCTGCTTTTAAATCTTTGTATGCAGGTCTTATAGTTAAGTTGTCGAAATCTGACACTTTATATAATCCATCTTCCTCTAAATCTGTAAATACTCTGTCTGGATTATATTCATATCTGTTCTTTTCCTTGCCGTTTTCATCAAATTCAATAAACGTAGCATACTTTTTAGAATCATGTAATGACTTAATGACTGAACCTTTTACTCTTCCGTTAACGTTCAGATAATAAATATAGGCATTGCCAGCAGAAGAACCATCTCCACTAGAACTGTCTCTTTCACTGACTGATTCTATCGAATTATGTAAAGTTCTTGAATCTCCACCTTCGTTTAACTTATTAACTGTATAATTATCGTTATCATAAACATTAACTTTTGTGTCTGGCGAAAGCTCAAATGTTGCAATTGGATTCTTAGATTCTTCCGATTTATATGAGCGGAACTCTGCATATTTTCCTTCAGAGATAAGCTTCTTGACAAACGCTCCACTAATCGTTCCATTTTTTGTAAGTGTGAAAATAAGTGAATCATCTTCTTTTGTTCCTGCACCGGACGTTGCAGCTTTATCTGCTTCACTACTAACATGATCCCGTAAAACTAACTTTGTCTCTCCAGAGCCGGAGCCACTCTCGGAACCCGAACCACTTCCGGAACCACTCTCGGAACCTGAGCCACTTCCGGAGCCACTCTCGGAACCTGAGCCACTTCCACTTTTAGAGACAGCATTCCCACTCTGTACTTTAACATCAGAACTTGTACCCTCTGTATTTCCATTCGCTTCTGCCACAAGATAACTAAGACTTGTTCCCTTAATAGCAGAAAGATTCACTGAGGCATTCATAACATCACTGTTTCCCGTATTTACGGCACCAACTGTTTTTGTATTTTTAAGCTTTTTCAGCTCTTTTTCCATCTCGGCGATTTCCATTTTAGAAGACTGTATCTGAAGTTTTTGTAATTTCAAATCCAATTCTTTCTCAGAGACATTATATTTTAAAAGAATATCTCCTTTCTTTACTTTATCGCCCTTCTTTACATAGACTTTCTTTACCTTCTGTCCACCATCAATATGAACTTCCTGTATGTAGTCTGAAGTAAGAGTTCCCGTAAGAGAAGTATCTGTATCAAACCAGTCCGAACTGTTCAGCATACTTACCGGGAATACTTTTACTACTGTTTTGTTTCTATTTCTTATAACGACAATGGAAGTAATCCCCACTGCCATCACAAGAACCAGCACTACTGCAAGTAGTATCTTTTTCTTTCCCTTCAAATCAGATCTCTCCTTCCCACTCTTTTACGCCAAAGTCCTGTTCGATTTCTGAAAATACTGTATCATCCTTCGCTTCTTTTTCACTCTGAACTTCGGCCTGCTGCTTTTCTTTTCTTTCCTTGTCTTCCACAATCTCTCCATCAAAAATATGGAGTACTTTCTTCGCATGATTCGCAATATTGGCATCATGCGTAATCATAATAATCGTTACTCCCTCTTCATTCAATTGCTGGAACAGACTCATTACCTGAATACCAGAACGGCTGTCCAGTGCTCCTGTTGGCTCATCCGCAAGAATAATCTTTGGATTATTTACCAAAGCTCTTGCGATTGCTACTCTCTGCTGCTGTCCGCCAGAAAGCTGACTCGGTCTAAAATGTACTCGCTCTGCCAGCCCTACTCTCTTTAATGCCTGAAAAGCAATTTCCTTTCGCTTTTTTACCGGCACTCCTGCATAACTTAACGGAAGGGCTACGTTGTCAAGTGCTGTCTGTTTTGGAAGAAGATTGAAACTCTGAAATACAAATCCCAAAGTATTCAAACGTAAATCCGACAGGCGGTTCTCGTTATAATTAACAATAGATTCCCCTTCTAAAAGAAATTCTCCCTTTGTCGGACGATCCAGGCAACCGATAATATTCATCAGTGTTGTCTTTCCAGAACCAGAAGGTCCCATAATTGCCACATATTCGCCCTCATCAATAGAGATATTTACATCTTTAAGAACTGGTATGACAATCTTATCCTGTAAATAATTCTTATAAATATGTTTTAGTTCCAAAAGCATATGCTATATGTCCTTTCCTGACGGGAATCCTTATTCCCCAAAGTCCGCAATATCACTATCACTTGTTCCACTGTTACCAGAATCTGAGCTATCACTTCCAAAATCTGCACCGTCACTCAGACTTTCATCATCAGAGTTGTCATATGTATCCGCACTATCACTGTAATCTGAATAATCCTCTCCCACATCTGAAGTATCTTCAGATGCATCTGAACCAAATGACTCTGCATCATCATTCTCCTGCTCATCTCCATAACCAGATGTATTATCTTCCGGACTTACCTTTGTAACTTTCATGCCTTCTTTTAATGTACTGTCGTCACATGCAATGTAATCACTTGTTTTAAGGCCGCTCTTTACTTCATACTCATCAAGATTCTCATCGTACTCTCCAACCTGAATCTCATGAAGCTTTAACTTATTATGAGAATCGAGCCATACATAGTATTTGTTATTATTTTTCTTTATGTAAGCAGATGGCAACCACATACCCTCTTTCTGCTCGTCCTGTCCATTATCCTGTTCTATAAGGACATGCTGTCCCATCATCAGATCCTTATCATTATCTAACTTCACATAAAAGTTATACTTGGAGGCAGTTTCTCCTGTACTGCTTTCATCATCTGTATAGCCATCTGAATAATCAGAGCTGCTGTCACTGGTATCATCTGCCGTCGTATCCGTCTTAATGCTGCTGATTGTTCCTTTCCAGGTCTGGGAATTATCCACTCTTGAACGAACAATAACTGGATCTCCCTCGTTAAGACTCCATACATTCGTCTCACTGACAGTTCCCTTAATTCGGTAATTACCTACCGCAAGAATTGTCATGTAAGAGGAATCATCTGAACTTCCATCACCAGAATCCGAGCCGTCATCCGAACTATCATCCGAAGAGGAAGTCTCTAAAGATGCATTTACTTTCTTTACAAGACCATTCATCTTACTTTTTACTGTTGCATCTTTAATGTTCTTCTCTAACAACTTAATTGACTCTTTATTGGACTTAATCGTATACTGATCTTTTTTAATTGTTGTCTGAGCCGTTAAAATCTGTGTCTGAAGCTGAATCTTCTCACTGGCACTTGCAGACTTCAAATCAGACTGATAAGACTTAATATCCTTTGTCAACTGTGTAATCTCATTCTGTAAAGTCTCCTGCTCAAGTTCTTTCTTTTCTTTAGAAAGCTTTAACTCCTGTGTGTTGTACTTAAAGAGCTTATCTCCCTTCTTTACCTGATCCCCTACATTAACATAGCGTTTCTCTACAGATAAATCAGACTGTAATGTAATCTTCCATGACTTCTCTGCATCAACAGTTCCTGTATAACGGTTATTCGCACCACCAGCAGTTCCCAGTCCTGTAATCTCACGAACAGACTCCACATAAGCCTTGCCCTCACTTGTTCCTCCGATATTGCGAATCACAAAAAAAACAACAGCGATCACTATGACTGCTGCCGTACCACAGATAAGCGCCAGCTTCTTCTTGGAAAACTTCTTCTTCTCCGGCTCCTGCAAAATAATGGCATCGTCATCGCTTAACAGACTTTCTTCCTCTTCCTTAGTACCTTCAAGCTTCTCCGTACCACCAGATTTTTCCTCTTCTTTCTTCTTGCGATGGAAAAATCCCCGTTTCTTCTCTGGCTTCTCTTCTTCCTGTAACTCTTCTAATTCTTTATCATATTCGTCTTCATCGAAATTACTGTCATCCTCGATATATCCCATATCGTCCTCATACAAATTGATTTCTTTTTTCTTTTTCCTGTGGAAAAATCCTTTCTTCTCTTCCTTATCATTTGTGGATGAATCTAAATTCGTCTCATCCATAAATTCCTGCCCATTCTTCTTCCGAAACATAACAACCTCCTTAATATCTTTTATAAAAAGCCTAGAGTATGTTTGAAAAATCATTCCTGCAATCTGCACGCCCCAATTTGCATTTTTCAAACACGCTCTGGCAAAGCTTTAAGATAGTCACTTGAAACTTATTTTGTTATGATAGCACAATTACTCTGAAAAATCATCAAACATCACAATAAATTAAAAGAATGTTCACAATTACGGAACATTTTTATATTCTGCATGTTCTGTAAAAAGAATCTTATTTAAAAATTCTTAAATCTGCCTGAGAATATTGTACCACATCTTCATTATACATGGTAGAAGGTTACTTTGACTTCTTAATATTTATTAAGAATATTTTTTGAATTTTTTCTACTATTTTATCCAATTATTTTACTCAGTAAAGCACCTAACAATTGTATGACGAAG
>OGOI01002079.1_pt1 | contig 10568 bp, 9 predicted proteins | sample 1552631 | NCBI WGS metagenome assembly OGOI01 (sample SAMEA2580204, study PRJEB22360) | human gut metagenome | biome: human gut; feature: human-associated habitat; material: faeces | place: Denmark | collected 2008/2010 | reverse complement strand
CAGCATAAAATTTTATTTCAGCGGCTGTCTGGTTTTGATAACAAATAGCAAATTAGTGATTTATATTGGAAAGAGAAGGGGATTCTCCAGAAGATTCTGACTTTTAATCAAAGAACTATTTCGCCATAAGAAAATAGCAAGGGATACCGGCAAAAGAAATAGAACTCCTTATATAAATGTCAGTTTCTTGGAATTTGATTTCCTGGAAAGCCATAGACTTCTGGACAATCCCCTTATTCTTCCTCAAATTAGTATTTAAGCATTCCCTTTTTTGAGAACTTTTTTCATTTGGTATTTTTTGTTTGACACAACTAATTTTATATAGTATTCTCTAATTGCGAGATATATTTTCTATCTCAGACTTACAAGATTTGAATTGAATTTTCGGTGCTTAATATCTTTTTATTAGATATTCATGCATGAAAACCTGGTAGGGGACCCTCCACTAACGCACTCCGTATGCGCGCTAGGGAGAGTTCTCTAATTTTTTGCCTTAAAAATCAGTGCACAGATTTTTATATATTTATTTTCTTATCAAATATGTCCTTTTGGAACTTTTTATGTTTGATTTCATAATCAGTTTCTAAAAGTATACAAGAAAAGAAGGGAGACTACAAATTTAATGAGAAAACAAAAATTATTAACTAAAGCTCTGGCAGCTTCTATGGCAGTATTTATGTCTGTCAGCCAGCTTTCTGTTCCTGCATTTGCAGCAGAAGGAACAAAATCCGTTTCTATCGCAGGCAGCACTTACACATATTCTGCAGAAGCTTTAGAAGGCTATGCTCAGATTGGAAACAGTGGATTATATTATAAATTAACTAACGGTACAGGTTTTTCCGGAACGATATATGGAACATCTAATTTAACTTACAAAGAATTTTATTCTGGTGATGTAAGCAGCACGGACAGCTTTGATGTCGTTACTACTGCCAGTACTTCTAAGCATTCTGTTTTATCTAATGCCTGGACAGATTATGAGGAGGAAAGTGCAGAAGCTGCAGGAGGATATCATGTAAAAGGTGTTGCGAATGTAAATGTTGCTGTTGATTCTGACCTTTATGTTGAATCCACTATTTTAAAAGATGCAAACAAAGAATTAAGCAAAGCATGTGAGGAAGCTTCTGATATTACATTAAATGAAAATCCTACACAGGTTCCTTCTCAGTATAAAACACTTCAGAAAGACGGTTCTTATGTTTCTAATAACAAAACAGTCACTACTGTAACGGATGCCGTACCAACATTAACAACAGGATCTACCTGGGGTGAATACGAGATTGATGTGGTGGAAACAAGCACAAAATACTTAAGAAATTCCCGACAAGATGAGGGATTCCCTGTCAACTCTACAATTCAGGGAATCATCCTTGAAACAACAGATGGCTATAAAGTAGGCTTAGAACATCTTGCAAATATATGGGTACAGCCTTATAAATTATCTTTTAATGTTACCAATGAAGCGGCTACTATGGGAATTGCAAAATCAGATAATACGGCTGAATTTGCAAAGCTTGTGAATAAAACAATTAACAAAATTACTTATGTAACACCAGAAGGTAACTATGTTTATACTTTCGCTGATGGAATCTTTATAAAACCGGCTTACTCTGAAGAAATCAGCGGTACTTTCAGTGACGATATGAAATCATTTACTTTAAATCAGCTTCCTACTGTTAAAAATGGAATATTGACTGTAACATATACTGTTGGAGCAGGTCATAAGAAGACTCCTTATACTCTGTATTCCGGAGCTATTGCAAAAAACGTTTCTCTTGACTTAAATGCTATCCCATCTGATGCGGAGGGTGGAACTTACAGCGTTGCTATTTCTTGTGATAACTACGCTGATATCCACGTTGCAATCCCTGTAACAGAAGCTCAAAAAGCACAGTTACAGGAACTTATCAAACAGGCTGAAACTGCATTAAAAGGTGCCGGTGCTGATGATAGTGTATTATTAGCACATAAAAATGAGGCAGCAGAACTCTTAGCAAACGAAAGTTCTACCAGTGCCGATGCTGCTGATTTAATCAATGAACTTACTGAATTATTAAAACCATATCAATCCACAGAAGCTCCAACACCATCCATACCGGACAGTACAACAGCTTCTAAACCAAATACAACAACTGCTGCTAAACCAGCTACAAAACCTGCTACTACAGCAAAGAAGCCAAACACAACAGCCACAAAAGTAAAACTTGCAAAACAGACTACAAAAGTAAAAGCAAATGGAAAGAAAAAAATCAAAGTATCCTGGAAAAAAGATAAAAAAGCTTCCGGTTACGAAATCACATATTCCACAAAGAAATCTTTCAAAGGAAAGAAAACAATTGTAGTAAAGAGTAACAAGATAACAAGCAAAGTAGTAAAGAAATTAACATCTAAAAAGAAATACTTTGTAAAAGTACGCTCCTACAAGCAGGTTGGAAAGACTAAGACTTATGGGACATACAGCAAAGTGAAAACTGTGAAAGTAAAATAAGTTTCTCTTAAACATTTTATATAATTGGTATTTTTATAAATAGTATTTTGCCTCAGGCAGGGAGAGACGCTCCCGGAGAAAGTAGAATAATAGTTGCCTCTGCAAATGTGAGAAGTAATAACCATATCTTCTGGTTTATACATTCTATTATTTCTTACTATTCAAACTCTATTTAGTAAAAACCCCACGAAGCTATATTCCGTGGGGTCTTTTTTATTATTTGAATAGGATTGGCTTAGATTATAAATAATTCTCATACTTCTTAACACACCCGATTCCAATCGCATATGGTCCGGTATGTACCGCAATGGTTGCCCCAATCTGGCAGATTCCCACCTGATCTACATGGCTCTCTCCATAGATATGGTTCGCAACGGTATTATAATATTCCTTGCCTTCCTCTATATCGTAACCAAAACCAACGCGGAAAGAATAGTCTTCCATCGCATCTCCGGTTTCTTTAAAATAGTCATCCATTAACGCAATCGTTTTGGCAACTGTCTTCTTACGGCTTCGTCCGATTCCTGAAGCTTCGATCTCACCATTTACTAAAGTAATCAGAGGCTTTAAGGAAAGGGCGCTGCTTGCGATTCCTGCAAGCTTTCCGATTCGTCCGCCATGTTTTAAATAATCTGTGTTACCGACTGTAAAGAAGATTCTATTCGTCTTTTTCATCTTCTCAAGAATATCTACACATTGTTCATAAGGAACTCCATTCTGACACATTCTTCCTGCTTCAATAACCATAAGACCCTGACTTACTGTTCCTGCTTCAGAATTAATCACCGCAATTTTGGCATCCGGATAATCCTCACAAACAATTTCTCTGGCATTACATGCACAGTTGTAAGAACCACTCAAAGATGGAGTAAAACAAATACAGACTACCGGTGTTCCTTCTTTCACATATTCCGTAAAAACGTCAATATAATTCTGTACAGATGGAAGAGAGGTCTTCGGATATATATCTGGATTCCCTACCATTCGCTCATATACTTCACGAATTCCGATTTCTTCAATCTCTTTATAATATGTCTCCTCATCAAATGATATATAAAAAGGTATAATGTGCAGATTGTACTGTTCGATAACTTCTTTTGTTAAATCACAACAGCCATCACTAATAATTTTATAATTCATCTCTTCCTCCAACACGTTTAGGTATATATTTACATCACAGAGAATTCCATATCAAAAATAGGATATATATTCTAAAAAAGAAATCCCTATTTACAAAATATCAGCTGAAACTTCTGAGATATAGTTTGTGTTCTCATTTCCATGTAACATAGTTTTCATATCTATATTTTAATATTGGTAAAACTATTTGTCAACTCTCTTCTATAATAGTCTCAGGTAAATCTTGCAATTTATTCTGATAATTTCTATCATTTCATAAAATAACTTCCGCTGGCCAGAGTTAACCCCATCACCTTCTTAAATCTATCATCTCACTTCAATATGAAAATACCCTGCTGCCTTCAAGACATCATCTCTTCTTCCAGAAATTTCACCACTCCAGCATTAAGATTCGTATCAAGAACATAATCTGCCCGCTCCTTTACCTCCTTATGTGCATTTCCTACTGCACAACAGCGGTCACAAGCTTCAAATAATGGAATATCATTTAGATTATCTCCCATTCCCGTAATCGCATCCGGCTGAAGCATTGCCCGAAGCTTCTGAACTCCATGATATTTGGAAGCATTCTTATGCGAAATCTCTAAATACCACAATCCATTTCCATAAACATCCTTATAAAAATTCAGATTTAACTTCTCATCCTTTTTCAAATATTCATAAAATGGCCGCAAAACTTCTTCTTCATAGCAAATGGAAAAATAAATGATATCCTCTCCTAAAATATCTTCTAATTTTTCTACCTTACTAAATGGCTTATGATACACATCTCTCCGCTCTACATAAAATTTTTCCATGTGTTCTGTCGCGATTTTCTCGTAATAGGTGGCCATTTTGCGCCCAGATTTCTGAATTTGGTTCTCTTCTCCTGTATTTGAATTTTTCTTCAGGTTTGAAGCTACACCTGATTTCAAATTCTTTTCTAAATTTAAAGCTATCTCTGATTCTAAAGTTACTTCCGAAATTTCTGGCGAAAGCGCATAGGCAAACCCTGTCACTCCAAACTTCTTTCTTCCTTTTAAAATATATTCCACAGAATCTCTTTCAATAATCTCCGCATTAATACAGCTCTTACTTACCGGATCATAGAGCATGACTCCATTCATCAAAATCATCGGATATGTCAAATGCACATCCTTCACAATGGAATTCACTGTCGCATAAGTTCTTGCTGTCGCAACAGTAAAACAAAGTCCTTTATCAATCAAGCGGTTCAGTCGTTCTGGCACATCTTCATTCAACAGGGCATCACTGTTTAATAATGTACCATCTAAATCAGATACATATAGCATTTTACCAGAAAGATTATATCTATTAGCCTCGGATCTAGCTTCTTCTGATTTACCTTTTTTAAATCTACTTTTTTCTAATCTATTTTCTTTTAAACTGTTATTTTCTGGAGAAATTTCATTTTTTCTCTTTGTTTGCTTATCTATTTTTTCTGTCATTTCTTCTTTAAATGAAGTTTTTGAAGCAGCCTTCTCATTCACCTCTCTTTTCATCTCAAGAACTGCTCTCTTATCCGCATCTTCACGCACTCTGAAAAAGAGATACTGCTGCATGATTCCTGCCGTGTCCTTATACTTTTCTACTGGAAAATGCCCGTTATAATACATTTTTTCCACCTTTGCAATCCATGTATCAATCGGAAATAGTTCTAACTGATGAAGACCAAAAAGCTGAATACAGGATGCGACCTTTTCTCCCACACCTTTTAACTGCTTTAACATCTCCTTTACCTGCTCTGGAGTTTTTCCTTCATCCACAGCATCTTTTACCTCTTCTAAATCAAACTTTCCCTCTAAAATGTTCTCCGCAGTCTGCCTTATATACTTCTCCCGGTATCCAAACTTAAACTCTGACAAATCCGCTCCAACAATTACTTCTGGAGAAGGAAAGGTATATCCCACAAGATGTTCGCCTTCATAATCAAAAACAATCTGCTCTCCAAGCTTTTCACACAAAGCGTCAATACTCTTCATAATACGTGGAATATTATTTCTCTGACTGATAATAAAACTAATAATCATTTCCCACAGATTCTGGCGAAGAATACGAATCCCCCTTCCCATCTGCGCCGCACCGATAAGAAAATCATCTTTCTCATCAATCTGCTCTATCACCTTTCCGTAATCTATATCTAAATCCAGATATCTTCTAAAATATTCCTCATCCTTTTCTCTGCATAAAATTCTGATTCCTGTCTTTTCCTGAAAAAAACAAGCCGCCCGACCGTCAGAAATCACAAAATATCTGCCCGGACACATTTTCTTCCAGCGAAAGCACTGACCACTCTCTGCAATCTGCTTTAAATTTATGTAGTTGTTCTTTATAAAAATATCAATATAATCCATTTGTTGTTTTTCCTCTTTCGAAATTTATAATCTCATCTTAACAGGTTTTAGGGTAACATTCAAAGGAAATAAATCTTTCGGTTCTCTGCGGTTTGGGAGACGGAAATAAGCCTCTTCTGTCCCCTCCCCCAAAATCCACCCCCAATCTCTCCCTTTTCCAATATTCACTTTTTTATTTTTGTTACCAAAGTCAGCTCCCAAAGAGCGGAGCCACCCTCTATCTGTGGCCTCGGAGCAAGGTTTGGATACGAGCATCCAAGCGAACATTCAAACCGCCGCGACTAAAGTCACAGATATAGGATGGCTTCTCTCTTTGGGAGCGTCTGCCTTTTCAAAAAATCCAAAAAATTTTCAAAAAAGTGAAAGATTCTCCCCTTCATTTGCGAATATATAGTGTAACCGATATAATCATATATTTTTTTTACATTCGAATGTACATAAAGGAGTAGCCTATGAAAATAAATGAATCAAATTTCGTGGAGGAGTTATCCCACAGAAATGAGAAAGCTTTAGAATATGTGATGGTTCATTATGGCGGACTTGTAAAGTCTGTTACACATCGTTATACAGACGTTACTATCGGTGGACAAAATATTGTAAACAGCATCGGAAGCAACTCTACTCCTATAGACAAACTGACCTCTATCTCCGAAAGCGAAATACAATTAAATGATTCTTCCGTTCTATCTGACAAATCTAATTTTACGATTAATTTTTACACATTAGATAAATCAAATACTACTATTGGAAAATTAAAATTTGCAGCTTCCGGCAAAGAATTAAATGCTAAAACAAAAAATGTAGCTTTAAATCAATCCTTTACTCTGCCAGATAAAACAAAAATAACTCTGAAAAATTATAGAAGCAATATAATCGATCAGAAAATAATATTTACTATCTCCCCAGACAATGCCGGACTTTCTGAAGATATCCTCTTAAAAGGAAAAGACAATCTCGGTAACCCTGTAGAGTTTTTCCTTGGTGAATCAAACGGAACAAGCGGCACTTTCAGAGTAGATAAATCAGTAGGATCTATCTCCCCTAAAGCTACCAGCCTTACTTTAACTCCATATTGTGCTGATTATTCTAACCTTTCCTCTAATAGCAGCTCGAATGAATCAACTGCCAAAGAGGAAGCCGGCTCTGCCAAAATAATTGGCAATGGAAATACACAGACTTTTTCTGTATCAAAATCAGAATCTACAAAAAAAGCTACCAAAGATACAGCCTCTGATAAAACCGAATCTACTGCAATTAAAGTCGATAGTGAACATACCGATACCGCTCAGGAAATTACCATTTCCGACTATAAACAAATCGGAAAATCGTTTACTATTACTATTTAATTCATTAAGAGACAGACGCCCGAGAAGAGAATGGATATCCTATATTTGTGACTTTAGTCGCGGCGGTTTAAATGCTCGCTTTATGCGCTCGCATCTAAACCTTGCTCCGAGGCCACAAATATAGGATATCCATTCTCTTCTCGGGCTGTCTTTGGTTGGATTTTGTTTGAATTAAATAGCAAGTTCATGATCTTCGTTCATTTTTATGAATCGAGTTCCCAATTCTTTCGCAAGCTGATTATTATGTGTAATAATGATGAGTGTCTTTCCCGCCGCATGAAATTTTTTCAGAAAGTCTATGAGCATTTTCTGCGTACTTTCATCAAGCCCAGCCAGTGGTTCATCAAGAATAAGTACCTCCGGATTCATGGACAGGATACAAGCTAACGATACTTTTCGTTTTTCGCCGCCACTTAAATGATATGGTGGGCGTTCTCTTAGTTTTTCAATTCCGAATAACTTAAGACAGTCGTCTGTTCTCTGTTTGATTTCGCCTTCGGAAAGTCCCATCTGGGTTGGACCAAAGGCGATTTCTTCTTCTACACTTCCGCAAAAAAGCTGTGTATCTGCATTTTGAAAAACATAACCCATCTGCTGATGAAACCATTTGGCAAAGCGAGAATCTTTTAATGCTTTTTCTGTTATTTCGTGATCTTCATAGGTATAACTGCCTTCCATCGGAAATATGATTCCGTTCAATATTTTTATCAATGTAGATTTACCACATCCATTTGGTCCCTGTATTATTACAGATTCACCTTTTTGAATATTTAAATTAATGTATCGTAATGCAATTTCATTCCCATATGCATAACATACATTTTTTAATTCTATCATTTTGAATCTTCCTTTTATTTTTGTTATTCTTGATTTTACTTTTGTTATTCTTGATTTTACTTTTTATTCTCTTCTCATAGAAAATTGCTATATGTTAGGATTAAAAGGTCTTTTACCCTCTTTGATACTAGATTGATTGCTTCGTGTTATTTCCACAGACCCTCGAAATAAATGAATATTCCTGTTACTCCTATCATCAAAAGAAGACTCAAGATATCCTGTTTTCGAAAGGTAGATGTTTTTTGTGTTTTATATTCTCCGACAAATCCACGGCAGCACATCGCTGCATACATTTCCTCTGCCATTTCTCTTGATTTTAAAAAGGAAATCCCCAATATCCCAGAAAAGGACTGTGCTTTTTTCCTGTTTTGTCCTACAGATCGTAAGCGAAGTGACGTAAGGATTTCCATGCAGATTTCTCCGAGTACGGCAATATATTTTAATGTAATATCCAATGTAAAAATAAAGATATCCGGTATATGAAATGAGCGGAGGCTTGCTGTTAATTTATTCCAGGATGTTCCCGCTGACAGAATACCTATAAGCGTAACGGATACAAACACTTTGGTTGTGATAATAAGCAAAATCTGCGGATTTCCTATAAACACTGCCGGTAAAAGTATTAGTGCAGAAAAAAGTACTGCTCCAAATGTCCCCGAAAGTATCTGTTTCATTGTTTCTGCCGGATAAGTTGCAAGTGCAAGAATAGTTCCGCCTGCCATAATTAATGAAAATACATAGTTTTTTGAACAGGCAGTAAGTAAAATATATAGGAATGTATAACATAGTTTTAAAGAAGGACTGGCGCTTAGGCACCTGTCCTTCCCTTCTTTCCATTTTAATTTTGACAGTACGCCAAGAACTGCCTGCGTACTTTTTGTAATAAATCCATCTTTATCAATACTTGGAACATATTGCTCCGTTTCAAACATCCATGATGGAAGAAAACTATTATTTTTTTCCTGATTTTGCATTACACTGACTGCCCTTTTGAAAAATCTATTTTATCTTTTTTACTTCCAGCTAAAAGTTTAAAGAAGATAACAATAATCGCTACGCCAACAACTGCAGATAAAATATATCCTATCCATTCCGGCATTCCTGCCATAGAGTAATCCGGGAAAAGTGAAGCAAGGCTAAAGCCCTTTTCCATTCCTGCTGGTGTATACCCCAGTGCTTTTCCATTACTTACAAGGGATGCCATCTCTTCAACGCCCCATTCTCCCCAGGCGGTTCCACTTGCCAGAAGACCTAATGGTGTGAATATAATCAAAACTGCCATAAGAATATATAATGGCTTAAATGCGGACTGTGCTGGTTTTTCCTCTAATGTTTCCGGTGATATCTTTTCCACAAATGCAAGGATTGCTGTAGTAAGAACTATTTCTGCAATTCCAAATAATGTAAGATGTCCAATCATCATTGCCGGAATAGAAATAGTAAGCGGATATGGACAATAGAGTGCCTTTCCTGCTGCATCAGTAAACAGCAATGGCTGAATTCCAAACTCAATCGCTGCACAAAATGCTGCTGCATTAATGCCGATGTAGGAACCAATTCCTGCTGCTAACTTTCTTTTTCCTGTTTTTTCCCAGATAAGCTTGTAAATCGCAAATCCGAGAAATGGCAATATGAAAGCCATATTAAAACAGTTCGCTCCAAAAGCGAGAATACCGCCATCACCAAACAACAATGCCTGAATAAGCAGTGCGATCGTAACGGCAATACAGCCTGCCGATGGACTTCCCGTAAGAATCGCAATCAATGTTCCTCCTACTGCATGTCCTGTCGTACCTCCCGGAAGCGGGATATTGAACATCATTCCAAGAAAAGAAAACGCTGCTCCAATTCCAAGCAATGGCATCTTCACCTTCGGAATTTCTTCTTTTACTTTCTTAACAGAGTATGTCCATACCGGAACCATTGCTGCGGCCATTACCGCACAGGTCGAAGGACTCAAATAATTTTCAGGTATATGCATCTTTCTTTCCTCCTATAAAGCTTTTATGTTTTAAACCTAGGATATACTTTTCTATTTTTTCTCACAAGCTCCCCCGGGGGATATATTTTGTATTTTTTTGTATAATTCTGCTATAACTTTATGCTATACTATTATACTGATACTGAAGATTGAGCAGCTTCTCGACTGAAATAAAAATTCTGAGGTGAATTTTATGAATACTCTATTAAAACAAATTAAAAAGAAAAATGCAAAAGCTTTTACACATAGTGGAAAATTTCATGCAGACGATGTTTTCTCCTATGCACTGTTGTTATATTTAAATCCTGCAATCACAATCACCCGTGGAAATAAAGTTCCTGAAGATTTTAAGGGAATTATTTTTGATATTGGCAGGGGAAAATAAGACCCACACCAGCGCGGCAGCAGGATCCCAGCTGTCT
>OGOI01002073.1_pt1 | contig 10574 bp, 10 predicted proteins | sample 1552631 | NCBI WGS metagenome assembly OGOI01 (sample SAMEA2580204, study PRJEB22360) | human gut metagenome | biome: human gut; feature: human-associated habitat; material: faeces | place: Denmark | collected 2008/2010 | reverse complement strand
TCGCATGAAGAATGTGAGGTGAACTATGCTTGAAAATAAATTAGGTATTACAGATTCTGCAGAATTAGCAAGAATGGAAGAAAAAATCAGTAAGCAAAAAGCACTTGAAATGTTTGAAAGCGGTTTTTTTGAGACGTTAGAACCAGGGACTTATCAAAGTCTTGCGATGATTCATCAATATCTTTTTGATGAGATTTATGCTTTTGCCGGTAAATTACGTAAAGTTAATATTTCAAAAGGTAATTTTCGATTCGCCCCGCTGATGTATTTGGAAGCAGCGTTACAGAGCATAGACAAAATGCCACAGTCAACTTTTGATGAAATTATCGAAAAATATGTTGAAATGAACGTGGCTCATCCATTCCGAGAGGGAAATGGGAGAAGTACAAGAATATGGCTTGACTTGATGTTGAAAAAAGAAATCGGCTATGTGATTGACTGGAGCAAGGTGGATAAAGAGGATTATCTGCTTGCCATGGAGCGAAGTCCAATCAAAGATATCGAAATAAAGTTTCTTCTGAAAAATGCCCTTACAGATAATGTAAATGATCGAGAAATTTATATGAAGGGCATCGATCACAGTTATTACTATGAAGGTTATTATGTGTTTAAGACGGAAGATTTGACGGACACAAAGGAGTAACTTGATTTAGCGTTAAAAAGTGGAGGAATATGGATGCAATATCGTTCAGTTAATGAAATAGCGAAAAAATGGGATGTGTCGGAGCGCAGCGTCAGAAATTACTGTGCGCATGGACGTGTACCAGGCGCATTTCTTGCCGGCAAGACCTGGAATATTCCTGAAAATGCAGAAAAGCCGGAGCGTTCCAATAAAAAGAAAGAACAGCCGATTACCTTGCTGGATATTATGCAGGAGCAGAAGGTAAGTAAGTATTCCGGAGGCATTTACCATAAGACACAGATTGATTTAACATATAACTCCAATCATATCGAAGGTAGCCGTCTGACTCATGAGCAGACCCGATATATTTTTGAAACCAATACCATCGGTGTAGAAAAAGAAGTGCTGAATGTGGACGATGTGATTGAAACAGCAAATCACTTCCGTTGTATTGATATGATTATTGAGCATGCAAAGGCAGCACTGACAGAGAAGTTTATCAAGGAACTTCATCTGATCTTGAAGAGTAGTACCAGTGATTCCAGAAAAGATTGGTTTGCTGTAGGCGATTATAAAAAGATGCCTAATGAAGTCGGCGGTATGGAGACTACACTTCCAGAAGAAGTTGCCGATAAAATGAAAGTGCTGCTGGCAGAGTACAATAGAAAAGAAGAAAAGACTTTTGAAGATATTCTGGATTTTCATGTGAAGTTTGAGCGAATCCATCCATTCCAGGACGGCAATGGCCGTGTAGGCAGATTGATTATGTTCAAGGAATGTCTGAAATATAATATCGTTCCGTTCATTATCGAGGATAATCTGAAAATATTTTATTATCGTGGATTGAAAGAATGGAGCAATGAAAAAGGATATTTGACGGATACCTGTCTGACGGCACAGGATAAGTATAAGGCGTATTTGGAGTATTTTAGGATTGGCTATTAAACGTGATTCAAAGTGAAAAATTTGCGCTTTGAGAAAAAATAATGATATACATTTTAAAGACGGGAGTAAATACATGTTCTATAAAATGATAGAAAATAAGTGTACACAATGGTATGAATCAGAACGGTGTACGGTTAAAAACTTAATTGAGTATATAGAGAAAACAGGGCAGATGCGTGATGCTCAGATTGAGGCTATTAAAGTGTATCTGTTCCTGAAAATTGCTTGTGAATGTAAAACGTTGCCACAGCTGTTTAGGCAGGGATTCTTCAATTCCATTGATTTGAATGAGATAGAATTATCCAAATCCACTCGTGAATATTTGTTTCAGAATCCAGCGGCTGCGGCATTATTTGAATATGCATGTTTGACAAATGATAAAGGTGAACAGGTATCTGAAAAGCTTGAAAAACAGATAAAGAAAGACCCAACGGGGATTGATTATAATGAATTCTTCCGTAATGCATTTTATGGTGTTTCTTATACGGACTATCTGTTTAGCCTTCCTATGGGTGCGGGCAAAACATATTTGATGGCGGCATTTATTTACTTGGATTTGTATTTCGCTTATAACGAGCCGACAAATCCTGCGTTTGCACATAACTTTATCATATTTGCACCGTCAGGCTTGAAATCATCAGTGGTTCCAAGTCTTAAAACAATACAAAACTTTAATCCGTCATGGATTCTTCCGGAACCGGCGGCAACAGACATTAAGAGGATGATTTCTTTTGAGGTTTTGGATTAAAGCAAAACTGCAAAAAAATCAAATAAGACAAAGAATCCTAATGTACAGAAAATTGCTAATCATCAGCCACTTTCTGAGTTGTTTGGTCTTGTTGCTGTTACCAATGCAGAAAAAGTAATTCTTGATCGTATTCAGGAAAAACAGGGACAGATAAATATGTTTGAAGAAAGCGATGATGATAAAGACAGACAGGCAAATGAACTCCGTAACTTAATTGGAAAGTTACCATCATTGTCTATCTTTATTGACGAAGTTCATCATGCGGTAAGTGATGAAATTAAGCTTCGTGCTGTGGTTACAAGATGGGCACAGAATCATACAGTAAATTCTGTAATTGGTTTTTCTGGAACTCCGTATTTGGACAAAGTTGAAAAAATAAAAGTTGTAGATTCATTATCTATCGGTACAGCTGAAATCACAAATATTGTGTATTACTATCCTCTTATAGACGGTGTAGGCAATTTCTTGAAACGTTCGGTTGTAAAAATCGCAGATATTGCGGATAGCAGTCTTATTATTGAAAAAGGTGTCAGAGAATTTCTTGATACTTATAAGGACACTGTTTATGCAGATGGTTTAACAGCCAAATTGGGTATTTATTGTGGAACCATCGAAAAATTAGAAGAAACAGTATATCCACTGGTATCCCGTATTGTAGCTGAATATGGACTTGGGACTGATGTTATACTTAAATTCCACAGAGGAAATAAACAGTATAAGATGTCGGCTGACAGTCAGATGCAGTTTGATATCTTAGATAAATCTATTTCTAAAATTCGTATTGTTTTGCTTGTGCAGATTGGTAAAGAAGGTTGGGACTGTCGAAGTCTTACAGGTATTATTCTTTCTCAAGAAGGAGACTGCCCAACTAATATGGTATTACAGACATCTTGCCGATGCTTGCGTCAGGTGATTAAAAACGGTCAGGAAACGGCACTGATATATTTGAATGAAAGTAATGCCGAAAAATTAAATATGCAGCTTGAGCAGCAGCACCATATTTCGCTTAAAGAGTTTTCTTCTGCAAACAACAGTAAAACTACTTTAAAACGTTATAATCGTACTGCGTATTTGAAGCTGCCTAAAGTAGAGTTTTATCAGCTGAAAATCAATTACAATACACTTACTGTTGAAAAGGCAAATCCTGAAGTTTCTATTGAAAAATCTGTTGATTCAGCGCATATCGCAGGTAATATTATCAAAACAACGGATCTTTCTATGGATGCAAATAATATTAGTATTCAGGTGGATGATGCCGAATACGGAACAGAACATGCAACCTTTAATTCTTGGATTTATGGCATTATGAGAAGCGGATTTGGAACACCTTCCATGGCAGAATTGAATACATACACAGAACAGCTAAAGGTTGTATTTGAAAAAATCACATACGAAAAAGAAGGTTCACGATATTTCAGTTCAAAGTATAATAAAGGCTTGGTGGAAGCTAATATCCGTAAAGCCTTTTGTGATAAAACTGATTTCAATACAACGGAAGAACTGATACCAGAAGAAGCCAATTTGTTGAACATTGCAAATTTTACTTCTGAGGTATATGCAGATAATCTGGATGACTACTATCCAAGACAGAATGTTGTTGAAAATATAATGGCTGATGATAAAGGGAAATTGAAAGTCGATAAAAAAACACAGCAGTTAATTGATCTCGCCATAGAAACTGGAAATGACAGAATTGTTTTGGAATTGCAACAGCGTGTAACATCTCACCCAAATAAAAATCGTTCGTTTCACTACTTGCCATATCGTACAGACAGTGATTTTGAACAAACATTTTTAAAAGAGATCCTATCTTTCGATATTATCGAAGAATTAGGTCTGGAAGTGTATTACAATGGCGACCGTGCTATGACAGAGTTTAAGATCAAGTGCTATAAGAAAACCAGTGAAAAATGGAATTACATTGGTATTTACACACCGGACTTCCTTATCATTAAACGAAAAGATGGCGTTATCCACAAGGTTATTGTTGTGGAAACAAAAGGGCAGATTTATGCCAAGGATCCAGTCTTTAAAGACAAGAAGAACTTTATGGAAACAGAGTTTCCAAAGCAGAATAATGCTGCTTATGGATATGAACGTTTTGATTATCTGTATTTAGAAGATACGTTGCCAGAAAAAGATAGATTGACACAGACACATCAGAAAATCTGTGAGTTTTTTAAGGAGAAAGAGTAATGAATGGAATTAGACCTACTGTAGGCATAGAGTTTGATGATAAATATACTAATGCAAAAAATAAATTGCTTGATTTTATTAAGGCATTAGACGAGTTGAATGACATACAAAAAGCAAAATTGGCACAAGAATTTATAACATCATATAGTATGGCAATTTCTTTTGAACAATTTGTAAGTTATATGAAAAACGGAGGAATCAAATAATGCCAATTAAATATGTACCGTTTATACCGGAGCCGGTGGAAGGACAAGCTGTGCTTGGAAATTTTAATAGAATATTGAGATACAAAGGCGCTGACGATGTTTCTATGACATTACAGCGTGGCATGCCTTTGTATGAAATGGAGAAACAGGAAACCGTGGGAGAAAATGCTGACGGCAATATGGTTATTCGTGGCGAGTGTGTTTCCGCCTGTGCTTATTTGAAGGAGCAGGGCATTCAGGTTGATCTTGTTTACATTGACCCACCATTTGCAAGTGGTGCCGATTACGCAAAGAAAGTATATGTTCGTCGAAATCCGAAAGTGGCAGAAGCTATTGCACAGGCTGAACAAGAGTTGGATGTTGATGAATTGAAAGCTTTTGAAGAAAAGATGTACGGTGATGTTTGGGATAAGGAAAAGTATCTTAATTGGATGTATGAAAACCTTATGGCGATTAAGTCAATTATGAGCGAGAGTGCTTCTATTTATGTGCATTTGGATTGGCATATGCTACACTATGTTAAAATACTTATGGACGAAATATTTGGCGAAGATAATTTTATCAATGAAATAATATGGCGAAGAAAACAGTCTGTTTCTTGGGCAAGCAAACAATTTGGGATCACCAATGATACAATATTATGGTATGGATATAATGCAGATGAGTATATTTTTAATCCAGAATACTCTATAGACGATGAAAATACTAAAAACTATTTAGAAAAAAGGTTTGTTTATGATGATAATGACGGTAGGGGTAAGTATATGAAATCTCCTCTTGTTAACTCATTGTATCGACCAAATTTGAAATATGTGTTTCATGGTGTTAATCCTCCAGAGAATGGATGGTTATATAAAAAAGAGCGACTTGAAGAATGGTATCAGAATAATGAATTGGTAATGCCGTCTGATCCTAATATGAGAATTTATAGAAAAATATATGCATCAACATATCAAGGACAGCCTATACAAAATATTTGGCTGGATATTCCAATAGTAAACCCAATGGCAAAAGAAAGAGCAGATGTAGATTATGCAACTCAAAAGCCAGAAGCGCTTCTCGAGCGAATTGTTAGAGCATCATCCAATGATAATATGGTGGTAGCTGACTTTTTTGGCGGCAGTGGCGTAACTGCAGCGGTGGCAAACAAACTTGGGAGAAGATTCATCCATGCTGATATCGGATTGAATTCTATCCAGACAACTCGTGATCGTCTCGTTGCTGATGGTGCTGAATTTGATGTATTTGAAATTAAAGATGGAGTTCAGCTTTATCGTAATCCAGTTCAGACAATGGATAAAATCAAGTCCTTGATTCCAGGATTGAAAAATGAAGATTCCCTTGATTCTTTCTGGGAAGGGGCTATCTCTGATAGCAAACTTGGTACAATTCCTGTTTACGTGCCAAACTTAATGGATAGTGCATCAAAACTTCTTGATAAAGTGACTATGAACCGTATTATCCATCAGGCGATTCCAGAATTGGATAATGACATTAAAAAGGCTATTGTTTACTATATCGACATTACTGATGAAGTGGAGATTATGAATTTTATCAAAGAAGATGACAGTACGACTGTAGAAATTGAATTACGTGATCTTAAATCAATTCTTGATGATGTTGTCATTGGCGATTATGCAGAATTCCATGCAGAAGAAATTGCAGGCGGATATGCTGTTTCTATTGATAAATTTATTAGTGATCGTGTGTTGTCTAAAATTGCAGAATTCAATCAGAAAGCATTCCTTAATTCTTCTGCGAAGAAACCGTATAAACCGATTGAAATTAGTGAAGAAGGCTTGGAACTTATTGAATTCCTTAGCCTGGATTGCACTGCGACCGGTGGTGAGTGGCATTCTGATAGTGAAATCAAGATTGATAAAAATGGCTATGTTATCGTAGACGGCAATAAAACTAAAGAGTTTTGGGATGGTTACATTCGCAGCACAAAGAAACCTCTCCGCCTAAAAATCCGTAACATTTGTGGGGATGAAACTGTTTGGGAGATGTAATCAATGGCTCAAAATGTGACATTGTATAACCTTTTGATTTCTTGTCCAGGTGATATTAAGGAAGAAGTTACATTGATTGAATCTGCAGTAGATGAGTTTAATGAATTATATGCTGAAACTTTAGGAATCACAATAAAAACTCGCCATTGGAGTAAGAGTTCTTATGCTCAGTCTGGAGGAAAACCACAGGCATTACTTAACGAGCAGTTTGTAAATAAATGTGATGCAGCAGTTGCGATTTTCTGGACAAGATTTGGCTCACCTACTGATGAGTATGGTTCTGGAACAGAAGAAGAAATTGAAATTATGCTTCAATCTGGAAAACAAGTGTTTATGTTTTTTTCGGATAAGCCTATCCCACAATCAAAAATAAATGGTGACGGCTATGAGAAAATACAAGCATTCCGTGACAAATATAAAGACAAAGGAATATATTTCACTTATTCATCCGACGAAGAATTTAAAAAGATGTTTTTTGCCCATCTTTCCATGCATTTTTTGACAGAAAAGAGGGTAAGTGAAACAGCCAATGAATATCGTTCTGAGTTAAAGCTTAAAGTAGATTACATAAAACATAATACAACTGTTGCTTTCCCGACAATCCTTTTTGTGAAAAATGAGATTTGAATAATCCGGTGTCCGTGTCCTTGCTGTCCGGTGACAGGAAACCGCAAATCCGTTTTTTAGGAAACCACCATTCCGGTAGTGGAAACCTTTATCATAAATCCTTTAGAATGTAATCATGCACCAGCTGGTGTAAATTCATTCAAAGGAGGTCATGACCATGACCAAGTATCGAGAGATTCTCAGGCTAAAAAGTCTGGGACTCAGTCAGCAGAGCATTGCCGACAGCTGCAATGTCTCCAAGAAAACGGTCAATCGCGTTTTGAAGCGTGCAAAGGAATTAAATATTTCCTGGCCGCTTGATAAAAGCGATACCGATGCTGTTCTTGCAGAAATGTTTTTTCCTTCTGCAAAGCAAGTCAGATCCAATAAACGGATGCCTGACTACAATTATGTCCACAAAGAATTACTCCGTAACGGAGTCAGTAAGAAACTCTTGTGGACAGAATACATGGAGGACTGCCGTGCAAATGGCGAAGAACCACTTATGTATTCCCAGTTCTGCTATCACATCCAGCAGGATGAGCAGAGACGACGTGCTACCATGCATATCAACCGAAAACCCGGTGAACAGGTTGAAGTGGATTGGGCAGGCAATCCTGCAAGAATCATTGACCCGGATACCGGAGAAATCATCAAAGCTTACATATTTGTTGGTGTGATGACTTACAGCCAGTATGCATATGTGGAAGCATGTCTGGATATGAAGCAGCAATCATGGATTAATGCCCATGTCCATATGTACGAATATTTTGGTGGTGTCGCCAGAATCCTCGTACCAGATAACTGCAAAACAGCAGTTGTTCACAATGGTGGGTTTAAGGATCAGCAAATCAATGAAACTTATCAGGAAATGGCTGAACACTATGGCACCGCTATTATTCCGGCGCGTGTCAGGGCCCCCAGGGATAAGCCGAATGCTGAAGGAACGGTAGGAAACATATCTACCTGGATTACGGCAGCACTTCGGGATGAACAGTTCTTCTCCCTTGTCGAATTAAACCAGGCAATCAGAGATAAGCTAGAACTGTTCAACCAAAGGCTCTTTCAGAAGAAAGAGGGTAGTCGGCGAAGCTTATTTCTTGGGGAAGAAAAACCATTGCTGGTACCATTACCTGCTACCCGTTTTGAACTGAGTGACTGGAAAACAGCCACCGTCCAGTTTAATTATCACATATCTGTGGACGGAATGCTATACTCAGTTCCTTATGAGTACATCAAAAAGAAAGTTGATGTTAAGGTAACAGATACTACTATTGAGATTTTTTACAACCATACCCGCATTGCTTCCCATTGCCGTCTGAAAGGACGTACCGGGCAGTACAGCACCATTACAGAGCATATGCCGGAAGACCATCAGAAATATCTGGAATGGAACGGCGACCGCTTCCGTAAGTGGGCTGAGCGGATTGGTATAAATACATACACTGCTGTCAACGCGATATTAACCTCCAAAGGTGTGGAGCAACAGACCTACCGAAGTTGTATGGGGCTTCTAAAACTTGCAGAGAAATACTCAGATGCATTGCTGGAAGCTGCCTGTAAAAAGGCGTTATCCTATACAGCATCGCCGAGTTACAAGAGTATCAAAAACATCCTCGTAACCAGTTCTGAAAAACTGATATCGGAAACAACCGATACCAAGACCGAACAGAAAGCACATGGCATCACAAGAGGTGCCGATTACTATCGGAGGTAAATACATATGACAAATCAGAGTACCATTGATAAATTAATTGAAATGCGCCTTACCGCAATGGCAGATGCATTCCGTAACCAACTGAATGATCCCAAATGCAAGGAGATTCCATTTGAGGATCGATTCGGTATGTTGGTGGATATCGAATACAGCAGCCGTAAAAACAACCGTCTCAAAAGACTGATTAAGAATGCCGGATTCGACCAGCCGGAAGCGGGTATCATGGATATCGACTATACTTCCGGGCGCAAGCTGAACAAGGAACTGATTCACAGACTTGCTACTTGCGAATATATATCTGAACACCGAAATCTATTTATTACCGGTGCTACAGGCTGTGGAAAGACTTACATGGCCTGTGCCTTTGGCATGGAGGCATGCAAGCAGTATTACAATACCAAGTATGTCCGCCTTCTTGATCTGCTTATTGACTTAGAGATTGCACGAACAGATGGCAACTACAAAAAGGTAATGGCTAAGTATGCCAATCCTGTTGTCCTGATTTTGGATGAATGGCTTCTGTTGAAACCAACGGAATCAGAACAAAGGGATATCTTCGAACTACTCCACCGGCGACGCAAGAAATCTTCAACGATTTTCTGCTCCCAGTATGAATTCGAGGAGTGGTATGACCAACTGGGTGGTGATGACAGTCCTCTGGCAGATGCAATCATTGACCGTATTGCCCATGACAGCTATCGCATCAACATCACAAGTATTGATGCCGAACATGACATCTCAATGCGTGAGGTTTATGGCTTAGACAAAACATTACGCGAGTAAACTCGCATAAGCGGTTCCCGCTAGCCCGGACAGACGGTTTCCCGTCTGCCGGACTTGCGGTGTTACCGCACAAGAATATTCAAATAAAAAGGGTGTTAGGACCAGCTATGTATTCAAGAATAGGATGTTGCATTAAATTTGAAGAATTGGAACGACAACACAAAGAAGATATTATTAGAGAATGGTATAATAAGATTATATCGGAATTAGAACCAGATGAAAGAATAGTTATTGGAAAAACAGATATATTAGAATGGTTTTTAAAAAATGTGGATAGATACGATAATATTCGTTTGCTTAAAACAAAATTGGAAAATGCTATCTTCAATGAATTAACAAATACATTTATTGTAGAAGCAGTAGATTAAGATTGCATTTGAATAAAGATAAAAGCAACTCTATGATTTCAATGATGAAGTCATAGGGTTGCTTTTTTGTGCAGAAAAATAAAAAATTTCCTTTTCCACCCTGTATTTTCCCCTCTGAGCCTTTCGTTATATGAGGGCAAAAAAATAAAATTCCTTTTTTATTTGTAAAAAGCCCTCTCTACGTTCTGATATATGAGGAACAAATTACATTTGCCTTAAATGAATATTCCGGATGGTTTTACATCAGCTGTCTGGTGATATGGAAATCACTTTTTAGATCCGTTTTTGTGCATACCGAATCATAATTTCTGTTGAGACATTGGTAAAGACTGCTACGCACCGCAGATGCGGCAAGGTCTTGACCAATATCC
>OGOI01002070.1_pt1 | contig 10609 bp, 6 predicted proteins | sample 1552631 | NCBI WGS metagenome assembly OGOI01 (sample SAMEA2580204, study PRJEB22360) | human gut metagenome | biome: human gut; feature: human-associated habitat; material: faeces | place: Denmark | collected 2008/2010 | reverse complement strand
GAAGTATATGCAGATATCAGTAATCTTGACCTGAAGCCGGGGACGTATATATCAGTCATCGGAAAGAGAGAGGGAACGGCTTACTGGAGCGAAGTGCAGGCCGGAGTTGAGCAGGCGGCGGAAGACATTAATAAGCATCTGGGATATAAAGGGGAGGACAAGATAAAAGTTCTTTATAACGCTCCGGCAGACAGTGAGAATATTGACGAACAGGTGAATATCCTTGACGAGGAGCTGGCGCGATATCCGGATGTGATCGCTGTTGCAAGCGTAGCGGAAGATGCGTCGGCTGTTCAGTTCGATCTTGCGGCAGAAAACGGAATTGCAGTCGTGGCATTTGATTCGAGGAACAATTATCAGGGAATTCAGTGCACCTGCATGACGGATAATGTGGCGGCGGCAAAAGAAGGGGCTCGGAAAATGAGCGAGGCGATCGAAGAAAAAGGAGAGATTCTGTTGATCGCACAGGATTCTGTTTCGGGAACGGCAAAAGAGCGAACAAAGGCAGTGACAGAAGAAATTACGGCAAATTATCCGAATGTGAAGGTTGTAGAGACGATCTATATGGATCAGTTTGACGATCTTAAGATGCAGGCTGCAGCGGACGAACTCGGGGTGACGAAAGAGCAGCTTGCCGAGTGGACGGTGGAATCGTCCGGTCAGACTCCGGCAGATGAAGGGGAAGAAGCGATGTCGGAAGAGGTGCGCACGAAACTGGAAGATATTCGCGCTGTCGCGGACGGGATGACAGATGCGGATGTGGTTGCCCCTTATATGGAAAAATACCCGAACCTGAAGGGCTGTTTTGCGGTAAATGCCGATGCGGTTTTACTGGCAATGGATGCTTTTGAGACAGCAGAAAATGAAGAAGATATCGTGTTGATGGGATTTGATGCCGGAAAGGAACAGATCGCGGCATTGAAAAACGGAACGATAGATGGTCTTATTGTGCAAAATCCGTTCGGCATGGGATATGCGACAGTTGTGGCGGCGGCGCGGGCTGCGCTTGAGATCGGAAATGAGGCAACCGTCGATACAGGATATGTTTGGGTGGATAAAGAAAATATGGACGACCCGGACGTGAAGGGGATGCTTTACGAATAGTCTTCGTCAGGCGTAAGCGGATGCTTTACAAATAGTTTTCGTCAGGCGTAAGCGAGGAAACTCTGTTTTCCATTAGCGGGTAAAGAGTTACCCGCTCCGACTGAGTGAAAAGATAAATTCAGTGCCGACTCCTTCGGTACTTACTACATTAATATGCTCGTCATGAGCTTGAATAATTTCTTTTACGATGGACAGGCCAAGGCCTGTCCCTTTTTTATCTTTGCCGCGGGAAAGGTCTGATTTGTAAAAACGCTCCCATATTTTAGTCTGCTCTTGCCGCGGGATTCCGATTCCGTGATCTTTTACGGAAATAAATACTTTTTCGTTCTTTTCACTAACCTCTACAGTAATCAAAGAATCGTTTTCGCTGAATTTAATTGCATTATCGATCAAGTTATAGAGGACTTGCTGGATCTTACGTTTGTCTGCCAAAACAAAAACAGCATCAGGCATGAGAAGCAGTTCGATGGAAATATGTTTTTGGGTACAGGCAGATTCAAAAGATGCGGCGGTACTTTTCAGAACTTCCTGTATGTCAAAATCTGACTTGTTAAGAAGAAGTTCTTTTGTATCGAATTCATTTAATGTCAGCAGATCTCGCGTGAGGTCGGTGAGACGCTCTGTTTCAAACAAAATAATATTTAAATATTTTCCGTACAATTCAGGCGGGATCGTTCCGTCGGCCATTGCCTCAACATATCCTTTTATGGACGTGAGAGGAGAACGAAAATCATGAGAGACATTTGCGACAATTTTTTTTTGATAGTCATCCATATCTTTCAGTCTGACTGCCATGTAATTCAGTGAAGCAGAGAGATATCCGAGTTCATCATGAGTGTGTACCGGAATCTCATAGTCAAGATTTCCGATAGCGTATTGTTTTGCCGCTTCGGAAATCTGCCTGAGCGGACGATGGATGAAAAACTGCACGCCGAGGAGAAAGATAAGAGAAAGTGCGAAAATGACTGCTGTGGAGATGTATACCTGAGTCATGATCGGAGCGCATCTCTCTTCGATGGCAGAGACGGGACTGTGGATCAGAAGGTATCCCTTTGTAGAAAAACCTTGTGTCACAGGCGCCATAACGGTGATCATATCTTCGTCAAAATATCCGTGATATGTACCTGTAATATAGCGGTTTCCGCCGATTTCGGCAGGGTTGAAGTCTTTGATCCTATCAGGACATACAGTGTCTTCTAAACTGGAAGAGGTAAGTGTTCTTCCGGTACTGTCTACGAACCAGATAGAAGCGTTGAAGTACAGTCTCATTGCAGACAACTGTGACTGGACGTTATAGATGGAAGAATCGCCGGAGAAGTAAGATGGGAGATAATCATTGGCAACAAAAGTAGCTTCTCTGTAAAGCGTATGAGAAGTGTCTTCGGTAAGCTTATCTGTCACAAGCTGCTCTGTAAGCGTTGCAGTTGAGAATAGACATAAAAATCCAAATATGATATAAAGTGCAATAAATTTAATGTGCAGAGTGCTTCTCATACGCGGTAGTCTCCTGTTTATCTGTTATTTTGTCTCAAATTTATAGCCGATGCCCCATACGGTTCCTAATTTCCAATGAGGATGATCTTTAAGTTTTTCCCGGAGACGTTTGATATGGACGTCGACAGTGCGGGTGTCACCGAGATATTCATAACCCCATATACGGTCAAGGAGCTGCTCCCTTGTAAATACCTGATTCGGAGATGAGGCGAGACAGTATAAAAGCTCCAGTTCTTTTGGCGGCATTTCAACAGTGTTTCCGTCACAGAGAACAGAATAATTTGTCAGGTTGATGGTCAGTCCTTCATACTCGACACACTTTGGCTTTTCCGCCTGGGACGGTTCGTTTTTTATCGGATGATAACGGCGAAGAACGGCGCGCACACGCGCAATCATTTCTTTTGAATCAAAAGGCTTTAAGATATAATCGTCCGCACCGAGTTCCAGACCGAGTACTTTGTCGAATATTTCCCCTTTCGCCGAAAGCATAATAATCGGCACGCCTGATTTTGCCCTGATCTCCCGGCATACTTGATAGCCGTCGATGCCCGGAAGCATAAGGTCAAGAAGAATCAGATTCGGTTCGTATGTTTCAAATGTGCTCAAGGCGTCTTCTCCGTTAAATACTATTTTTGTGTCAAAACACTCTTTTGTAAGATAGAGAGAGATAAGTTCTGCGATATTTTCATCATCGTCAACGATTAGTATTCTTTGTTTTCCGATCATATTTTTCCTCCGTTTTATGGGTGAACCCGTTATCCGAGCTCAACGATTGTGACTCCGGCATCGCCTTCTCCGAACTCGGCAAGGCGGTATGATTTTACATGTTTTTGTCTTCTGAGATATTCGTGGATTCCTTTTCTTAAAGCTCCGGTTCCTTTTCCGTGAACTACGCGTACGCTGTTTAGATGCGAGAGCAGGGCGTCATCTAAATATTTATCCAGTTCGGCGACCGCTTCGTCTACTGTTTTTCCGAGCAGATTGATCTCAGGACTTACAGAAAGTGACTTGCTCATCTTGATCTTGCTTTTTGCCGTACGGTTCATCCGCTTCGGTGCGTAAGGCGATACTTCTTCGATAATTTCCAAATCGGAAATATTGACTTGTGACCGAAGGATTCCCATCTGAACTGTGACGTTGCCTCTTGCATCGGGGAGAGAGCCGATGGTGCCGGTCAGATTCATACTTAATACTTTTACAGATTCTCCGAGTTTGAAATCAGACGGTTTGTAAGTCTTTTTCGGTTTGTTTGTTTTCAGTGAAGCAGAAGCGGAAGTATCTTTGATCTTTTTGCGCAGACGCTCCCGTTCTTTTTCCATTTCAGCGGCGGAGATATTCTCCTTTCCGAATTTGTGAAAATTGCGGATCGTCTCGTCGGCAACTTCTTTCGCTTCTCTTAGTATTGCATTTGCTTTTTCATTTGCTTCACGGATGATGCGGTCACGTTGTTCTTCGAGCTTTTCCTGTTTTTGCACAGCCTGCCGTTTTAAAGTTTCGGCCTCTTTTTTATAAGCGGCAATTTCAGCCTGTTCTTTTTCGATCGTGCGTCTGCTTGCCTCAAGATCGCTTAGGAGATCTTCAAAAGAGACGTCTTGTTCACTCAGACGTTTTTTTGCATCGTCGATAATATAGCCGGGAAGTCCGAGCTTTCCGGAAATCGCAAAAGCATTACTTTTACCCGGAATACCGATGAGAAGCCGGTAAGTCGGCCGGAGACTTTCCACATCGAATTCACAGCAGGCATTTTCAACGCCCGGGGTAGAAAGGGCATAGATTTTCAGCTCGCTGTAATGGGTTGTTGCCATAGTGCGTATGTTTCGCTTATGGAGATGCGATAAAATAGCAATGGCAAGGGCCGCTCCTTCTGTCGGGTCGGTTCCTGCGCCTAATTCGTCGAAAAGAACGAGAGAACGATCGTCGACCTTTTTCAAAAAGGAAACAATATTTGTCATATGTGAAGAAAATGTACTCAGACTTTGTTCTATGCTCTGCTCATCTCCGATATCGGCGTAAACCTGTCGGAATACGGCGATTTCCGAACGGTCGCCTGCCGGAATATGAAGTCCGGCCTGCCCCATGAGGGTGAGAAGTCCGACCGTTTTTAAAGAGACGGTCTTTCCGCCTGTATTAGGTCCGGTGATGATGAGAAGAGAAAATTCATCGCCGAGAGATACGGTGATCGGGACAACTTTCTTCTGGTCGAGAAGAGGGTGGCGTCCTTCCCGGATACGGATACGTCCTTCTTCATTTAGAATCGGACGACTTGCGCGCATAGTAAGAGCAAGAGCGCCTCTTGCAAAAATGAAATCCAGATCGGTGAGAGATCGGTAGTCTGTTCGGATCTCTTCGATATATTGTGCGGCCTCTTCGCTTAAAGAAGCAAGAATCTTTCGGATCTCATCCTGTTCTTGTACATATAATTCTTTTAAGTCATTGTTCAGTTTTACAATAGCCATAGGTTCAATAAATAATGTAGAACCGGATGCGGACTGGTCATGGATCAGCCCTTGTACCTGACTGCGGTATTCGGCTTTGACAGGGATACAATAGCGGTCGCCGCGCATTGTGATCAGAGCATCCTGCAGGTACGTTCTTAAAGAACCGTTTACAAGACCTGAAAGTGTTGTGTGAACACGGTCGTTGAGATTATTTATGCTCCTTCGGATATGCTTTAGCGCACTGCTTGCGTCATCACTGATTTCATCTTCGGAAATGATGCATCTTTCAATTTCATTTGAAAGAGGTGTGAGCGGCTCAAGTCCGTCAAAATAAATATCAAGACAGTCGGCAAGATCTTCCTGCGTGTCATGCCGTCCGTATGACTTGGCCCGCGCAGTGTTTGAAAGAAGACGGCAGATGCGGAGAAGTTCCGCTGTATTTAGAGCGCCTCCGATCTCAAGTCGTTTGAGAGATTCTTCCACAGGAGCTGCGTCGCCGAAAGAAATCCGCCCCTTTTTAATGATCCTTGTAAAAGCGGCGGCGGTCTGTTCCTGAAGCAAATCGATCTTCGTAAGATCCGTTACCGGTTTCAGCCGTCGGCAAAGTTGTTTTCCGCGGAAAGAACTTGCCTCATTTTCCAACATGGAAATAATTTTATCAAATTCAAGTTTTATTAATGTTTTGTTATTCATAAATCTTCACCTGTCTGTAATGTTTGTATCCTCATTCTACTCTATTATCCGTATAAAGAAAAGGACTTTCAGGAAGTAAGAAAAACCTTTTCATAGAGGATTGAATCAGGTATACTAGAATTTGGAGGAAAATAAGTCCATGCCGAGTGATAAAGAACAAAAAAAATCGCCCGAAGAAGAGGCGGAAGAGAAGAAATATTCTTTTTTACAAGAAAAGATAAAAGGGAAACAGGGCAGCAGGGAAACGCTTATAAAACAATTTATCCGAATTGCGATCTATGGTCTGATATTGGGGATGTTTGCCTGCTTAGGTTTTTTTGCGCTTAAACCGTGGATGCAGCAATGGTTTGCGGGAAATGCAAAGACTGTGATGATCCCCGAAGATGAACAGGCAGCGGAAGATTCTGAGAAAAATCAAGAGGGAAAAGAAGATCCTGCGCTCGATGCGGAAAGTTATGAAGAGATGACCGCCGGGTTGAATGAACGTGTAAAAGAGGCGAGAAAAAGTATTGTTTCTGTATCTTCTGTATCTGAAAAGGCAGACTGGGACGGAGAGATGACAGGAATTTTGCAGAGTGTTACAGGTGTTATCGCCGGAGATAACGGTCGGGAATTTTTGATTATCGCCGACAGTTCGATCTGCACAGGCGCTTCTGCATGGAGAGTGACAATTTCCGATGGAAAAAGCTTCGATGCAGCGCTGAAAAAGGTCGATAATAACAGAAAGATAGCAGTGTTCGGCATCGGGAAACATGTCGTAGATGAGGATGACAGCGGATTGATCAAAGTATCCGTTTTAGGTAATTCAAAGAAAGTGGCGCAGGGAGATGCAGTGATCGCTCTCGGAAATATATTTGGATATGCAGACGGAATGTCTTACGGCGTTGTCAGCGCATCGAATTATAAGGCGACATTTTTCGACGGAGAATGCGCAGTGATCGCGACAGACATTCCGGCAGAGGAACAAGGAACAGGCATGTTGTTTAACATGGATGGCGAAGTGGTAGGGATGATTTCTTCATCCGTATGGAACGACACAGGAAAAAATGTTGTGAATGCATATGGAATTTCAGATTTGAAGCCGATTATAGAATTGCTCATCAATGGGAAAAGCGTTCCATATATCGGAATTTACGGAACAACGGTGACGGAGCAGCTTGCAGAAGAACATAAAATGCCGTCAGGTATTTATGTGGCAGATGTTGATCCGGATTCACCGGCGATGGCGGCGGGAATACAAATCGGAGATATTATATGTGAAGCATCGGGAGAAGAGATAAAGGATATTGCCGCATACCAAAACATTGTGATAGGCTCGTCTGTAGGAGAAACGATGGAGTTTGTCGGAAAACGGCTCGGTTCAGACGGATATGTCAATATAAAATTTTCTGTCGTGACCACAGAAAAAGAAGAAGTTAAATAAAGAAGCGGGAATGAGAAAATAAGAAAAGAAGAAGTTTGGTAAGAAGCAGGAATGAGAAAATAAGAAAAGAAGAAGTTCAGTAAAAAGCGGGAATGAGAAAATAAGAAAAGAAGAAGTTCAGTAAGAAGCAGGAATGAGAAAATAAGAAAAGAAGAAGTTCAGTAAAAAAGCAGGAATGAAAAAATAAGAAAACAGATTAAAAGAAATAGAACATAGAGAAATAAAGAAAAAATAGAAAGAGGAATAGCGAGACATGAGATATATCAGTGGGTTACATGAAGGAGAAACAATCAGAAATATTTATCTGTGTAAGGGAAAACGTTCGGCTGAAACAAGAAACGGAAAACCATATGACAACGTGCTTTTGCAGGATAAGACAGGAACGCTTGACGGAAAAGTATGGGACCCGAATTCGCAGGGGATTGCGGACTATGATGAAAAAGATTTTATAGAAGTATATGGAGAAGTGATCAATTATAACGGAAATCTGCAGATTAATATAAAACAGATCCGCAAAGCCGGTGAAGAGGAATACAACCCGGCAGATTACATGCCTACCACAGAGAAAAGCGTTGACGGGATGTATGAACAGCTGACAGAGTTTATCCGTCACATTTCCAATCCGTATCTGAAAAGTCTGTTAGAATATTTCTTTGTGAACGATCAGGAATTTATTAAAAAATTCCGGTCACATTCTGCAGCGAAAACGGTACACCACGGATTTTCGGGAGGACTGCTGGAACATACGTTGAGCGTACTTCGGATGTGCGAATATTTTGCCGGATCATATGGAATTTTAAACAAAGATCTTCTGTTGACAGCGGCAATGTGCCATGACATCGGAAAAACAAGGGAACTTTCGTCATTTCCGGACAATGATTATACAGATGAAGGACAGTTGATAGGGCATATTGTGATCGGAGTGGAAATGCTCGACGAGGCAATCAGGACAATACCGGATTTTCCGGTTCGCCTTGCAAATGAATTGAAACACTGTATTATCGCCCACCACGGAGAGTTGGAATACGGTTCTCCGAAAAAACCGGCGCTTGCGGAGGCGGTAGCGTTGAATCTTGCGGATAATGCAGATGCAAAAATGCAGACTTTGACGGAAATATTTAAAGGGAAAACAGGTACAGACTGGTTAGGATTTAACCGATTGTTCGATTCTAATTTGCGCAGAACGTCAGGAGCGTAAACAGAAAAAGCCGATTGTAGGCGGCGGATAGATCGTAACTATACGGTGTTTCCGGTGGGGAAATATGTGCGCAGATGCGGATGTGCAAAAAATGCAGGAAAACAGAAAGAAAAGGGAAGATATGTGTATGCAGAAAAATGATACTGTAGTTGTTGAAATCACGGATATCGGTGTCAACGGAGAAGGAATCGGAAAGATAGACGGATATACGCTGTTCATAAAAGACGCTGTAATAGGAGATGTTGCAGAAGTTAAAGTGATCAAGGCTAAGAAAAATTACGGATATGCCCGATTGATAAACGTGCTTGAACCGTCAAACAGCCGGGTTGAACCTAAGTGTCCTTTCGCAAGAAAATGCGGGGGTTGTCAGATTCAGGAAATGTCCTATGAAAAGCAGCTTGAGTTTAAAGAAAGAAAAGTCAGGGGAAATCTTGAACGGATCGGCGGTTTTTCATCTGAACTTTTGGAATGTACAAAAGAGCCGATCATTGGGATGGAAACTCCGTTTTATTATAGAAATAAGGCGCAGTTTCCGTTTGGAACAGACAAAGAAGGAAATCCCGTAACAGGATTTTACGCAGGCCGTACACATGACATTATAGCAAATACAAACTGCATTCTCGGTGCAGCGGTAAATGAACATATTTTAGAGAGCATTCTTGATTTTATGAAAAAATATAAGATCCGTTCCTATGATGAAAAAACAGGAACGGGTCTGTTTCGTCATGTGCTGCTTCGTTATGGATTTACGACAAAAGAAATCATGGTGTGTTTTGTTGTGAATAAAGATAAAGCGGATAAAAGCGGAGAATGGTTTCCGCATCAGAAAGAGTTGGTGGAAGAGCTTGCTAAAATTGACGGAATGACGAGTATAACGGCAAGTCCCAACACAAAGCGAACAAACGTAATTATGGGAGATACGTTTGAGGTGCTTTGGGGGCAAGGATATATTACAGACTATATCGGCTCAGTGAAATATCAGATTTCTCCTTTGTCGTTTTATCAAGTAAACCCGGTACAGACGGAAAAATTATACTCTCAGGCGCTTGAATATGCAGGCTTAAAAGGAGATGAAACGGTTTGGGATTTGTACTGCGGTATCGGAACAATTTCTTTGTTTCTTGCGCAGAAGGCAAAACAGGTTTACGGCGTGGAAATCGTGCCCCCTGCGATTGATGATGCAAGAGAAAACGCACTGTTAAACGGAATAGAAAACGCACAGTTTTTTGTGGGAAAATCTGAAGAAATCCTTCCGAAATACTATAAAGATTATGAAGAACAGCACGGAGGAGAAAAGGCACACGCGGATGTGATCGTCGTAGATCCGCCTCGGAAAGGGTGCGACGCTGAATTGTTGGAAACGATTCTTAAGATGCAGCCGGAGAGGATTGTTTATGTAAGCTGCGATTCCGCAACATTGGCAAGAGATCTGAAAATATTGTGCGAAGGGGCACAGGAAGACGAAAAAACAGCAGGGTATCAGATTGAGAAATGGAGAGCGGTTGATCAATTTCCGATGACGACACATGTGGAGACAGTTGTCTTACTTTCCAAGGGAATGGTCGACAGCAGAAAAGTGAAGGTGGACTTCTCCCTGGAGGATATGGATTTATCTGAATTCAAGGGAAAAGCAACTTATGAGCAGATAAAGGAATATGTACTGGAGGAGACAGGACTTAAGGTTTCATCACTGTATATCGCACAGATTAAGAAGAAGTGTGGACTGGATGTCGGTGAGAACTTCAATCCGGCTAAATCAGAGAATGCGAGACAGCCACAGTGTACACCGGAGAAGGAAGATGCAATTATGCAGGCATTTAGTCATTTTGGAATCATATAGATTGTGGATAAGTAGCATCGTGTGTTAAAAATATAGTAAAGTACGGGAAAAAGGACATTCCAGAACTGTAGATTTTACAGGTCAGGGGATGTCCTTTTTTGGCTGCCTTGGAGTGTCTAAAGGACAATGTAATGATACTGAGGGTATTAAGACTTATTAAAAGTATACCTATCTTATCTAATCTAAAGATAAGGATGGATGGGATAATTACTAAGATTGAAGAATTTGTTTTTTCAAGATATACTTTTCGTAACAGATAGCGGTAAATTATTCAATTTACTGATAGAAAAGATTGATAAATACGCAATTGCAATGGGAGAGTGACTGGTGGCTTCTCTGCAACAGTCTTCACAAGGAGAATAAGCATTTTTATAATGGGCAGAGGAAATTATCTCCTTTTATGAAAAATGCGGTATAAG
>OGOI01002060.1_pt1 | contig 10655 bp, 9 predicted proteins | sample 1552631 | NCBI WGS metagenome assembly OGOI01 (sample SAMEA2580204, study PRJEB22360) | human gut metagenome | biome: human gut; feature: human-associated habitat; material: faeces | place: Denmark | collected 2008/2010 | reverse complement strand
CGGACGGGATTCCGCTCTCCTGCAAGGGCAACGATTACGGCGTGGTGGGCAACGAGAAGCTGGTCTCCTCGGCGCAGGGGCGCGCCTACGGCGTCGAGGCGATGGCCCGCTGGCAGATTCCGGGGCGAGTGAACGTCGTGGGGTCGGTGACCGTATTCCGCTCGGAGTACCGCAACGACCGGCAGGCCCCGTGGATCGCCTCGGCGTGGGACAACCGTTTCGTGGTCAACGTCAGCGGAACCTACGACCTGCCGCGCCACTGGAGCTTCGGTGCGAAGTTGAGCGCCGTGGGCGGTGCGCCCTACACGCCCTACGACGTGGAGCGTTCGTCGCTCGTCGAGGCGTGGGATGCGCAGGGACGGCCCTACTACGACTATTCGAAATACAACGCCGGGCGGCTCGACGCCTTCGCCCAGCTGGACGTGCGCGTCGACAAGGTGTTCTACTTCCGCCGCTGCATGCTGGGCGTCTACATCGATCTGCAAAACGTTGCGGGCGGTCGTTTGCGCCAGCCCGACGTGCTGATGTCCACGGGGGAGATCGAAAATCCCTCGGCTCCGGCGTCGGAGCGGCGTTACCGCATGAAATACCTCGAACAGGTGAGCGGCACGCTGCTCCCGACGCTGGGCCTGACGGTCGAGTTTTAAGCCTCCGGCGTCCGCCGGGCGTTCCGTTTGTCCATTGCGAAACTGATGATGAAAGGGATCGCGAGGAAGACCGCCGTGCCGGTCACCACCAGCCACGTGTACGTCGCCGGACTGCCCACGGGCAGCTGCGAAGGCGGGAAGAAGGTGACGATGAACGAGAACAGCACGGCGAGGAACCCCACGCCTCCGATCAGCCACATGCCCGTGTTTCCGCCCGGCACGCGGTAGCTGCGGATAAGCTTGGGCTGCGTGTAGCGCAGGCGGATTCCCGCGGCGTACATCATCATGTACATGATCAGATACAGTCCCACGGTCAGGGCGCTCAACAGGAAGAACGCCACGCTGACGTCGTCCATCACGATGTAAAGCGACGAGAGGAGCGTCACGATGCAGCCCTGGATAATCAGTATGTTGAGCTGCACGCCGTTCTTGTTGGTCTTCTGGAGGAAGCAGGGCAGAGCGCCGTCCCTGGCCGTCCACAGCAGGCCGCGGCTGGGGCCCGAAATCCACGACATCACGCCCGCCAGCGCACCGAAGGCCACGAGCAGTCCCATGACGTTCGAGAGCCATCCCACGTGGTAACGTTCGAAAGCGATCTGGAAGGTGGTGAACAGCCCCGACTGGAGGTTGATCTGGTCGTAGGGGGTGATGATGGCCACGGCCAGCGCGCCCAGCGTGAACAGTCCGAACGAGATCAGCGCCGCGAGGAACATCGCCCGTGGGAACTGCGTCTGGGGTTTGGCCAGTTCCGGAGCGTGCACGGCGTGCACCTCCACGCCGGCGAACAGCAGCAGGATGCCCGCCAGGAACGCGATGTCGCTCATGCCCGTGATGTGGGGGAAGAGACGCGGGTGGACGTGCTGCGCGGCGTCGACGTTGACGATCTGCGAGACGCCGGCCGGAATCTCCTTCAGGGCGATTTCGTTGCCGCCGGCCATCCAGATGACCGCCATCACGATCACGACGACGCCCGGGAGCACCGTGCCGATCAGAAATCCCTTCGAGGTGATGCCCGAGATGGCCGACGTGCCGCGCAGGGTCACCAGCGTCGCGCACCAGTACATCGCAATCGAGAACAACCCGACGTACAGCCCGTTCTGCGCCAGAGCCGGAACGCCGATCATGTAGGCGATCGACGCGGCGGCGAATCCCAGTACGGTGGGATACCAGACGACGTTCTGAATCCATTGCAGGAAGATCGCCGAGAAGCCCAGGTGGCGGTTGAAAGCCTCCTTGACCCAGGTGTAGACGCCGCCGCCGCGGTCGGCGAAGGCGCTGCCCAGTTCGGCGCCAACGAGGGCCGCGGGAATCAGGAAGAGGAACGTCGCGAAGAAAATGTAGAAGAACATCGTCAGTTCCTCCTGGGCCATCATCGGGAGCCCGCGCAGGCTGATGACGGCCGCAGCGGTCATCAGCGCCAGCTGCGTCGTGGTGATATTTTTACGTTTTGCCATGGTGGGTAGGTTGGATTTTGCTGTTTTCCCTCGTCGTCCGCCGCACAGTTTTCGTGCCGGAGCGCATTGCCGCCCCGTGAAATCGGCAGCCGGAGCGTTGCAAAGAACCGATCGGAACACCGGGCGGCTTTTTCGTACCCTGCGCACGCGGGAACGGCGCGCCCGGCATGCGGACGCAAAAACAGCAGGGAATCTCGCGATTGCCTGCTGTCCCCGGAGGTCGCCCTCCTAAAACTACTAACCCAAACTTAAATAAATGAAGAAACCTCACTGCGGTTGCTGTGCCGCAGCTGACCGGAATAAGTACAAAGCGCGTGCCGAACCTGCAATCGCCGTCCGCCGGGGACCGTTTGGCCGATTATCGGGTCTTGTCGTGGAATTTTCACCGGAATAATTTTGGTTTTATTTCTTTTTATTGTTTTATTTGTGGCATATGCCTGATGATAGTGCCTTTAAAGGAAAATTTGCAGCCTTCGCCGTTGCGGGAGCCGATGCTACGACCCGCGTGGTGTTCGCCCCGGCGGTCAAAAGCAAGAACCGCGTGCCGTTCGATAACTTCCGCGCCGAATCGTTAACCCGTTAATTTGAAAGACAATGAAGAACCTGAAACTGTTTTTGTTGGGCCTTATGCTCTGCGCGGCGCTGCCGTCGCAGGCATGGGACCGCACGCGTCACGATGCCATCGCCTACATCGCCGAGTGCAACCTGACGCCCCGGGCGAAGAGGAACATCGCCCGCTACCTCGACCATTCGATCGTTTACTACGCTTCGTGGATGGACAAGTACCGCGACACCCCCGAATTCCGCAATGTCGAGCACGTGAGCTACGTGGATGCCGACATGCAGCTGGTCGACACGCTGCGCAAGGGAAAAACCAACTGTGTCGTGGAGCTGATGCACGCCATCGACCGGCTGAAGGACTACCGGAACATGAGCGACTCGCTCGTGCGGTTGAACCTAATGTATGTCATTCACATCGTGGGCGACATGCACTGCCCTTCGCATGTCAAGTACCCCGGTTGCAAGAGCGGCCGTGCGGACCTCAACGGGAAAAAGATGTCCTACCATGCGATGTGGGACTGGGGCGTGCTGGACGGCGCCCACGGCTGGAGTTACAGCGAGTACCGGCTGCTGCTGGACACCTTCTCCAAACGCGAGAAGGCCGGGATGGCCAAGGGTACGCCCCGCGAATGGCTGTACGAAACGGCCGTCGCCTGCCGGGTGATCTACGACTGGCAGCGGGCCGACGGGACCTACGGCAAGCAGTTCGTGACGGACACTTACCTGCTGCCCGAACGCCAGCTGATCCTGGCGTCGTATCGTCTGGCCGCCGTGCTCAACGACCTGTTCGGTTAGTGATGCCCTCCGGGGATAAAAAAACAGCAGGGAATCTCACGATTGCCTGCTGCCCCCAGGAGGTTGCCCTCCTAAAACTACTAACCCAAACTTAAATAAATGAAGAAACCTCACTGCGGTTGCTGTGCCGCAGTTGACTGAAATAAGTACAAAGCGCGTGCCAAAGTTGCGCCGCTGTCTGCCGGAAAAGGGACGCATCGTGGTCGGAACGGTCCGCTGCGCAGAGCGGCGGGGCGCGTTTCGCGGAAATATTCCGCCGGATCGCTTGCTTCCTGCCGATAAAAGCGTATCTTTGCCGTGCAATGGTTTCCCCGTGGAGGGGAATTAAAAGGGAATGCCGTGTGAATCGGCAACAGTTCCCGCTGCTGTGAGTCCCGCCCGCAAGGGCTTTTTCGTTGCGGCATTCTTGAGCCACTGGTCCTCCGGGACCGGGAAGGCGCCGCCTCGGGGGACAAGTCAGAAGACCTGCCTTGCGCGATAGGGTGTTTGCTCCTGCGGAGAAAGGGAGCGCCTGAAGTCGTCGCCGGCGGTTTTTCCGTGCGTCCTTATTTGCTTCGGCCCTCTTTTTCCTGTTGCTGCGAACCTCTTCGGACAGACTTTTTTACGGTTGGATGAGGAAGTCGTCGCCATGCTTTGCCGGGTCGTCATGCCTGTTTTTGCCTGCGCGGTATTCTCCGTGAAGTCTGTCCCTTACGGACGGAACAGATGGAACCATTAACTAAAAAACAAGGTATGATGAAAAAATTATTTGTGATCTGCTCCTGGGCGCTGCTTCTCGGCGGCTGCAAGAGCGAATCCGGGGCTTCGGACCCGGATGGAGACAAACCCGTTCCCCCTCCCTCGGCCGAACTGTTGCAAAAGATCGAAGACCTGAATGCGGGCCTGGTCTCGCTGAAGACGCTGGCCGGAGCCGTGTCGCAGTCGGAAGTGCGGTCGCTGGCCGAGACGGAGGACGGCGTGCGCCTTACGTTCTGCGACGGGACCGAAGTGACGGTAGCCTGCAATGCGGCGGCGGAAGCGCCGCTGATCGGCATTGCGGTCGATGGGGATGCGTATTACTGGACACTCGCCGCGGAAAAGGATATTCCCTGGCTGAAAGATGCCGCCGGAGCGAAAATGCCTGTTTCGGGGCCTGTCCCCGTCGTGGGGCGCGATGATAAAGGTTTCTGGACCGTGACGACGGACGCCGCCGTGACGCCGTGGCAGATCGGGGACGGCTCCGGAAATCCGGTCGAAGCCACGGGCGACGAGCAGGTGGAGTTGTTTCGGTCGGTAAAGGCCGGAAACGGCCGGGTGGAAATCGCGCTGACGGACGGCGGGACTCTTTCGGCGGCGCAGGTCAACGACTTGAGCGTTGCGGGGACGGCCAACTGCTATGTGGTTTCGGCGCCCGGAACGTATGTTTTCAATGCCCGGGTACGCGGAAACGGAGCCGGCGAAGGGGTCGGATTCGAGCCGGCGATCGAGATGGCGGACGGCATGACGGCCGACTGGCTGTGGACCGACTCCGAAGGACTCGTTTCGGGAGTCGCCCTCGACACGACCTCCGGCGATATTTTCCTCACGGTCGGCGAAGGCAGGGGCAACGCGCTGGTCGCCCTGATGCAGGACGGAAAGGTCGTCTGGAGCTGGCATGTCTGGGTGACCGACGCTCCGCAGACGATGACCTACGGGAACGGGACGGTCTTCATGGACCGCAACCTGGGCGCCGTAGGTACGACCGCAGGCGGTACGGACGCTTACGGCATGTATTACCAGTGGGGGCGCAAGGACCCGTTCTACGGGGGCGAGAAAACGGAAACTTCGGCCAATGCGTTCCTCGAAGCAAAGAACGGCACGGTGGTGAATCCCGCTTATCCGGCGCTGGACTGGGCTTTCAGCAAGAGTGCGACGACGACCGACGGGGCTGCCGCCAATCCCATGACGTTCTACAACGATAAGGTCGGAACCGGCTATAACTGGCTTGCGTCGCCGAACGCGACATTGTGGGGTGAGGCCAAAACGCTCAACGACCCCTGCCCGCCGGGGTACAGGGTTCCTGAAACCGGTGCATGGGAGGATCTGATTTCGGGACGTCAGTACATCGACGGCGTTTCGGTATGGGACGGAACGAACTACGGTATGACCTATACCCACGGGGAACAGACGGCCTGGTATCCGGCGCAGGGCTATCGCAATTACAGTTCGGGCGCCATCGTGGGGCTGCGCAGCTCGACCGGCGGTTCGGGCGCTTACTGGTCGGCGGAAACCTCTTCGGTCAAATCCTATTACCTCTTCTTCCGCAGCAAACTGTCGAGCAGCGGTTCGATCAATAATGAACTGGACATGAACCGGTCTTACGGCTATACGGTGCGTTGCTGCAAGGAGTGACGGTCCGTCGGGACGAATAAAGGCAGGACGCTTTCGGGTCCTGCCTTTGTTTTCGATGCCGGTTCCGGCCTACCGGAACACGCCCGTGTAGGTCGAGGGCGAGAGGGCGCGCAACTCCTCCTTGACCGATTCGGCGACGTCGAGCGTTTCGATGAATGCCGCGATCGACTCGCGGGTGATGTGGGCGTTGGTCCGCGTCAGGGCCTTCAAAGCCTCGTAGGGCTTCGGGAAACCCTCGCGGCGCAGGATGGTCTGGATGCCCTCGGCCACCACGGCCCAGTTGTTCTCCAGGTCGCGCGCCAGCGCCTCGGGGTTGAGGATCACCTTGTTCAGCCCCTTGAGCAGCGATTGCAGGGCGATCACCGCGTGGGCCATCGGCACGCCGATGTTGCGCAGCACGGTCGAGTCGGTCAAATCGCGCTGGAGGCGCGAGACGGGCAGCTTCGAGGCGAGGTGCTCGAAAACAGCGTTGGCGATGCCGAAGTTGCCCTCGGCGTTCTCGAAGTCGATGGGGTTGACCTTGTGGGGCATGGCGCTCGATCCGACCTCCCCGGCCTTGATCTGCTGTTTGAAGTATTCCATCGAAATGTAGGTCCACATGTCGCGCGAGAGGTCGATGAGGATGGTGTCGATGCGCTTCATGTTGTCGAAGATGGCCGCCAGGTTGTCGTAGTGCTCGATCTGCGTGGTGTACTGCGAGCGGCACAGCCCCAGCGTCTCGTTCACGAACCGGTTGGCGAAAGCCACCCAGTCGATTTCGGGGTAGGCCGCGCGGTGGGCGTTGAAGTTGCCCGTGGCGCCGCCGAACTTGGCCGGAACGGCGATGTCGTGGAGCATGAACAACTGCTTTTCGAGCCGCTCGACGAATACCGAAAACTCTTTGCCCAGCGAGGTCGGCGAGGCGGGCTGCCCGTGCGTGCGCGCCAGCATCGGAACCTCGCGCCACTGCTCGGCGAACGACGCCAAAGCGTCGCGGACCTCCTCGACGACGGGGTAGTAGACGCCTGTCATCGCCTCCCGGAGCGAGAGCGGAATGGCCGTGTTGTTGATGTCCTGCGACGTGAGGCCGAAATGCACGAACTCCTTATAGGCCTCCAGCCCGAGGGTGTCCATTTTCTCCTTGATGATGTACTCGATGGCCTTTACGTCGTGGTTGGTCACCGACTCGATCTCCTTCACGCGCCGGGCGTCGGCGTCCGAGAAATCGAGGTAGAGCGCGCGCAGGGCGGCGAATTTCGAGCGGTCGATGCCGGTCAGCTGCGGCAGCGGCAGTTCGCACAAGGCGATGAAGTATTCCACTTCGACGCGGATGCGGTAGCGGATGAGGGCCTGCTCCGAAAAATAATCGGCTAATTTCTCCGTTTTATTACGGTAACGCCCGTCGACGGGCGAGATGGCGGTGAGGGGAGTTAACATATGGGATTGTGATTTGTTTTTCGTTTCCAGACGCCAAATTTACGACATTTAATTGAAATACGCATAATTTTCCATACCTTTGTGGAGATGTAAACCGAAATCGGAATGAATTTCATACTGGCAATCATCGACTCCCTGGCGGGCTTCGTGCAGCGCAATCCGCTGACGACGCTCCTTATCGTCATACTGGCGCTCGGCGCCCCCGCGCTGCTCAAGGGCATCGCGCTGTTTATCTTGTATTTTCTTATGGGACTTGTTATTTTGGTCGTCGTGCTGATGCTGGCTTTCCGCTGGCGGATCTACAAGGTCCGCAAGCAGATGGAGCAGCAGTTCGGCGAAGGCTTCGGACAGCAGTCCGGACCGAAGGGATTCGGCGGTTTCGGCTCGCCCTTTGCAGAGCAGCCGCGCAAGGAGCGCGAAGGCGAGGTGAAGGTGCACAAAACCCCGGGAACGCCCGAGAAGCGCGTGTCGAAGGATGTGGGCGACTACGTCGATTTCGAAGAGGAAAAGCAGTAGCATGTTGAAGATTTTCGAACTCATAGGGCGCTATTTCATGCTGATGGGAAAGGTCTTTTCCCGTCCGGAGAAGGCCGCCATCTACCGCCGGCGGATCATTTTCGAAATGGAGTCGCTCGGTGTCAACTCGATCGGCCTGACGGCCATCATCTCGGTCTTCATCGGCGCGGTCATCACGTTGCAGATGTGCATCAACCTCGATTCGCCGTTCATTCCCCGCTCGCTGGTGGGTTACGCCACGCGCGAGACGATGATCCTGGAGTTTTCGTCGGCGGTCGTGGCGCTGATTCTCGCCGGAAAGGTCGGGTCGTCGATCGCTTCGGAGATCGGAACCATGCGCATCACCGAACAGATCGACGCGCTCGAAATCATGGGCGTCAACTCCGCCTCGTACCTCATCCTCCCGAAGATCGTCGCCGCGATGGTCTTCTTCCCCTTTCTGACGATCCTCTCGATCCTGATCGGCATTCTGGGCGGATACCTCATCGCCGCCGCGACGGGCATTATGATCCCCGCCGACTATGTCGACGGCCTGCTGATGGATTTCAAGCCCTATTCGATCACCTACACGCTGATCAAGACCGTCTTCTTCGCCTACATCATCACCTCGATTTCGGCCTTCTACGGCTACAACGCCCGGGGCAACTCGCTGGAGGTCGGCACGGCTTCGACGCGCGCCGTGGTGGCCAGCTGCGTGGTGATTCTGCTTTTCGACCTGATCCTGACACAAGTCCTGCTTATATGATACGCGCCGAACATATCGTCAAGTCGTTCGACGGCCGGGTGGTGCTCGACGACATCTCGGTCGAATTCGAGACCGGAAAAACGAACCTCATCATCGGCCGCAGCGGCTCGGGAAAGACCGTGCTGCTCAAGACGCTGGTGGGCCTGCACGAACCCGATTCGGGCGACGTGTGGTACGACGAGGTGAACTTTTCGAAACTCGGTTTCCGGGAACGCAAAAGTATCCGCAAGGACATCGGCATGATCTTTCAGGGCGGGGCGCTGCTGGACTCCTCGACCGTTGTGGAGAACGTCAAGCTGCCGCTCGACCTCTTCACCTCGCAGAGCGAGCGGGAGAAGATGGAGCGCGTGAATTTCTGCCTCCAGCGCGTGCGGCTCGACGGGGCCAACGAACTCTATCCGGCCGAACTGTCGGGCGGCATGATCAAGCGCGTGGCCATCGCCCGGGCTATCGTGATGAATCCCCGCTACCTGTTTTGCGACGAACCCAACTCGGGACTCGACCCGCAGACCTCGATCGTCATCGACAACCTGATCCACGAGATCACCCAGGAGTACGGCATCACGACGATCATCAACACCCACGACATGAACTCCGTGATGGAGATCGGCGAGAAAATTGTATACATCCACGACGGCCGTAAGTGGTGGGAGGGGACGAAGGACGACATCCTGCATGCGGACAACCGCGAGCTGAACGATTTCGTCTTCGCCTCGGCCATGGCCAAACGGGCCAAACTGGCTGCGCAGTAGGCTTCCGCGGTGTTGTGCGCCTGAAGACGGCGGAGGTTTCCGGCGGACGGGTGCGTGCCGGGAAACGGATGCGTCCGCGGTTCGTAAAAAATTTAATTTTTTATTTGCGTAAATTATATAAAGTATGTACTTTTGTGCTGTTAAAAAAATAACGCAATTTTTTATTAACAAATAATTCAAATTATTATGGCAACTATTAAAATCGGTATCAACGGCTTCGGTCGTATCGGCCGTCTGGTGTTCCGTGCCGCTTGCACGAACGACAACATCGAAGTGGTGGGCATCAACGACCTGGTTCCCGTGGACTACATGGCTTACATGCTGAAGTACGACACGATGCACGGCCGTTTCGACGGTACGGTGGATTTCAACGTGGAGAAGAGCCAGCTGATCGTAAACGGCAAGGCTATCCGCGTAACCGCCGAGAAGGATCCCGCAAACCTGAAGTGGAACGAAGTAGGCGCCGAGTACATCGTCGAGTCTACCGGTCTGTTCCTCACCAAGGAGAAGGCTGAGGCCCACATCGCAGCCGGTGCCAAATACGTCGTTATGTCGGCTCCCTCGAAGGACGACACCCCGATGTTCGTATGCGGCGTGAACACCGATACCTACAAGGGCCAGACGATCGTTTCGAACGCATCGTGCACCACCAACTGCCTTGCCCCCATCGCCAAGGTTCTGCACGACAAGTTCGGCATCACCGACGGTCTGATGACCACCGTTCACTCGACCACCGCAACGCAGAAGACTGTCGACGGTCCCTCGATGAAGGACTGGCGCGGCGGCCGTGCCGCTTCGGGCAACATCATTCCCTCGTCGACCGGCGCTGCAAAGGCCGTAGGCAAGGTGATTCCCGAGCTGAACGGTAAGCTGACCGGTATGTCGATGCGTGTTCCGACCCTCGACGTTTCGGTTGTCGACCTGACCGTAAACCTGGCCAAGCCCGCCAAGTACGACGAGATCTGCGCTGCCATGAAGGAGGCTTCGGAAGGCGAACTGAAGGGCATCCTGGGTTACACCGAGGAGGCTGTCGTTTCGTCGGACTTCCTGGGCGACGCCCGCACGTCGATCTTCGACAAGGCTGCCGGTATCGCGCTGACGGACACCTTCGTGAAGGTCGTTTCGTGGTACGACAACGAGTGGGGCTACTCGAACAAGGTCCTCATGCTGATCGAGAAGATGGCCGCTTACAACAACAAATAGTCGTAAGCCATCCGATAGAAAAAGAGGGAACCTTGTAGGTTCGGGTTTTGTAGGTAAAGAGAAGCGCAGGAAAGAGTAAATATCTTGTTTACAGGTGTTTAATTCTCTGTTCTGCATCTGTTCCGAGCAATAAAAAAGCAGAATCGGGCAGGTTTGACGGTGAGTTGTGTTACTTATCCGTTACCTGCCCGAAATA
>OGOI01002049.1_pt1 | contig 10720 bp, 8 predicted proteins | sample 1552631 | NCBI WGS metagenome assembly OGOI01 (sample SAMEA2580204, study PRJEB22360) | human gut metagenome | biome: human gut; feature: human-associated habitat; material: faeces | place: Denmark | collected 2008/2010 | reverse complement strand
TTCCCGCCTGTATATTGGTGTTTGCCTTTTTCCTATTCCCATTGGCTTATCTTTCCTATATAAGTTTTTTTGAGTGGGATGGTTTAGGACCAAAGACATTCGTGGGATTTGAGAATTTTGAATATGTGTTTTCGGATCCGATTTTCCGGACAGCAGTGAAAAACACGATTGTGTGGCTTTTATCGGCACTGCTCCTTCATATCCCTTTTGGGCTTTTGTTGGCACTTTTGCTGAATCGAAAACCAAGAGGGTGGAAGGTATTTCGGGTAATGTATTTTATACCTAATGTGATCTCAACCACAGCCATTGCATTTTTGTGGTATTTTATTTACCATGTGGACGTAGGACTTTTGAACAATATGTTGAATGCGGTAGGGTTAAAGAAACTGACCCATGCATGGCTTAATGATCCAACAACAGCTCTGTGGTGCAATCTGGTTCCATTTGTCGTGTATGTGGGGTTGACGATGATTATCTTTATGACGCAGCTTTCGACGATACCGAAAGAACTTTATGAGGCAGCGGTCGTAGATGGAGCAACCAGCCTGCAGGTGGATCTTAAGGTGTATCTGCCATTACTGAAACCAGCGTTTATCACGAATATTATGTTGAATCTGGCATTCTGTCTACGTACCTTTGAGTATCCGTTTTTAATGACGGGAGGAGGACCGGCAAACAGCACCATGAATCTGTCGCTTTATATTTATAAAGAGATGGTGGGAGCAAATCGGTATGGCATTTCCATGGTAGCAGGTCTTGTGACAGTATTTATGGGATTGATTGTAATGGTATTCGTCAATATTCTGCAGAGAGAAAGGAGGAACTGCCATGCATAAGAAGAAAATAACACCAACGGGAGCATTGCTTTATGTATTTCTGACGGTTGTACTGGTATTTATGATGATTCCGTTTGTCTGGCTTCTGATTTCCTCTTTGAGACCGAATGCAGATTTGTTCAATGAACCATTTGCAGTGCCCAAAACGTTGTCCTTTGAAAATTTCCGGGCGGTTATGGAGAGCCATCCCATGCTTTTGTACTTTGCAAATTCGGTTGCCATTGCAACGATTGCCACGGTAATAGCTGTTGGGGCGGCTACGCTTGCCGCCTACGCTATGCAGCAGAGATTTTTAACAAGGAAGAGTCTGACGGTATTATTTTCCATGTGCCTTTTTATTCCTACCAATGCATTTATGGTGCCATATTATGTTATGATTAATAAAATAGGACTGTACGATAATGTACTCGGAATTGCCTTAGTATATGCGGGAGTGAATCTGCCTATGAGTTTTATGGTAATTAAGGGCTATATGGATACGATTCCGGGTGAACTTTTGGAGTCAGCAAAGATTGATGGAGCTACTGCAGGACAGTCTTTCTGGAAGATTATTCTTCCGGTATCGAAGCCGGGAATTGTGACTGCATGTATCTTTCTGGTCATCAATTCATGGAACGAACTCCTTTTTGCAAACCTGCTGAATCAAAGTGACTCTTCCAGAACCATTCAGGTGGCGATCCGGTCGTTCCTTACGACTTTTGAGGCTAATTATGCATATGCTTTTGCAGCTATGGTAATTTCTATACTGCCTACAATTATTATCTATGCATTGCTGACAGATCGGATTATCGGAGGTATGACTGCAGGCGCAGTAAAGGGATGATTGCAATGAAAATCATGATAGTAGAGGATGAGGAAAATATAAGAGATGGCATTAGAAATCTCGTAGACTGGAATCAGGAGGGGTTTGAAGAACCCCTGCTGTTTTCCAGTGCTGTGGAGGCGCTTGTGTTTTTAGAGACAGAGACAGTGGATGTGGTGCTGACGGATCTCTATATGCCGGTGCTGAATGGAATTGAATTTATCCGTATGCTACGAGAGCAGAACCAAGTGTGCGAGGTAATTATTCTGACAGGACACGAACGTTTTGAACTTGCCAGAGAGGCCATTGCATTAGGAGTAAAGCAGTATCTGCTAAAGCCGGTGACGGGGCAGACGCTTTTAACAGAACTGCACAAAGTCAGCCGGGAAATTCAAGAGCGGATGAGGTTAAAGGACTGGGTCGATATTGCGAAGAAAAAGCTTCATGACTATCTTCCGGTCATTCAGAATCAGTTTTGGAATGATCTTTTGTTAGGAAATTTAATTGAACTGAAGAAAATTAAGGAGAGAGCGGAGGAGGCGGAGATAAGCATTCCGGAGTCGGAAATGACCTGCCTTGCGGTGCAAAGGAAGGGGGAACAGCTGGAAAGAGACAGGATCACCAGAGAAATGGCGCTTCGGGAACTTACAGAAGAAATATTAGGGGAAAAATATTTGGGTGCTCTTTTTTATAACGGAATGGAGATGGTGATATGCAAGGGACGGATTTCTAGAGACTATGTGGAGATTCTGAATGAGTCTGTCAAGCATAATTTCGGCTATTCTATTTCAATTGGAGTAAGCACGGCACAAAAAGATGCGACAAATCTGAGAAATCTGGCAAGAGAGGCGATGGATGCGGTGCAGTCCATTCATGAAGAGGATGTAATATCTTATATCTATTACCGGGATATTGAAAATAAAAAGAAGGAAAGGGTGGAATACCCGTACGAGGAGGAACGAAGGATTTTACATGAGATTCGATTCCAGAGGCTTCCAGACAGGAACTTGCTTCGGAAATTTTTAGAAAAGCTTCTTCCTCCCCGGTATTCGGTGGAAAAGTCTAAAATGCTGCTTTTACAGTTCCTTTTAGCACTTGTACGGATGGCAGATGAACTAGAGATAGATGTTGCGACGGAGTTTGGAAAAGCGGAAGCAAGCATTGAGAGTCTGCAGAAGGTGGAAGAAGCATTGGAGAGAATGATCACAAGAATGGTCAGTGAGAAAGAGAAAATGTCCAGAAGATATACAGAGATTCTTGTACAGTCGGCAAGAAACTATATTCAGGAGCATTTTGCTGACGAGGAGCTTTCGGCCGGAAAAATAGCAGAAGCAGTGGGAGTGACACCTAATTATCTGTCCAGAATTTTTAAGAGTATTACAGGAGATACCTGTGTCAGTTTCCTGGGCAAGGTAAGATTGGATGAGGCAAAGAAACTTTTGCGTGACTCTTCATTTAAAAGCTATGAGGTGGCGGAGGCGGTGGGGTACAAGAATCCTAATTATTTTGGTGCTATGTTTAAAAGATATACCGGGTATACACCGAAGGAGTACCGGGAGGCTTCGTATGAAGATAAGAATTAAGTCTGTCAAAAGCAAGATAATCGTTTTCTTTATCGGTCTGGCAGCGTTCCAGATCTGTGTGATGGCAGGGTTTGCCAAATTGCAGTTGGAGCCATCCATTGTGAGTATGTATTCAGAACATTTAGAACGATTTGCAGATGTGGCGTTAACAGAAACGACACAGGAGACGGAGAAGATAGAACGTTATATGGTAAATATCATCGGTGATGCCCAGATTCAGGATTTCCTCCGCAGAGCGGACGAGGAGCAGAGTGCAGAACTGCCGCCGGTGTTGTCTACAGAACTTCGCAACCGGATTCTTAGCTATACAGATTACGATAATATTATTACGGCAATATATCTCGTGGATAATTATGGAAGGATTTACAGTAATCTTGGGAAAAGCCCTATGCAGACCTTTATGAACCGCAATCAGGAGTTGAAAGACAGGAAGGAGGAGTCTGCTGTCTGGTATGGAGGGGAAAATGGAAATACCATAACGGTGTACCGGAACGTCAATAATAACACCACAGATCTCACACAAAAGATCGGAGCGTTGTGTATTTTTATAGACCGCAAGATGTTTCAGGAACGCATTGATGATCTGATGATGGAAGAAGAACAGCATTATGTTCTGGAAAATGAGGAGCGGCACCTAAAGATTTCTTCAGATCAGGATGAGACAGAAGAAAGGGACAGTATTGTGGTGATGAGAACGGATGGCAGGTGGGGGCTGAGAACCTGGATTGAAAAGGATATCATTTACCGACCGGTGAAGATGATGATGCGGATCCTGCTAGCAGAACTTTTTGCACTGCTTCTGGTGAGTATTGCTCTGGTGGTATTTCTGTCAGAACGGATTACAAGACCAATACGTAAGCTTACTATTGCCATGAAGGAAATTGGAGCGGGAAATATTGATACGGTGGTATTAGATGAGGGGGAGGATGAACTAGGGCTTCTTGCAGCAACCCTGAACCGAATGTCAAAAAGCATCAAAAAGCTCATGGAGCAGATTCATGAGGATGAGAAACAGAAACGATATCTGGAGCTAAAGGCTATGCAGTATCAGATTAATCCTCATTTTCTCTATAACACACTGGACTCTATTGCCATGTCTGCCAGAAGAAATCAGGATAGGCAGAGTGAGGAAATGACCCATGCTCTGGCTGAATTTTTCAGAATCGGACTAAGCCACGGAGCGGAATATGTAACAGTGGAAATGGAGGTTCGGTATGTAAAAGCCTACCTTGAAATTCAAAATATGCGATTTCCCGATTTATTGACATGGGAGTGCAGTATAGAACATGGACTTGAGGAGATAAAAATTTTAAAATTTATTTTGCAGCCGCTGGCGGAGAATAGTATTTATCATGGCTTTCGTGGCTCGGGAGAGTGCGGTCACATAGAGATTCGTGTATATACCAGCGGAAAAAATCTGCAACTTTGTGTATCCGATAATGGAATTGGAATGATGCCGGAACAACTGGAAATTCTAAAAAGCAGGATGGCTTGGAAACAGATGACAGAACAGAGTATTCAGGAGGGGGGATTTGGGCTGCAGAATGTACAGCAGAGATTGCAGCTTGTGTATGGTACGAAAGCCGGACTTCACATAGAAAGTGAGTGGGAGGAAGGCACCAGGATCACGGTAGTGATTCCGGATATAATAAAAACACATTCAGAAAAGGAAGGGAGTGTTTGATATGGAAAAAGCAAGACCGGTTTCGTTGAAAGAGATACGTATTAGGGATAACTTTTGGGATAAATATCGGAGACTTGTAAGGGAGGAGATTCTGAAATATCAGTGGTGCGCTATGAATGATCAGATTGAGGGCGCGCCTAAAAGTCATTGTATTGAAAATTTCCGCATTGCAGCAGGAGAAAAACAGGGAGAGTTTTACGGGGCTGTGTTTCAGGACTCAGATGTGGCTAAATGGCTGGAAGCGGTAGCATATACATTGGCAGAGAAACCGGATAAGGAACTGAAGAAACTGGCAGACAGTGTAATTGAACTGATCGGTAGGGCACAGGAGCCGGATGGGTATTTTAATACATATTTTATTCTGAAAGAGCCGGGACAGCGGTTTAGAAACTTAAGAGAAGGGCATGAACTATATACTTTGGGGCATATGATTGAAGCGGCAGTGGCATATAAGCGGGCGACTGGTGAAAAACGGTTTCTGGAGATTGTACAGAAGATGGCGGATCTGGTGGCAAATACTTTCGGAGTGGAAGAGGGAAAACGCATGGGAATGCCTGGGCATCAGGAAATTGAGCTGGCTCTTATGAAACTTTATGAGGAAACGGGTAAAGAGAGCTATAAGGAACTGGCAAAATATTTTATTGATGTACGTGGCTGTGGAAATAGAAATTATTTTCTGGAGGAGATGAAACAAAAGGACGTAAAACGTATTTTTCCGGAGCTTAACGACTATCGTCCGGAATATTCACAGTCTCACCTTCCGGTGCGCAAACAGCGCACGGCGGAAGGACATGCAGTGCGGGCAGTTTATATGTATGCGGCAATGGCAGATATTGCAGCGGAATATGATGATGAAGAGCTGCTTGGCGCGTGTGAGACGTTATGGAATAATATGGTGCATAGACGGATGTATGTGACAGGAGGAATCGGATCATCCGGGATTTTGGAACGCTTTACTGCGGATTATGATCTTCCTAACGATTATAATTACTGTGAGTCCTGTGCATCTATCGGACTGGCGTTTTTTGCGCGGCGCATGATGCAGATTACAAAAAAAGCAAAGTATGTAGAGGTGATGGAACGGGCTTTGTACAATACGGTTCTTGCAGGTATTGCAATGGATGGAAAGAGTTTTTTCTATGTCAATCCGTTGGAAGTATGGCCACCGAGCTGTATGGAGCGAACCTCCAAAGAGCATGTGAAAAGTGTAAGGCAAAAGTGGTTCGGAGTAGCATGCTGCCCGGCCAATATTTCAAGAACGCTTGCGTCATTGGGAGAATATATTTATGCCTGTGAGAAAGATACTATCTATGTGAATTTGTTTATAGGAAATGAGACGCAGATTACAGTGGGAGAACAGAAGGTTCACCTGTCATTGGAGACTGACTTCCCGTGGAAAAATCAATTCAAAATCAACGTTTCCGGCGTGAAGGAAAGCGTACAGCTTGCAGTTCGTATCCCAGAATATGCGCAGGATTATAAAATTTTCTGCGAGGGAAGGGAGCAGTTTTACAAGGAAAAAGATGGATATGCCTACATAACCTGTGAAAAGAACGGAAGGTATGAAGTTCAGTTTGTTTCAGAGCCACGCTTTGTGAGGGCAAATCCAAAAGTAAGAGCAGATGAAGGAAAGGTCTGTGTGATGTGGGGACCACTGGTATATACAGTAGAGGAGACGGACAATGGAGAAAATCTTCAGGCTCTTTACATAGATACTGCCAAGCCGGTAAAAAAAAGTGAAAAAGAGGAATTTCCAATGTTGATTGCAGCAGGAAAGCGTATATGTGAAAGCGGTTGGGGCGAGGAAGAACTTTATGGAAGTCATCCTTTGGAATTTGCAGAAACAGAGATTACGTTGGTACCTTATGCTTATTGGGGTAACCGGGAAAACGGGGAGATGGCAGTGTGGTTGAAGGAGTATCTGTCTGATAGAAATAATAAGTAAAAAAGGATATGTTCCACTTGATATACTACCCTCATAATAGGACAATGAAATATAAAAGTCCTATATGAGGGCAGTTTCATGTCCAGAAAAAGTAAGATAAGTCCAATATAAAAGGTCAAAATAGTTGAGCAATAGTTATATGTTTTGTGAGAGATCAGTGTTGAAGTGGAGACGAATATGATATAATGAATCCTATCGGATTCATATTAGAAGTTCCTACGGAACTTCGGATGCGCAGAAAGCAGCGCAAAAAGATGATAGGGCGAATGCCCGTCAGTCCGGGAAATCTTTGATTTCACGGACGAGCACTGCGCTACAGGAAAAGGGAAAGTCATTGTGCCGCGCCCGGACATTTGCCGGAGCGTAGCTGATTTGTATGCCGGGCACTGCGATACAGGAAGAGGGAAATCCAATGAAAATAGTTGCAATCGTGGCGTGTTCCAACGGGCAGAAAGAAGAATATCGAAGCCAGAACGAGGAACTGGCACGGTATCTGGAGGAAACGGGACACAAGGTTTTATGGAGCAATGATATCTATGAAAAAAATGCCGCATTTTCAGGTACGGGAGCAGAGCGCGCCGCGGAACTGATGCGTTTCTTCAATGACCCGGAGGTGGAGGAGATCTATGACATTTCCGGAGGAGATCTCGCTAATCAGGTGCTGGACGGGCTGGACTATGCCGCCATCCGAAGAAGCAGGGCGGTTTTCTGGGGCTACAGCGATCTGACGACGGTCATCAACGCCATCTATGCACAGACCGGAAAAAGCAGCGTGCTCTATCAGGTCAAGAACATGGTCTGGGGAGAGGTAAAAGAGGTGCAGCGGCGGAGATTTGAGAACCGTGCGGCGCTGTTTGACCCGCAGGTTCGCTTTGTGCAGGGGGAGAAGATGGAAGGCGTTGTTGTCGGCGGGAATATCCGCTGCTTTTTGAAGCTGTCGGGAACCCGCTATTTTCCGGATCTTTGCGACAAGATTCTGCTGCTGGAAGCATACGGCGGCGAAGTGCCGCAGATGGCGACGTATCTGGCGCAGCTAAAGCAGCTGGGGGCTTTTGAGAAGGTTGGAGGAATTTTACTCGGAACATTTACGGCGATGGAGGCGCATGCATGCAGCCCGGATATCACTGCACTGGTGAAGGAGGCGGCAGGAACGAAGATTACGATTGCAAAGACACAGGAAATCGGTCACGGAAATGACGCGAAAGCAATCCGGATCGGAGAAAAGATATACTGCTGCGGAGACGAAGCATGTCGAAGCGTTGTTACAGATGCTGAAAGGAGACAGTTGGAAACCAGATGAAAAAAGAGATGACATACACAGAACTAGCGAAAGAGACGGCAATCCTGACGGCTGCCGATTATCGCCGCAGCCGTATACTTTTTTCTGGTGCCGAGCCACGCATCCGTCAGCAGTATCTCCGGTCTCGGAATCGTGCTGTCCAACTTTATACCGCTGCCGCTGTCCGCGATCACGATGATCTTAAATGTTGTGCTTTTAATTATCGGATTTTTTACCTGCGGAAAGGAATTTGGCGTGAAGACGGTTTACACCAGTGTGGCGCTGCCGGTATTTCTGGGAATTTTTGAGAGAATCTTCCCGGATTACGAATCGCTCACCGGCAGCCAGGAACTGGATGTGCTGTGCTATATTCTGGTGGTCAGCGTGGGACTCAGCATTCTGTTTAACCGGAATGCGTCTTCCGGCGGACTGGACATTGTGGCAAAGATCATGAACAAATATCTGCATATGGAACTGGGAAAAGCCATGTCGCTGTCCGGCATGTGTGTGGCGCTTTCGGCGGCACTCGTCTATGACAAGAAGACGGTTGTGCTCAGTATCCTCGGTACATATTTCAACGGTATTGTGCTGGATCATTTTATTTTTGACCATGACATGAAGCGCCGTGTCTGCATCATCACCGAAAAGGAAGAAGAACTGCGCAGGTTTATTATAGAAGACCTGCACAGCGGAGCGACGATCTATGAGTCGATTGGTGCGTATAATATGCAGAAGCGGAACGAAATCATTGCTATCGTAGACAAGGTGGAGTATCAGAAACTCATGAATTATATCAGCCGTGAGGACCCGCATGCATTTATTACGGTATATACGGTGTCGGATATCCGCTATCAGCCGAAGCGGCAGCAATGAAGAATGCGATGCAACAGTTGTAAAAGGGAGAAACATACATGGAAATCTACGATAACGCAGACAGTTCATACAAAGCTGCCGGGGCGGAAACCTACCATCTGCCGGTTCTGTATACGGAGGACGAGCGCAGCAGCTACGCCGTATGGGGCATCAAAAAAGAAAAACTGTTGCTGCCGTTCGCCGTTGCCACGATCCTGATTGATGTGTTTGTGCTCTGTGCCACGGTTGTTTATCTGTTGGCGGTAAGAAGGCAGACACCGGCATTTTCGGTCTGGATTTCGTGCTGGGGAGGTCTGGTCGGTGATGTCGCCTACGGTGTGGCGCTGGTCTTGACGGTTCTTATTTTAAAGCCGCTTGACTGGTTGTTCGATAAAATTATGCACAGACCGGAGGAACCAAAGATGCTGCAGGTGACGCCGAAGGAAACGGGCGTCTCGTATTTCTTGCTTCGCGGTACAACGGTACTTGCGCAGGGAATGCTCACGTGGGATGCGTGGGAGGCTGCGCTCACTGTGGAGACGAATGAGATATTGCTCGAGGGGCAGAGACTGCGGATCGGAAGCAATACGATCGCATCGATCTATCCGCCTGAGAAACAGAAGCCGTGGATGGATCATCCGGCGGAGCAGATAACGGGAACCATCAGCCTGGCGCATATCCGGAAAAATATGCAGGGGTACCGGGCGTCCCTGGAAGAACAGAAAAGGGAAGCAGAGTGGAGACGGCAGAATTCATAGATCTGCCGGTGGAAAATAAAAGAAAATGGAGACAGACACAGATGAGATATCCGAAAAATTTATCCGAACATGGAACGATCGGTTTTGTGGCGCCATCCTTCGGGTGTGCGACCGAGCCGTATCACACCGCATTTTTAAATGCACAGAAAAAATTCCGGGAAATGGGGCATACCCTGGATCTCGGTCCAAATTGTTATGCCGACTGCGGAATCGGGATCAGCAACACGCCGGAGGCGTGCGGCAGAGAACTGACAGAGTATTATTGCAGCGATAAGAATGAGGTGCTGATCTCCTGCGGTGGCGGGGAACTGATGTGTGAGACACTGGACGCGGTGGATTTTGAACAGATCCGGGCAGCGGTACCGAAGTGGTACATGGGATATTCCGACAATACGAACATGACATATCTTCTGGCGACGCTCTGCGATACCGCTTCGATCTATGGCCCGTGTGCGGCGGCGTTCGGCATGGAGCCGTGGCATCAGAGTCTTTCGGATGCATATGCACTTCTGCGCGGACAGAAGCATACGGTAAACGGATATGATCTCTGGGAAAAGGAAAGCTTAAAAGATACCGAGCATCCGCTTGTGCCATACCATGTCACGGAACAGCGGATTTTGCATGTTTTCCCGGAACCGACGGAGGCACTTACGGTGCAGGGACGCCTGATCGGCGGATGTGTGGACTGTCTGGTGAATCTTCTGGGGACAACTTATGATAAAACAACCGGGGTTGTGGAAAAGTATAAGAATGACGGTATGATCTGGTTCCTGGAATCCTGTGATCTTAATGTGATGGCGATCCGGCGGGCGGTCTGGCAGATGAAGCATGCCGGCTGGTTTTCCCATGTGAAAGCTTTTCTGATCGGAAGACCTGCCGTCTACGGGCAGGAACTGATGGGGCTGGACCAGTACCATGCGGTGTGGGATCTGTTGAAAGATTACGGGGTGCCGGTCATTATGGATGTGGATATCCGACACC
>OGOI01002045.1_pt1 | contig 10750 bp, 8 predicted proteins | sample 1552631 | NCBI WGS metagenome assembly OGOI01 (sample SAMEA2580204, study PRJEB22360) | human gut metagenome | biome: human gut; feature: human-associated habitat; material: faeces | place: Denmark | collected 2008/2010 | reverse complement strand
TATGTCAACGCTTTTGCAGGAAATCGTTGCGGCATTTATGGTAGTGTCATTGCTTGCACTCGGTATTATCGGCGTACTCGGTTTGGGTTCGGGTGAACAGGTGGCACAAGATGCGGTTATTTCGTCGGATTTAAAGGACATTCTTCCGCTTACCGCAACGGCATTTTGGTTCTTTATCGGTGCGGAGTTTATTGTACCTTTGGGTAAAGATATGAAAAGTCCTAAAAAAGTACCGCTCAGTATGGTGCTTTCACTTGGCATAATGGGAATTATTCAAATATTGCTTGTATTCGGATTTAAGAATTATACATTGTGGTCCGATCTTGGAAGTGCAGCGTCACCGCACGTTCTTTATGCGGTGAATATGCTCGGTAAGTGGGGCAAATATTGGATGATTATTGTCGCTATATTTGCTGCGGTAAGTACGCAAAACTCTATTATTTGTTCGGTTTCGGAAATATGCTGCGGAATGGCAAAGATGAATCTTCTTCCGGCGTTTTTTCAAAAGAAAAACAAAAACGGAGCACCTTATTGGGTTATTATAATTTTGGGTGTGCTTACTTGCATTATCGAGGCATCGGGCATTTCGACAGGTGAACAGGTGGCATTTTTAACTCTTACTTGCTCGCTTTTCTGGATGCTTTCATATATTACATCACACGTCAATGTAATTATGCTAAGACGTAAAATGAAAAATGTTCCGCGTAACTTCAAGACACCGCGTTTCCCGCTTTTGCAAATCGTGGGTATAGCACTTCAGGTGTATATGATGTTCAATATATCAACTGACCCTGTACAAAGAAGAAATATATATATTTTGTGCTTTGTTCTGTTTGCGGCATTGTTTATATACGCATTCATTTGGGTTAAGTACAGACTTAAATTACCGCTTCTGAAAGGTATCGGAGTTCATCAGGTAATGATGATGGAAAGTCCGGAATATCATCGTATTCACAGTGATTTGAAAAATGAAAACAACACAAATATGGGGACTTAAAAAGTCCTCATATTTTTTTGCAATTTGATGTCGATATTAATTGTATTATGGGTGTAGGTGTGGTATAATCGTATATATTTTATTATTTGAGGAGAGTAAAGATGAACTGTTTAGAGGAAAGAATTTTAAAGGACGGAATAGTTAAAGAGGGTAACGTGCTTAAAGTGGACAGCTTTTTAAATCATCAAATGGACATTGATTTGTTTAATGAGATGGGCAAGGAATGGAAAAAACGCTTTGAGGGTGCGAATATAAATAAAATTTTGACTATCGAGGCATCGGGTATAGGTATTGCCTGTATCGCCGCACAACATTTCGGTGTGCCCGTTGTTTTTGCGAAAAAATCAAAGAGCGTAAATCTTGAGGGTGAAATGTACGTTGCGGAGGTTGAGTCATTCACGCACAAATGCAAAAATCAGGTTATTGTTGCGAAAAAGTTTTTGAATGAAAACGACCGTGTATTGATTATCGATGATTTCTTGGCAAACGGTTGTGCGCTGCAGGGATTAATTCAGATAGTCAAGTCAGCCGGTGCAACGGTTGAGGGAATAGGAATAGCTGTTGAAAAAGGCTTCCAAGCAGGCGGAAGAATTATTCGTAACTTAGGTTTTCAATTAGAATCTTTGGCAATAGTTGACGATATGGACAGCAAAACAGGTATGATTAAATTCAGAGAGGAACAGTAAAATGAAAAACAGTGATATTAATAACATTTATAAGTTAGACGGAAAAGTACCTGTTTCAAAAGCTATTCCGTTTGGTCTGCAACATATTTTGGCTATGTTCGTTGCGAATATCGCACCGATTATTATTGTTTCAAGTGCTTGCGGTTTAGACACAACCGAAACAGCAAGACTTATTCAGACGGCTATGATTGTTGCGGGAATAGGTTCTGTAATTCAGTTGTATCCTATATGGAAAGTCGGTTCGGGATTGCCGATTGTAATGGGAATAAGTTTTACGTTTGTATCTGTGTTCTGTTTTGTCGGTCCTACATACGGATACGGAGCCATTGTCGGAGCGGTTATTCAACGGACAACTGAGCGGTTATTATAGGCGGAATTATTGAAGGCATACTCGGACTTTTCGCAAAATATTGGGTAAAACTGATTTCGCCGATTGTGGCGGCTTCGGTTGTAACGGCTATCGGCTTTTCGCTTTTGTCGGTCGGCGCAACATCGTTCGGCGGCGGCTCGGGTGCGGAGGATTTCGGTTCGGCTAAAAATTTAATTCTCGGAACAATTACGTTGGTTTGTTGTATCGGATTTAATATTTTCGCTAAATCATATTGGAAACAGTTGTCCGTATTGGACTTATCGTAGGTTACATTGTGGCTGTGTGTATGGGTATGGTTGATTTTTCTGGATTGAGGACGGCACAAATCGTATCACTTCCGCAGATACTTCCGATTAAACCGACATTCAATATAGGCGCGATTATTTCCGTGCTTGTGATTTTCCTTGTGTCCGCAACGGAAACAATAGGAGATACATCGGCACTTGCGTCATCGGGATTAAATCGTGAGGTTTCAAAGAAGGAGCTTACAGGCTCAATCGCCGCAGACGGTTTTGTCAGTGCATTGTCGGGACTTTTCGGTTGTTTGCCGATTACGTCGTTCAGCCAAAATGTGGGACTTGTTTCAATGACAAAAGTCGTAAACAGATTTACGATTTTCACAGGCTGCGTTATTATGGTTTTGGCAGGATTGTTCCCTATGTTCGGAACATTACTTGCAACATTGCCTGAGGCTGTGCTTGGCGGCTGTACGCTTATGATGTTCGGTAATATTGTTATAAGCGGTTTGCAGATGATTGCAAAATGCGGTTTTTCACAAAGAAATATTATTATCGCCGCATTGTCATTGAGTATCGGACTTGGCTTTACGCAAGTTCCTGAAATTTTCTCAATCTTTCCGCAAATCATTCAAAACGTGTTCGCTGAAAACTGCGTTGCGGTTGTGTTCTTGGTTTCGATAATTTTGAATTTGGTGCTGCCGAAAAATATGGAGGCTCATCAATCATAAAAAAACAGCAGACTATCCTAAAATAGTCTGCTGTTTTTATGATTAAAATTTTCCGTATTGCGCGATACCGCAGAGTTCTTCTTCTATTCTCAAAAGCTGATTGTATTTTGCAACTCTGTCTGTTCGGCTCGGTGCGCCTGTTTTTATTTGCCCTGCGTTTACAGCAACGGCAATATCGGCGATTGTTGTATCTTCCGTTTCACCGCTGCGGTGTGATATAACGGCGGTATAGCCGTTTTTATGTGCCATTTCAACCGCGTCAAGTGTTTCGGAAAGTGTGCCGATTTGATTAACCTTGATAAGAATTGAGTTTGCGACATCTGATAAAATACCCTTTTCAAGTCGTTTTGGGTTTGTGACGAACAAGTCATCGCCGACAAGCTGAATTTTATCGCCGAGCTTATCGGTAAGGATTTTCCAACCGTCCCAATCATCTTCTCCGAGTGCGTCCTCAATAGAGAAAATCGGATATTTTTCACACAGGGTCTGCCAGTATTCAACAAGTTCCGAAGCAGTCTTTTTTATACCGGATTTCGGCAACAAATATGTTCCGTCATCTTGTACCCATTCCGAAGACGCGGCATCTATGGCGATTTTAAAATCTTCACCTGCCTTGTAGCCTGCACGTCCGATTGCACTCATTATAACTTCAAGTGCTTTTTCGTCTGTTTCAAGATTCGGTGCAAAACCGCCTTCGTCACCGACCGCGGTGGTATTACCCATTTCGGAAAGCACCTTTTTCAATTCGTGAAATACTTCACTGCACCAACGCAAGCCTTGTTTAAATGATTTTGCACCATACGGCATTATCATAAATTCCTGTATATCGACGTTGTTATTTGCGTGTGCACCGCCGTTTAATATGTTCATCATAGGTACGGGAAGTACATAAGAATTTATACCGCCTATATATTGAAAAAGCGGTATTTCAAGGCTTGCCGCAGCCGCTCTTGCAACGGCTAACGATACACCGAGTATTGCGTTTGCACCGAGATTTGATTTATTGTCTGTGCCGTCAAGCTCACACATTTTCATATCTATCGAGCGTTGGTCAAGTACATTCATACCGATTAACACATCTGCAATTTTTTCATTTACATTCGCCACAGCATTTTTTACACCTTTACCGCCGTAACGCTTTTTGTCATTATCCCTAAGTTCCACAGCCTCAAAAACACCTGTTGACGCACCCGACGGAACGATTGCTCTGCCCGACGCACATTCTGTATGCACCTCAACTTCGACTGTCGGATTACCGCGTGAATCCATAACTTCACGTCCGAAAATGTCGACTATTTCAATGTACTGTTTCATAGATATATCCTCCTTTGATTTAGTTCATAATAGAGTATTACCAAATAATCACTGTATTATTCAAAACGAACATATATAATATGAAATTCGTAGGAAATAACAGCCATTGACGGATTAATATGATAAGTGTATAATGGGGGTGTACATATCAAGTTATCACAAAAGGAGAGTTGATTATGAAGAAATTTATAGGAATGGCACTTGCGGCGGTGATTTCGGCATCGTCATTTACGGCACTTGCGGCAGGGGCTATACCCGACCATCAAGGCACAAGTATGGACGGTATTGAAATCGGTACGGCTCAGCTTAATTCGGCGGTAAAAAGCTATTATGATTTATTCGAGCAGGCAGGCGACCAATACGGTGTAGACCCAAACTTGCTTGCGGCAATATGTATGCAGGAATCGTCGGGAAGAAATTTGAGTTACCGTGATGACGGAAGTGAATATCCGGCATGGGGTATTATGCAGATTGAAAATACTTTGGAAAAATCATTCGCAAAGTTCGGTGAGGACACTACGGGAGAAAAATGGACGCTTCAAGACAGACTTGATCCGACTAAGGCAGTGCCGTTTGCGGCATATTTAATTTCACAGTCGCTTATCAGATATGACTGCGACTATATGAAAATGATTCAGTCGTATAACTTCGGACAAACCGTGCTTGACAGAATAATTGCGGCGAAGGGTGACGATTGGCTTTCGGAACGCATCAATGCCGCACAGTATGCGACAAATTGGCCGTACAATACTTACGGTGACGCACAGTACATAGAACACGTTATGAGATATTATCATAATGATATTGATTACATAGGTGCAAAGGTAAGAATAGACGGTAAATTGCTTGCGTTTGACGACCAGTATCCGTTGCTTGAAACCATTGAAGGTGAAACGTATACAATGATACCAGTAAGAGGTATATCAGAGGCTCTCAATGCAAAAGTGGATTGGGACGGTGACAAGCAGGAAATTACAGTTAAAAAGGGCGGCGACAAAGTCGTGATGTATCTTGACAGTGATGTTGCGTACATAAATGATACACCGATAACGCTTGATGCACCCGCAACGCTTATGAACAACAGAACAATGGTTCCGCTTAGATTTGTCATGGAAGCATTTAATGTTACTGTTGATTGGAACGGTGACACAAGAACTGTTGAAATAACAAAATAAAAGTTAGTGAATATGTACAAAAAAGTATCGTTTGATTTTTATAATCTGACGGTACTTTTTTTGTTATCTTTATATGATAATGTGGTATATATGTAATATATGAAAGCTATTGCAAGGCTGTCGACAAAATGTCGCCAGCCCAAAAATTACATCATGCTGATGTAATTTTTGAGTTCTATCAGAGAAAAAATATAAAGTTCCTCCAAAGTCGAAACTTTAGATTTTAAGTCATTTCTGCCGCGCATGTCGCCAGAAATAATTTTTAATGAGGGGGTATCGGAAAGACGTCCGACGCTCGCAGAGCGGTTTTGCCAACGGCAAAACTACTGAAAAAGCACCTCAAACTCCCATAAATAAAGTAGACAAAACTATAAAGGTTTTGTCTAAAAGAACATACAAAAAGCGATAGCCAAATAAAATGAACGAAAAATATTATATTAGGAGGGTCAATCAAATGAAAACGTATTCAATGGACGCAATTCGGAACATCGCCGTTATGGGACACGGTAAATGCGGTAAGACAACGCTTACAGAGGCAATGCTGTTCAATGCGAAAATGACCGACAGAATGGGCAAAGTCGCTGACGGCAACACTGTAACGGACTATGACGGTGAAGAAATCAAAAGACAATTCAGTATTTCAACCGCTCTTGCGACGGTAGAGTGGAAAGATATGAAATATAATATGATAGATACACCGGGCTTTTTTGATTTTGTCGGTGACGTTAAAGAGGGTATCCGTGCGGCGGATTCGGCACTTATTGTATTGAGCGGAAGAAGCGGTGTAAGCGTCGGTACGGAGAACGTGTTCAGATACGCAAAACAAAGAGGTGTGCCGATTATGTTCTTTGTCAACAAAATTGACGATGACAGAGCGGATTATCAAAAAACTCTTGAGGAAATGAAAGAAAAGTTTGGAAAATCAGTAACTCCGTTCGTTTATCCGATAAGAGAGGGTGACGAATTCAAAGGCTTTGTCGATATTGTCGATATGACGGCAAGAAGATACGAAGGACAGGACAGAGTGGATATTCCTGTACCCGACGGTATGGCGGAAATTGTCGCACCGCTTAGAGAAATGATTATGGAGGCTGTTGCCGAAACCGATGAGGCACTTATGGTTAAGTATTTCAACGGTGAAGAATTTACTTTTGACGAAATTAAGCAAGCTATAAGAAAAGGTGTTAAGGACGGTGTTATTTATCCTGTATACTGCGGCAGCGGTCAGGATAATATCGGTGTGCGTTCGCTTATGGACGGTATGGGGAAGTATTTGCCTGCTCCGTCGGAAATTGAGGAAATCGCGAGAGTTGCCGACACAGGTGAGCCTGTTGAGCTTGTACAGAGTGAAACGGAAACAACGGCGGCGGTTGTATTTAAAACAATCGCAGACCCTTATGTTGGTAAGATGTCGTTGTTCAGAGTTTATTCCGGTGAGGTAAAGGGTGACAGCACGCTTTACAATCCGAACAAGGACGTAAACGAAAAGATTGGCAAGGTATTTAATCTTTGCGGTAAAAAACAGCTTGACGCAAAGTCGATAAAAGCCGGTGACATCGGCGCGGTTGCAAAACTTGAAAGCACAAAAACAGGTGATACATTATGTGAAAAAGGTAAGAATATCATACTTACCGGTATTGAATTTCCGCAGCCTGTTTTGTCTATGGCGATTAAACCGCAGACAAAGGGCGATGAAGAAAAGATTATAAGCGGTATTAACAAGCTTATGGAGGAGGATCCGACATTCACAATTACAAACAATACCGAAACAAAGCAGACTCTTATAAACGGTCAGGGCGAACAGCATATTGACGTTATTATAAGCAAATTAAAATCAAAATACGGTGTCGGCGCAGTTTTGGAAGACCCTATTGTTCCGTATCGCGAAACAATCAAGGGCAAGGCTACCGTTGAAGGCAAACACAAGAAACAATCGGGCGGTCACGGTCAGTACGGTCACGTTAAGATTGAATTTGAGCCGGGTGTGTCGGAAGATATGATTTTTGAAGAAAAAGTATTCGGCGGTTCTGTGCCTAAAAATTATTTCCCTGCCGTTGAAAAAGGCTTGCGTGATTCGTGCCGGAAAGGTGTGCTTGCAGGTTATCCCGTTGTGAACTTGAAAGCCACATTACTTGACGGTTCGTATCACCCTGTAGATTCATCGGAAATGGCATTTAAGACGGCGGCGGCTATCGCGTACAAAGAGGGTTTGAAACAGGCTAACCCTGTCTTGCTTGAGCCTATCGGCTACTTGAAAGTATATATTCCTGAAAATATTATGGGCGATATTATCGGTGATATTAATAAACGCCGCGGCCAGATTATGGGTATGGGCGAAAGCGATAAAGAGGGACTTAATATGGTTGAGGCTGAAGTGCCTATGTCCGAAATGTTCCGTTATGCGACCGACTTGCGTTCTATGAGTCAGGGCAGAGGTATGTTCTCGTTTGAATTTACCCGTTACGAGCAAGCTCCGTCAAATGTTGCCGAAAAAGTTATACAAAGCTCAAAAAATAAAGAGTAATCAAGCAAAAAACTCCTTTTTGTCATATGATCAAAATATGTTTAGTTAATTTTACTAAAGAATAAAAAGTATTTTTGTGAATTATACGACTAACAATTTGTATTTAAATATGTTATCATATATATATCAAAAAGATGTATTATAAAGATAACAATACACTTAAACAAGCAGAATAAATGAAATCTGGTTTATTTTGTATAAAAATTTTTCTTGGACGAGAGGGGAACAATTAATTATGGCAGATTTACAATTAACACACATTTACAAAAGATATGCAGGCGGCGTTACTGCTGTAAGTGACTTTACACTTGACATTGACGATAAGGAATTCATCATCCTTGTAGGTCCTTCAGGTTGTGGTAAGTCAACAACTCTAAGAATGGTTGCCGGTCTTGAAGAAATTTCAGAAGGTGAACTTTATATAGGCGGACGTCTTGTAAACGACGTTGCTCCTAAAGACAGAGATATTGCAATGGTTTTCCAAAACTACGCTCTATATCCTCATATGACAGTATTTGAAAATATGGCATTTGGTCTAAAGCTTAGAAAAACTCCAAAGGACGAAATCAAGAAGCGTGTTACAGAAGCTGCAAAGATTCTTGACATTGAGCATCTACTTGACAGAAAGCCAAAGGCTCTTTCAGGCGGTCAGAGACAGCGTGTTGCTATGGGACGTGCAATCGTTCGTAATCCTAAGGTATTCCTTATGGACGAACCTCTATCAAACCTTGATGCAAAGCTAAGAGTTGCAATGAGAACTGAAATTAAGAAGTTACATAACAAACTTCAAACAACATTTATGTACGTTACTCATGACCAGACAGAGGCTATGACAATGGGTACTCGTATCGTTGTTATGAAGGACGGTGTTATTCAACAAGTTGATACACCTGCTAACCTTTATACAAAGCCTGATAACGTATTCGTTGCAGGATTTATCGGTTCACCGCAAATGAACTTCGTTACTGCTACACTATCAAAGGAAAACGGTAGCGTATACGCATCATTTGGCGATAACAAGATTATGATTCCTAACGGTAAGGTTACACCTGAACTTGAAGGTTATATCGGTAAGGAAGTAATCGTTGGTATCAGACCTGAAGATATTCACGATGACGAGGCATTCATTTCAAGCAGACCTGAGGCTGTATGTAATGCATACGTTGAAGTTACTGAAATGATGGGTGCTGAAACATATTTGTATCTTGAACTTGCAGGTGAACAGTTCACAGCAAGAGTTAATCAACGTTCAACAGCTAAGATTGGTGATACAATCAAGGTTGCATTTGAAACAAACAAAATTCATATCTTTGATAAGGATACAGAAATGGCTATCGTTCACTAATTCGATTAGACAATTTAATTGTAGACAAAACCCATATGGGTTTTGTCTACTTTGCTTTTATGAGGAATTACAGAGGAAAAGGAGCTTATATTTAATGGTTTTAATGATTTTATTTTTGGTGATAGGGTTTGTGCTTTTGGTTAAAGGTGCGGATTTGTTTGTTGACGGTGCGTGTGATTTGTCGGCAAAGTTGAGAATTCCGGCATATATAGTCGGACTTACGGTAGTGGCGTTCGGAACAAGTTTGCCCGAGGCGGCGGTTAGCATAACTGCGTCACTGCAAGGCAGTAATGAAATTGCAATCGGTAATATAATCGGATCAAATATGTTTAATACGCTTGTCGTACTTGGTGCAAGTGCTTTGTTCGCACCTGTTGCTGTAAAAGGAAATATCCTAAAACGTGATTTTCCATTCTGTATCGGTATAACCGCTGTAATGATTGTGCTTTTAATGACATTAAATCATGGTGATATTGCATTGACAAGATTGGACGGTATTATACTTCTTGCATTGTTTGCGGTGTTTATGGTCGGTTCTGTTGTGATGGGTAAGAAAGAAAGTAAATTAATTGAAAGTGCGGAGGATAGCAAAAAGGCAGATTTGCCAATGTGGAAATGCCTATTGTTTATAATAATCGGCTTTGTCGGTGTTGTGGTCGGCGGTCAGCTTACTGTTAAAGGCGCAAGGGAACTTGCACTTATGGCGGGAATGAGTGAAAGAGTTGTCGGTCTTACCGTTGTGGCAATAGGTACATCACTTCCTGAACTTGTGACTTCGATTGTTGCCGCAAGAAAACAACAAAATGATATTGCGGTAGGTAACGTAATCGGCTCGAATATATTTAATTTGTTGTTCATTCTCGGAATATCGGCGACAATCGGTACAATAGGTACTGACTTTAATGTGGTAATTGACGGTTGTGTGTTGATTGGAATATGCTTGTTTACTTATATTTTTGCACTTGCTAATAAAAAGATTAATCGTCCTTGCGGTGTGGTTATGATTTTTATGTATGTGGCATATACGGTGTATTTGTTGGTAAGATAAGGGGGTTTTATGAAAAAGTATTATATAGGCGGGCTGCTGACTTTGGTTACGATTGCTTTTGCAACGGTAACTTTGGCAGTGAATAAAGATGTGATTGGTTATCGTAGATATATATATACACCGCCCACAAAAGCAGGTAGTATTGTGTTTGTTGCTTTTGCGATATACATAGCTGTTTTGTCAGTCGGTGCTTTGGTTTATGCGATTTACAGACACTTTCATAAAGATGAATAGTTGTGTAGTAGGGGCGACAGTTGGTCGCCCTTTTTGTGTGATTAAGTTTGCTATCGTTTATGAGAATTTCGGAGTGGCGACCGGTGGTCG
>OGOI01002040.1_pt1 | contig 10765 bp, 10 predicted proteins | sample 1552631 | NCBI WGS metagenome assembly OGOI01 (sample SAMEA2580204, study PRJEB22360) | human gut metagenome | biome: human gut; feature: human-associated habitat; material: faeces | place: Denmark | collected 2008/2010 | reverse complement strand
AGCGATGCCTTATTTATGCCGTCCTCGTTAACGGCACCGTGACCGTACACAATATCCGCACCCATATTTTCAAGCTTTTCGGTTATAGCACTCTTATTCCAGTCCGAGCCGGAAACGCCGTAGCCGTCTTTAAGCACAATTTGTGCCAAACCGCTCATACTTATTCCGCCTATACCGATAAAATGTATATTTGCCGTCTTATCTATATCAGACATTTGAAATCTATTCATCATATATCCCCTCGTATCTCATATTAATATATTAATTATATACCTTTATCAACAAATTGAAAACCCTTTTTTATAAATTTGCCCAATTAAAAATCGTATCTTGTAATTTTTTCGCCATTTTCACCATAAAATCTGTGCAAAGCACTTGACAAATTGAGCGAATTGCTATATTATTAAATTAGTAAAATTTGTCGGAAGGTGATGAAAAACATGGAAATTACAGACATCAGAATTAAAAAAGTAGCCAGCGACGGAAAAATGAAAGCTGTCGCATCTGTTACATTTGACAATGCGTTTGCTGTCCATGACGTAAAGGTTATTGAAGGTCCGGAAAAGCTGTTTGTTGCTATGCCAAGCAGAAGAACTCCTGACGGTGAGTACAGAGATATTGCTCATCCGATAAACAGTGATATGAGAAATATGCTCGAAAGCAAGGTTCTTGCCGCATATGATGCGATTGAAGACGAGCCTGCTCCGGAAACAGCTGAATAATATAAAAGACAGATTACTTTTTGTAATCTGTCTTTTATATTATTTTATTCCAAAGCATTTTTTTGCATTTTCATATGTTGCGTTTTCGATTTCTTCAACAGAAATACCCTTTACCGCCGCAAGTTTTTCGGCAACATAGTGGATATAAAGCGAACTGTTTCGCTTTCCTCTGTGCGGTTCGGGTGTAAGGTACGGCGAATCGGTTTCAATAACAATTCTGTCAAGCGGTACATACTTCGCCACCTCAACAGGTCTTACCGACTTTTTAAACGTAAGTGAACCACCGAACGCGATATACATTCCCCAATCAAGTATTTCCTTTGCCATTTCAACACTTCCCGCATAGCAATGAAATACTCCTCCGACTTCGCTCACCTTATGTTCACGCAAAATATCCATACAATCCTTATGCGCTTCTCTGTCGTGTATAACAACCGGCATTTTAAGCTCTCGTGCAACGTCCACTTGTCTTGCAAACCACTTTTGCTGAATATCACGCGGTGAAAAATCATAAAAATAGTCAAGTCCTATTTCACCTATCGCTTTAACTTTCGGATTTTTTGCATATTCCTTCAGCTTATCCATATCCGCCTCGGTAAGTTCTGAAACCTCGTGCGGATGTATTCCGACCGATGCATAGACGAACGGATATTTTTCACATATCGCAAATATATCCGGCACCTCGTCAAGTGACGAACACGAATTTAAAATAAGTCCGACATTATTTTCATTCATCGCAGACAGCACTTCATCGACATCATCTTTAAACCTCTCATCATTATAATGTGCGTGAGAATCAAACAACATAACTTTCACCTGATTTCTAAAATTTCTTTTTCCGTTATCACAAAATTCATCGGTACATCGTGACTTTCCGTAGGTATTTTTTCAAGTATCTGAAAATCATAACAAAGCCCTATTTTCACTGCTTTGCTGCTTTCAAGCAGTCTGTCGTAATACCCTTTTCCAAATCCCATTCTTCCGCCGTTACGGTCAAATGCAAGTCCCGGTACAAGAATAACGTCAATATTATTTTCGTCAGCCTTTCGTACCGTTTTCGGCTCTAAAATGCCATATGCACCTTTTTTCATATCGTCCATACTGTTTATATACGAAAGTGACAACGTACCGCTCTCAATATCGGTTATCGGCACAACAATTTTTTTGTCCTGTTCCCAAAGTTCTTTGATTATTTCAACGGTATCAGGTTCTTTAAACGCAGATATGAACGTACATATTGTTTTGGCTTGTTTCACACGCTCAACCCCAAGCAGCCTTTGACGAATTTCATCACTTTTAATTTTAACCTCGTCCTTAGATAATGCACGACGTTTGGCACGCATATCTTCCCTTATCTCGTCCTTAATCAATACTGCATTGTCTCCTTTACTCTGTCGGCAGTTTCCTTGTCCTTTAGAATAGCCAGCATGGCAAACCCGAAATCAGCCGCCGCGCCTGCGCCCTTGCCGGTTATAAACTTACCGTCAACAACAACTTTATCCGACTTTACGTCTGCACCGTAAAGATACTTTTCGTAACCCGGGAAACAAGTCGCTTTTTTATCCTCAAGTAACATTTTCTTACCCAAAATTGACGGTGCGGCACAAATTGCCGATACATAAATACGGTTTGCAACCGCATAATTCAAAAGTCCGTGTACGTCGTTTGACGCGTCAAGAATTTCGTGACCGATACCGCCCGGCAACATTAAAAGTTCCATCTTTTCAGGCTCAACCCCGTTAATCTCAATATCGGCTGTCACCTCAATACCGTGTGCGCCGGTTACCGTCTTGCTCTTTACACCTACTGTTGTAACATCACCCCCGCCTCTTTTCAAAATATCTATAGGTTCGATTGCCTCAACTTCCTCGAAACCGTCCGCAAGCATTACATATACCATAAAAATCTATCCTTTCATCTTTTTTTACTATTATATCACGCCTATCAACAATTCACAATAAGTTTACATAATTTTTGTTGTTTTATATTCAAATATCTGGTATAATATTAATAAAGTTATATGGAGCGAATTTTTTTCATATACTAAATTTAAAATAAACGGAGGAATATATATGCGAGAGAAAATTGTACCTATCGAAGTTACTCCCGAAATGATGAAAATGCTTGAAATTTGTAAAAAGAATAAAAGCATTAATCCTGAGTTATATACCAAATATGACGTTAAAAGGGGGTTGAGAGACATTAACGGTAAAGGTGTTCTTGCCGGACTTACCGAAATAGGCGAAATTCATGCCTATGATACACTCTCTGACGGATCATCAAAACCTTGTGACGGTAAACTTTATTATCACGGCTATGATGTCGAGGACCTTATTAAAGGTTTTATCCGCGACAAAAGGTTTGGCTTTGAAGAAGTTACATATTTACTTCTTTTCGGCGAACTTCCAAATAAAAATGAGCTTGATATTTTCACAAAGACACTTTCACATATGCGAACTATTCCCCCTTCATTTGTGCGTGATATTATCATGCAAGCACCGAGTAAGGATATGATGAACGCACTTTCAAGAGGTGTGCTTACGTTGTATGCTTATGATGATAAAGCCGACGATGTGTCACTTCCGAATGTTTTAAGACAGTGTTTGCAGTTAATCGCACAATTTCCGTTGTTGTCGGTTTACGGCTATCAGGCGTTTAAGTATTATCATGAAAACGACAGTTTTATCGTTCATGCACCTAAACCGGAGCTTTCGACTGCGGAAAATATACTTCATATGTTGCGTAACGATAGTCAATATACAGAGCTTGAGGCGAGAATTCTTGATATTGCGTTGATACTTCACGCCGAACACGGTGGCGGTAACAACTCAACATTCACTACTCACGTAGTCACTTCAAGCGGTACGGATACTTATTCAACTGTTGCCGCGTCTTTGGGTGCGCTGAAAGGTCCTAAGCACGGCGGCGCTAATATTAAGGTTACGCAAATGTTTGAGGATATGAAAAAGAATATTAAAAACTGGAATGACGATAAAGAGATTGAGCAATATCTTTCTGATTTGCTTAATAAAAAAGCGTTCGATAAATCTGGACTTATTTACGGTATGGGTCACGCGGTTTATTCACTTTCCGACCCGAGAGCGAATGTTTTTAAGTCATTCGTTGAGAGCCTTTCAAAAGAAAAAGGCAGAGAGGACGAATTTAATTTGTATTCAAGGGTTGAACGACTTGCTCCGCAGGTCATCGCAAGTGAACGCAAAATGTATAAAGGCGTCAGTGCAAACGTGGACTTTTATTCGGGCTTCGTTTACAGTATGCTTGACTTGCCGATGGAATTGTATACACCTATGTTCGCAATCGCAAGAATTGCAGGTTGGTCGGCTCACAGAATTGAGGAACTTGTCAATCCGGGTAAAATCATTCGTCCCGCATATAAAAGTATCGCACCTCACAAAGAATATGTTCCTCTTGACAGCAGAGATTAAAAATAAACAATCCCAATGCATTGCATTGGGATTGTTTATTAGTTGCATAAAGTCAATATCCAATGTATTAAAAAACCAAACATTATAATTGATAATATTGTATAATCAATTTTTTTGGATTTAAATATTCTGCCGTCAAACAGAATATATGCAAAAATAATCGGCAAGCTTATAAACATATAATTATATTCAAATGCCGCTTTAAAGTCACCATGCACCAAAGCCACACATGCACGGGTTATTCCACACCCCGGACAAGGATAATGAAAAAGGAATCGCCAAACACAGCCCACACCCGAGATATAGAGAAATGCCAACAAGGTAAGTACTACCGCCATATATAACATCTTTAAAAGCGGTTTTTCCACGAGCTTTTCTTTGTGTAAAAAAACAGAGTCCCATTTTAATTTGAAACTCTGTTTGTCCATCAACTTATTCATTACTCCTTAAGAGGAACTCCGTTAGCATCTTTATTAATTTTACCCGTCAAAATCATAATTCCTTTAATAAGTCCCCAAATAGCTCCTGCACCGAAACAGATTGATAATGCAATTTGAGCAATAGCCTTACCGGTATATCCAAGATAAAAATTATGAATACCCAATCCACCAAGGAAAATTCCTAAAAGACCCGCTGTCATTTTTGACTTTTGAGTTTCCGGATTAATATTTGGAGTATTATCTATAGCAAATCCGCAGTTTGTGCAGACATTTGCACCCGGTACAACTTCTTTTCCGCAGTTCGCGCAATATTTTACACCAGTCCCCTTTGCAAATCCACATTTAACACAGATAGCAGCATTTGAATCTATTTGTTCCCCACAATTTCTACAATACATATAAAACCCTCCTATAAAATATTCAAACATATAGTAATATTTTTTATACATTATAAACAATTATAGGAGTGGAATTGAATTAATCTTAAAGATTATTGTATTGTAAAAATTCATTCAATTTTATGTTTAAATTCCGTTATTTTGACATTAAACAAACCGTTTCCACATGACTTGTATGCGGGAACAGGTCGAAGGCGGTGGTGGCGGTTATGGTATAGCCGTTATCGTTAAGAAAACGTGCATCTCTGGCGAGAGTGGCGGGGTTACAGGAAACGTACACTACACGTTTGGGTTGTGCTTTAATTATTGCTGTGAGTGTTGATTCATCACTGCCCTTACGCGGCGGATCGAGAATAACCACGTCCGGCCGTTCGCCTTTTTCTATCAATTTCGGAACGATATTTTCTGCGCTGTCTGCGTAAAAAATTGCGTTCTCTATATCGTTTTTCACTGCATTTTCTTTTGCGTCTTCGATTGCACGTTCAACAATTTCTACACCTACAACGCTTTTTGCGTTTTTAGCGGCACACAGCGAAATTGTACCGATACCGCAATAAATATCCATCACGCTTGTATTTTCATCAATATCCGCATACTCCAAAGCTTTACTATACAGCTTTTCGGTCTGTACCGGATTAACTTGAAAAAAGCTTTGAGGGGAAATATCAAATTTTACTCCACAAAGTGTATCTGAAATCCTATCCTTACCCCAAAGAATTACATTTTCCTCCGTAAGCACAAGATTATTTCTCTTAGTATTAATATTCAGCACTATGCTTATAATTCTATCCGAAACCTTTCTCAATTTTGAAATCAATTTTTCACGTTTCGGCAAACTTTTTGCATTAACGGAAACGACAACCATAATCTCATTTGCAGAAAACGATTTACGAGTAAACACTCGTCTGACAATGCCTTTATGCGACTTTTCATCATATGCACTGACATTATTTTCATTCATATAATCAATTACCGCGTCATTTATTTCCCTATTAATTTCATCACCAAGGCTGCAATCGTCAAGCGGAATAATATCATGACTTCGCATTGCGTAGAAACCGCAAATATTTTTACCATGCACGTTTCCGACAGGAAAAACCATTTTATTTCTATACCGTTCCGGCACATCCATACCGACAATTCCGTCAATCTTAAAATTCTCAAACTTGCCTATTCTCTGCATCGCATTCTCAACAATATCACGTTTTATATCAAGCTGTGCGTCATACTTTATATGACGAATTTGGCAACCGCCGCACCTTTTATAATGTTGGCACATAGGCTCACAACGTTTATCCGATGGTTCTATAATTTCCAACGCCTTACCGTATGCAAAATTTTTCTGCACTTTGACAACAAGCATTTTAATTTTATCGCCGTCCACCGTTTGCGGTACAAAAACCGCAAATCCGTCTATATGCGCAACTCCGTTACCGTCCGAAGAAACAGAATCTATACAAGCAACGTACTCTTTATTTTTTTCAACAGGAATCATAATTTACCTCTTATTTGTTTTGTATAATAGTTTTATTATATCATTCATTAATGGTATATGCAAGATTTTAGCAAAAAAAGAAGCGGTATAAACCGCTTCTTTTAAAATTCTTATTTAAGAATTAGTCGTTATTAACGATTAGGTAGATTTCTTGAGCTTCGTCCTTATCTGTAGTTCTAACTACTGCGAATACTACATCGTCGATAACATCTTCGTGTTCAAGGTTAAGAATATCTTGACCACCTACTGTTGTCTTAGCAGCCTTAACGTCAGGTGTTGATGCAATACCTTCGTCAAGAAGAACTCTTGAGTTATCTGATCTTGCTGCGAAGTCATATGTGTAGATCTTAGCGTTGCTGTAGTTTACTTCAAGACCTTCGTCATAGTTTACTACATACTTACCCTCAGCATTTGTTGTAACTGTACCGATTGTGATGTTGCTACCGCTCTTATCAACAACAGGACCGAATACAACGTTTACATCGTTGTCATCATCTGATAGAAGATCAGCGAACTTTGTATCTGCAAGAACTGATGATTGCTTCTTGAATGCGTTAGTTCTAAAGTCTTCAAATGATGAACCGTTTAGAACATTCTGAGCAGCGAATACTGAGTAGATTCTTGAGATGTAGCCTTCTGAGTTAGTAGCGTAAACAAGTACGTCACCTTCGTCAAATGCGTCTTCTGCAACTGTTTTACCAGCGTTACCTGTGATTACAACGTCATCATCAAGAACGAATTGCTTTTCTTCACCGTTTACAACCAAGTTGTAAGCTGTCTTATCGCCGTCTTTGTCGATTACTTCACTACCGTTGAAGATAGCAAGCTGTGTTTCTGAATTGAATACGCTTGATGTACCTTCTGTAATGATTACGAATCTGTATGTGTTGTCTGACTTAGACTTATCATAACCGTAAGCCACATAGTTGCTACCGTCATTTAGAGATGAAACAACTGAATATGAATCCTTTGTATCAACTTCTGATAGGTCAAGGATTACTGTTGAGTCAGCCATCTTAACTGAACCAATCTTGTTACCTGATTCTTTGTATTCAGCATCAGCAGCTGTTGGAGCGATTACGCCACCATTCTTAATTGTGATCTTGTTTGAAGATGAGCTTACTGAATATTCTACAACCTGTTCCGGATAAGCAACTGACTTAGGTTGTGATGTGCTATATTTAGGTTCATCAAAAGCTACTACCTTTGATTGCCAATCTTTTGTTGTTGTATCTATCTTATTTTCCTTTTTAGCATCTGAATAGAATGTAGCATACTTCAAGTATGTTGCATATTCATTAACCTTATCGCTGTCTACTTTGTACTCTTCTTCAGTACCTTTCTTAGTAATGATTTGAGCCATGTAGTCGCCGCCGGCCTTCTTGTAGATGTTCTTCAATACGCCGTAGTTCTTTGATACTGAGTTTTCGTCAGCCTTAGCGATTCTGCCGAAGTGATCAAGGTATAGGCTATATTCTGTTGATGTTTCAACATCGATATCCATACCTTCAGCAGCCTTATACTTTGTACCGCCGATTGTGTATTCACCCTTTGAATCGTTAATGCTTGTGCACTTAACGCCGTCAACAACGTTTCTTGTAACGATTACATCATAGAAGCTTGAATCCTTGAATGAACCTGTTGTATCGTATGAAATGTTAAGTACGTCGTTTTGTTGAAGATCTTTAGCTTCGATATCTTTACCGTCAAGTTTGAATGAATATGTGTAGTTATCATCATCCTTGTTTACTGTCATCTTAGCTTGGATACCTGATGAATATGTATCGAAGTTTACTGATGTTTCGTTTGTCTTGTCGATAACTTCATCAACAATAGCTGTTACATATGAAGATACCATGATTGTGTTATACTTAGCTGATGTGCTTGTTGAACCAGTTTCTGTTTCCTTTTGAAGTGTTACAGATGCTGTTTCGTTCTTATCAAGATAATCTCTTAGCTCTGCAATAGATTTTGATGATTCAACGCCGTTGATATAGATTGTAACGCCGTTTGTTGTATCAAGTTGATACTTTGTTGAACCCTTTGTTGTACCTGCCGGGAAGAAGTAAAGAGCTTCGTCTGTTGACTTGTTTTCATCAAAGTCTTCTGAAGCAACTGTTACGCTCTTGTTTGCAGCAGCAGCAGCGATTGAAAGAATTGTGAATTCATCATCGTCATTCTTTTGGATAAGTGCCTGAGAATATGTTCTTAGGTAGTTATCAGCCTTTGAATCGCCGATGTACATATCTTCTGAAACAGGTGAATCTGCCTTAACTTCTTCATCGTCGAAGTTGTCAGCTTTTTCAACTTGGAATGTAACCTTGTCAGTATCAACTGAACCAGTCTTGCTTGTTTCTGTTACACGACCGTATACTTTGTATGCGTCATGCTTTTCTGTGAATAGAGTTTCGTATGCTCTGCCTTCTTTACCGTCTCTTACTTCAAGATTAGGTGTCTTTGAACCGTTCCACTCTGTCTTCCAGCTTGCGATTACGCAAAGAGGAGCGTCCATAGCGTTGTCGATCATTTGAGCAACCTGAGCTCTTGTAAGTTCTGTGCTGTCTGTGATACCTGAGATACCCTTTGTGATATCAAGTGAAGCAGCATATGTCTTGTAGCCTGTTGGCCATCCGCCTTGAGCTTGTGCATATGTTTCGTAACCGATAGCACTTACAAGCATCTTTTGAGCCTGTACATATGTAACGTTAGCGTCTGGATCAAATTCTGTATCGCTCATACCTGCGATGAAACCGTTAGCAACACCTTGGTTGATGTAGCCTTTAGCCCAGTGATCTGCTGAAACATCAGCGAACTTTGTTGATTCTGTTGATGCCTCTGCTGATGAACGTTCTGCAAGAGCGTCAACGATCATCTTTGTGATTTCAGCTCTTGTTACAAGCTTATCCGGACCGAATGTGCCGTCATCATAACCGCTGATTACGTCAAGAGCTGAAAGTTCTTGAACAGCCTGTGCGTAGCTTGCTGTAGATTCTACGTCAGGGAAATCAACTGCGAAAGCGGCAACTGAAGATGCTACCATAGTAAGAGCAGCAACTGATGAAATTACCTTTTTGAGATTCTTATTCATAGTCTCAAATCCTCCCTTTTTGATTCTTTGTTTGTGAAGGGTTTCCTTAGATGTTTTGTATGCACCCTTCTTTGCATTACAAAACTACATTACACATTGATTATACCACGCAAACTGTGTATAAGTCAATGACGTATTACAGTTGTAAAAAAACTGTAATTCTTGTCACATCTCGGCTACAACCTGCTTTGCCGTTTTGTGACTCATATTACGGTAACAATTTTCAACTAACGCTTCTACCCTATTATTCGAAAACTGCTACTGAATATTTTACTCTTTCATAAAGCTGTTGTCAACTACTTTTTTCTGCCAACCCGATCTTTTTCACAAAATTTTATAATTAGCACAAAATCTATGTCCAATTCACGGACTTTTTGGTCAAATTGATTATGTCAACCAATGCTTTTATGTTTTACAATAGATTAGACGTATGTTTTCCGAAAAAGTTCCGCTTTTTTTGAAAAAATTTTAAAAAATTTATTGAAATCATTATTTTTTCTTAATATAATAGTGTAAACAAACTGAAAGGACTACACATATGGCTAAATATTATGCCGTCAGAAACGGCTATCATACAGGAATTTTTAACACTTGGGACGAATGTAAAAAGGAGGTTTCCGGTTTTTCGGGTGCGGAATATAAAAGTTTCACAAAGCTTGAGGACGCAAAAGCTTTTTTAGGCGAAAACGAACAAATCAGTTTATTCGATGAACCGAAAGAAAGAAAAAGCACCGCCGTTGCATATGTTGACGGAAGCTACAACATCTCCACAAAAGAATATGCGTGCGGAGTTATTATTTTCTATGAGGGGAAAGAAACGACATTCAGCCGAAAATTTTCAAATCCCGAAAACGCCTCAATGAGAAATGTTGCGGGTGAAATTGAGGGTGCAAAACTCGCAATGCAGTTTTGCATTGACAATCATATAGAAGAAATAGACATTTATTACGATTACGAAGGCGTCGAAAAATGGTGTACGGGTGCTTGGAAAGCCAACAAATCCGGCACAATTTCTTACAAGCAATTTTATGACGAAATAAAAAAATCGGTAAAAGTTTCATTTAACAAGGTAAAAGGTCACTCCGGCGACAAGTACAACGATGTCGCCGACAGACTCGCAAAAGACGCTTTGGGAATTAAATAAATTATTTCTGCAGCAATGCAAAAACAGACAAG
>OGOI01002032.1_pt1 | contig 10821 bp, 10 predicted proteins | sample 1552631 | NCBI WGS metagenome assembly OGOI01 (sample SAMEA2580204, study PRJEB22360) | human gut metagenome | biome: human gut; feature: human-associated habitat; material: faeces | place: Denmark | collected 2008/2010 | reverse complement strand
CTATATGTCACTTTATATTTAATACAACATTTGCAGAACTTATTTATTCGGTAATTCAAATTCCTTTACAAGGAATTACAGATTCGTTCTTTGGGGTTATTATTATGACAGTTGTTATGTCTTTATTATGGTGGACAGGCGTCCATGGTGGTTCTATATGTGGAGGAATTCTTTCACCAATTTTACAAGCAAATATGGCAGCTAATCAAAAAATTATAGATTCAGGATTGCCTCTTACAATTCAAAATGGTGGACATATTTTTACACAACAATTTTGGAACAATTTCTTATGTATGTCTGGTGCTGGAATTGTGATTGGGTTAGTGATTTATATTACATTTTTTGCCAAATAAAAGTCATTACGTAGCTTAGGTAAATTATCCATTGTACCTAATATCTTTAACATTAATGAACCAATTATTTTTGGGACACCAATTGTACTTAATATATATTTATTAATTCCATTTGTTCTTGTTCCTTTAATTATAGGTATAAGTAGTTACTTATTAATGTATATGGGAATTTTACCATTATTTAGCGGGGTTATGGTTCCTTGGACAACACCACCAATTATATCAGGACTTTTGATTGGTGGATGGCGTGTTGCATTATGGCAATTTGTGATGATTGTTGTATCTTTTGTTATTTATTTACCATTTATTAAAAAAATAGATACTTTGGAATTAAATAAAGAAAATCAAAAGTAAATTATAAGAAATACAAATATTTAATTTTAATATCAAAAAGTCGTGAAAAATCACGGCTTTTTTTGTAATGCTACTCAGTTAAGAAACTAAGTTAATACTTTTGCTTTATTTATTGTCTAAGAAATCCACACGATTTTTTGTTAATGCTTATTTAGAAGCAGTTTTTTTTAAAATATGAAGTAAGATTTGAACTTGTTTTTCCATCATAGTAAGTGAACAATATTCATAGGGTCCATGATAGTTAAAACCACCTGTACCAAGATTAGGACAAGGAAGTCCTTTGAATGTTAAACGTGCACCATCTGTACCACCACGAATTGGTGAACAATAAGCATCTAAACCATTTTCTTTAATGGCAGCTAAAGCTTGTTCAACAATGAACATATGATCTTTTAGAGCTTCTTTCATGTTTAAATAACTTTCTGTAATCGTTACTTCAACAATTTGATAACCATATTTTTTATTTAAGAACTCTGCAATGTCTTTAAAGTCTTGGCATTGTTTATTTGCTTGTTGTAAGTCATGGTTACGAATAATATATTCAGCAACTGTTTCTTCACAAGTTCCTTGAATCGAGTGAAGGTGATTAAATCCTTCATAACCTTCTGTTGATTCAGGGCGCATATGCACAGGTAAAAGTGAATCAAATTCATAGGCAACACGCGTTGAATTGATCATTTTATTTTTAGCACTTCCTGGATGAATACTTCTTCCATGGACTTTCACTTTGGCACTAAATGCGTTAAAGTTTTCGTATTCAACAATGTGAATATCTCCACCATCAATGGTATAAGCATATTGTGCATTGAAGTAATCAACATTAAAGTGATCACTACCATGTCCAATTTCTTCATCAGGTGTAAAAGCAATTTGAATATCATTATGTTTAAATTCTGGATGATTATAAATATATTCCACCATTTGCATAATGATTGCAATACCAGCTTTATCATCAGCTCCTAATAAAGTTGTTCCATCTGTAGTAATTAAATCATGATGAATAAGTTGTAAGAGTTGAGGATATTGTTCAGGGTCTAGATAAAGTTCTTTATCTTCATTTAAAGTAATTTTTTGACCTTGATAATCTTTGATAATTTGTGGATGAATATCTTTACCACTTGCATCAGGAGAAGTATCCATGTGGGCAATAAAACCTATAACATCTCCTTGATGATTATTATTACTAGGAATTGTTCCATAAACTACACCAAATTCATCTATTTTTGCGTTTTCAATTCCTAATGATTTTAATTCTTCAACTAAATAATTTCCTAATTTTAATTGTTTTGAAGTTGAAGGAACAGTATGTGAATAACTATCTGATTGTGTGTCAAAATTCACATAATTTAAAAACCTTTCTTTAATTTCCATTTGTCTTCCTCACTTTCTTTTCTATTATACAACGACTTATAAAGAACTTCTATGAAAAAAGTTTACAAATTTTAAATTGTATGTTACCATACAATTCGTAACCGAACAATATAGGAGGAATGATATGTATAGAGATCCCATTGGACATCGTATTAAGACCATAAATAACCTAATGAGAAAAACAATGGATAAGAAAACAGGTCAGAGGCCTGATCGTGTAACTTTAATGCATTGTTGGATTATTGGGTTTGTTCAAGATAGAGAAGATAGTGGGCTTGATACATTTCCTAAAGATATAGAAAAAGAATTTTCAATCAATCGTTCTACGACATCAGAAATGTTGAAACTGATGTGTAAAAAGGGAATGATTGAACGAGAAGAAGTAGAATATGATGCAAGATTAAAGAAAATCGTTTTAACAGAATCTTCAAGAAATCATAATCGACAAATTGAAGATAAGATGAAAGAAATGCATCAAAAACTTATTAAAGATTTATCTGAAGAAGAAATAAATACGTTTATTAAAATATCCGATAAATTAATTAATAACATAAAAGAAGATTTATAAATATTCATGAAGTTCGGTAAATGAATAGGAAAGGACGTCAATTATGGTAAAAACTTTAATGAAACAAATCAAAGAATATAAAAAAGATTCATTACTTACAATGTTATTTGCGGCATTAGAAGTTATCTTAGAAATCATTATTCCTTTATTAATGGCAAGTCTTATTGATAAAGGGATTGAGGCAGGTAATATGTCTAATGTTACAAAATATGGAACATTCATGTTTGTTATTGCAATTGGAACATTATCACTTGGTTTTTTAGCTGGTAACCATGCAGCTAAAGCTTCAACGGGTTTTGCAGCCAATTTAAGAGATGCCATGTATACAAACATTCAAACATTCTCTTTTTCAAACATTGATAAATATAGTACTGCAGGACTTGTAACACGTTTAACGACAGATGTGACAAATGTGCAAATGGCTTATCAAATGATTATTCGTATGTGCATTCGTGCGCCAATGTCACTTATTTGTGCCCTTACCATGGCAATGATGATCAACTTTAGATTAAGTATGATTTTTGTTGTTGCCATTGTTTTCTTAGTAGCGGTCCTTACAATAATTATGTATCATGCCACAAAATATTTTAATGATGTTTTTCCTAAATATGATACTTTAAATGAAAGTGTTCAAGAAAACGTTGTTGGTATTCGAGTTGTTAAATCATTTGTTAGAGAAAAATATGAAAATGAAAAATTTAAAAAAGCAGCACAAAACATTTATAAACTTTTTGTCAAAGCAGAATCCGTTTTATCTTATAATAACCCAGCTATGTTAATAGCTGTTTATGGTTCAATTTTAATGCTTTCATGGTTAGGTGCTAAAGCAATTGTAGGTGGGACTCTTACTACAGGTGAACTTACAAGTTTATTTAGCTATGTTATGAATATTATGATGTCTCTTATGATGCTTTCTATGGCATTTGTTATGATTACGATGTCACTTGCTTCAGGAAGACGTATTGCAGAAGTTATTAATGAACAATCTTATTTAGTCTCTCCTCAAGAAGCTTTAACTGAAGTAAAAGATGGTTCAATTGATTTCAATCATGTTGTTTTTTCTTATAAACATGGTAGTGGAGAAGCGGTCTTAAAAGATGTTGATCTTCATATTAAAAGTGGTGAAACAATTGGAATTATTGGTGGTACCGGAAGTGCTAAAAGTAGTTTGGTCAACCTTATTTCTCGTTTATATGATGTTGACGAAGGTAGCGTTGTTGTTGGTGGACAAGATGTTCGTAATTATGATCTTGAAGTTTTAAGAGATGAAGTTTCTGTTGTCTTACAAAAGAATGTTTTATTTAGTGGAACAATCTTACAAAATTTACGTTGGGGTAATGAAAATGCAACAGAAGAAGAATGTAAAGAAGCTTGTCGTTTAGCGTGTGCTGATGAGTTTATTGATCGTTTTGAAGATGGTTATAATACGTATATTGAACAAGGTGGTTCAAACGTTTCAGGTGGACAAAAACAACGTTTATGTATCGCAAGAGCGTTGCTAAAAAATCCTAAGATTTTAATTCTAGATGATTCAACAAGTGCTGTTGATACAGCTACAGATGCAAGTATTCAAGAATCATTTAATGAACGTATTCCCGATACAACAAAAATTATTATTTCACAACGTATATCATCTGTTCAAAATGCAAGCCGTATTATTGTTTTAAATGATGGTGTCGTGGATGGTTTTGACACACATGATAAATTATTAGAAACAAATGAAATTTATCGTACAATTTATGAAACACAAATGAAAGGGAAGGAGGAAGAATAATGAAAGAAGGAACAATGAAACGTTTACTTAAGATGTTATGGAGTAAATATAAGATTCATTTAATTGTTGTTTTTCTATGTATTGTAGGAAATGCTTTATTTAATGTTCAAGGAACAATGTTTATGCAAACATTAATTGATGATTATATTGTTCCCCTTTTAAAGAGTTCTTCACCTGACTTTAGTGGACTATTCCATGCTTTGATTCGTGTGGGTGCACTTTATGCTTGTGGTGTTGTTTGTGCCTTTACCTTTAACCGTATTATGGTTTATGTAACACAAGGGTTCTTAAGAGATTTAAGAATTGAAATGTTTGAACATATGGAATCTTTACCAATTCGTTATTTTGACAGAACTCCTCATGGAGATACAATGTCAGTCTATACAAATGATATTGATACATTAAGACAATTGATTTCACAATCTATTCTACAACTTATTTCAAGTTGTATGACTATTGTGACAACATTTGTATCAATGATCATTTTAAATATTCCTTTAACTGTGTTAAGTGTATGTATGCTTATGATCATGCTTGTTGTATCAAGAAAACTTGGATCGTTATCAGGTAAATTCTTCGTTCAACAACAAGGGGATTTAGGTAAAGTGAATGGTTATATTGAAGAAATGATTTCTGGTCAAAAAGTTGTTAAAGTCTTCAACCATGAAGATCAAGCAATTACTGATTTTAGAAAATTAAATGATGAATTAAGAGAAAGTGCTTATCAAGCTCATAAATTTGCGAATATCTTAATGCCAGTTACAGTACAACTTGGAAATATCTCTTATATCATTTGTGCAATTGTTGGCGCAATCCTTGCTTTAAATGGACATTTTGCTTTAACAATTGGAACCCTTGTAGCTTTCTTAACATTGAATAAAAGTTTCAACCAACCTATTGGACAAATTTCTCAACAAATCAATGCTGTTGCCATGGCACAAGCAGGTGCAGGACGTATTTTTGATTTATTAGATCAAGAAAGTGAAGACGATCAAGGTGTTGTGACTTTATGTCGTGTAGAAACTGTTGATGGAAAAATGGTTGAAACAGATAAAAGAACTGGACATTGGGCTTGGAAACATCCACGCAAGGATGGACAAGTTGAACTTGTAGAAATGAAAGGTGATATTCGTTTAGAAGGTGTTGATTTTGGTTATTTTGATGATCGTATGGTTTTACACAATGTTGACGTTTATGCAAATCCTGGTGAAAAGATTGCCTTTGTTGGAGCGACAGGTGCAGGTAAAACAACGATTACTAACCTAATTAATCGTTTCTATGATATTCAAAAAGGATCAATTACTTATGATGGTATTGATATTAAATTGATTAAAAAAGATGATTTAAGAAGATCATTAGGTGTGGTATTACAAGATACACATTTATTTACTGGAACAGTTATGGATAATATTCGCTATGGTCGTCTTGATGCTACGGATGAAGAATGTATTGAGGCAGCAAAACTTGCTAATGCTGATTTATTTGTAAAACATTTACCAGAGGGTTATCAAACAATGCTTACAGGAGATGGAGCTAATTTATCTCAAGGACAAAGACAATTATTAGCGATTGCCCGTGCTGCTGTTGCTAATCCACCAGCATTGATTTTAGATGAAGCAACTTCATCGATTGATTCTCGTACAGAAAAACTTGTACAAGATGGTATGGATAAATTAATGCATGGTAGAACAACTTTAGTTATTGCCCATCGTTTATCAACGATTAAAAATAGTGATTGTATTATGGTTTTAGAACAAGGTCATATTATTGAAAGAGGAAATCATCAATCATTGATTAAAGAAAAAGGTAAATATTATCAATTATATACAGGAGCTATTGAAATGGATTAATCCATCAATAGCTTTTTCTTTGGACTAAACGTCCATTGAAAGAAGAAAAATTGAAAGATAAAATAAGTATAAGAAATGAGACATTTGTGAGACAAATATTAAGTACATACATGTTATAATCTACTTGTAATAAATCTAGATGACGTTACTTCAACTCAATAGAAAGTAGGTAATGTGTATGATACCCATCAATAAGGTAACCTCTGATAGTGCATGTCGGACATTCTTAAGTAATGATGTCAGTTTTGCATCTTTTATTAATGCAGTTGTATTTGAAGGAGAACAACTCATTCGTCCTGAAAATCTTGTGCGTTATGAAAATGATACAGCTTTTATTATCAATGATTCAAAAAGAATAGAGGATAAAAAAAGAAGAAGAGATATTGTTGTTAAAAGTGATGTTAATGGAATCTACTGTATACTAGGAGTAGAACATCAAAGTAGTGTTGATCAAGCAATGGTGGTTAGATGTGCCATCTATGAAATGTTGGAATATTTAAAACAATTAGAAAATAAAGAGTATAAAAGATTAGTACCACAAATCATGGTTGCCTTTTATACAGGACCAAAGAAATGGAATGTACCTGTAAAACTCAGTGATTATTTTGAAATACCAGAAGAATTAAAGAAATACTTTAATGATTGGAAAATCATCTTAGTAGATGTTAAAGAAATGGATACAAGTAAGATCAAAGATGAACAAACACGCTATTTTATAGAAGCCATTCAAGCAATGTATAAGGGAGACTATATAAAATTACATCAAAAAAGAAAGATGAATACCAATAATTTGATTTATGCAGCGATAATTACAGGAAGTTTGGATATGATTAAAGATATTGTAGAAGGAGATGAGATGGATATGTGCGAAGGAATGGAAAGAATGGCAGAAGGATTTAGAAGTGAAGGACGTGAAGAAGGTATTCTTGTTGGAAGAGTTGAAGGTAAATTAGAAGAAAAACAAAATACTTTATTAATGCAATTAAGATGTAAGTTAGGAGATTTATCAAAAGAAACAGAAAATACGATAAGAAGTAGTACGATGGAAAAACTAAATAAGCTTACAGTATCTATTTTTGATATACAAAGTGAAAATGATGTTTTAAAGTTAATTCATTAAACAAAAAAAAGAAATCATGAAAAGCAATGATTTCTTTTTAAATATTATTTTAAAGGAACTAATAATTGAATTGATTTTTGTAAATTATGTACATCAATAGGAAGATGGGTGCCTTCTTCACCATCTATATCCATTGTAAGATCTTGATCACAAGTAATGTGAATATGTTGTCCTTGAACATAATGGATAAAAGGACTCTTATCGTGTTTACCAAAACGATAATCTTTAATTAAAGCAATTAAATCTGTGATTGAACATCTTTTAACAATCAATAAATCTAATTTACCATCATTGATATCTGCAAAAGGAATAATGCCATCGAAACCACCAACACGATTAGTGTTTGTAATTGCAAACATATAAGCATCTTCTTCAAAAGATTCATTATCTACAGTTACATTTAAATGAAGATTTGTTGATAATTGTTGAGGAAGTTGTGTCATTCCTTTAAAATAATAAGCTAAAGGACCAAATTTTTTCTTTTCTTCTTTTGATACAACAAACGAAATATCAGAAAACATTCCCGCTGCTGCTACATTAATAAAATATTGGTCATTGATTTTCCCAACATCACTAGAAATAACATTGAAATTTTTAATCATTTCCACAATACCATTTACTGAACTTGGAATATTTAAATAATTAGCAAAATCATTAACGGTACCTGCTGCTAAAATACATAAAGGAATTTTTTTATGACTATCAACCATTCCAGAAATAACTTCATTTAAAGTACCATCACCACCAACAGACATGATAAAATCATATTGATTTTCATCACAGTCTTTTGCTTTATAATAGGCATCATCTTTTTTTTCTGTATAAAATATTTCAAAATGTTCTACAATGTTTTGTAATGTTAATTGACCAATAATACGATCTAGTTTATTTTGAATAATATGTTTTCCAGATGATGGATTAATAATAATAAGACAACGTTTCATGTTACTACCTCACTTAAATATACTATATACATTTTAAAACAATTAAAAAAGATATACAATCATTGTTTCAATGATTATAATAAAATAGAATAAGCAAAGGAGTTTATTATGGCAAAATTTTATGCAGTAAAAGAAGGAAAAAAAACAGGAATTTATATGTCATGGGATGAATGTAAAGAACAAGTTAATGGTTATTCAGGAGCAGTTTATAAATCTTTTACAAATGAAGAAGAGGCAAAAGCATTTATAAAAAAAGAAGAAAGAAAAGTGAGTGATGATTTAGGATTACTTGCTTATGTTGATGGTAGCTATAATATTAAAACCAAAGAATATGGTTATGGTTGTGTTTTAATTGAAGGACAACAAGTCATTAAACAGTTACTTGGAAAAGGAAATCAACCAGATTATGCATCTATGAGAAATGTTTCAGGAGAAATTTTAGGATGTATGAAAGCTATTGCTTATGCAATTGATCATCATTATGAGTCTATTTGCATTTATTATGATTATGAAGGTATTGAAAAATGGGCTACGGGTCTATGGAAAGCAAATAAAGAACAAACACAAAATTATGTAAAAACAATACAAGAAATGAAAAAAGAGATAGATATTTATTTTCAAAAGGTTTTAGCACACAGTGGGGATTATTATAACGAAGTTGCTGATGGGTTGGCTAAAAAAGCAGTGGGTATAAAAAAATAAAGCTAGAAAATTAAGCTTTATTTTTTTTAGCAATAATATTAATAATAATATAAACAACTAGAACAATAGCAAAAATCCATAAGAAATCGCTTTTGATATATTGAGCATCACCAGACCAACATCCAAACCATTCTCCACATTTTTTAACAAGAATAGCAAGTGCATAAGATAATGTACCACATCCAATAACACTTAATAAGACTTTCACAATTTTATTAAGAATCTCTTTAAATAAAATAATAGAGATAAAACATACAGCTGTAACAAATACATTAATAACAAAATGCATATAATTTCCTCCTTTAGATACCTTAATAAAATAGCATAAAATCAAGGGAAATGCAATAAAACGTGAACTAATAGATAAATTATGATAAAATATTTTTGGAGGATTTTAATTATGAAATTATTAACAGTATGTATCCCTTGTTACAACTCAATTATGGAAATGCATAAAGCAATTAACTCATGTCTTTTAATGAAAGATGAGGTAGAAGTTTTAATTGTTGATCGTCATTCACATGATGAAACTTTACAAGTTGCTAGAGAATATGAAGAAGCTTATCCAGATACCGTTAAAGTTATTACAACTAAAGAAGATGTTCCTTTTTTAAAAACAGCTTTAAAATATAGCGAAGGACTTTATTTTAAGATACTTCAATGCTTTGATTATTTAGATCAACCATCACTTGTAAGTGTTGTAGAAACAATTCGTGATTTTATTCGTATTCAAGCAAATTTAGATGTATTACTTACAGATTATAAATATGTAGTTCCTCAAGAAAAAGAAAAAAGAGTTTCATATAAAAATATTTTTCCAACAGAAACTATTTTTGAATGGCATAATATAAAAGCATTTCATAAGCATTTTCAAATAGATTTAGGATCAGTTATTATTAAAACAAGTACTCTAAGAAAAATAAAAACGGATGAAGAAAATATTTTTTATAATGAGTTAACCGTTTATGGAACAATTCCTTATATTAAATCAATGTATTATTTAAATGTACCATTTCATTGTTATGGATCACATCGAAAAATTCATATTTCTAAATCAAATAGCTATATAGATTTAATGAAAAGTTTATGGGATTTGTATGATGTTTATTCATTAAAGAGTAGAAGACAAAGAACTTATGTTATTGAATATTTATCTAAGGTATATGTTATTACTGTTTATTTATTATTAAAATCAAATCAAAAGGAACAAATTGAATTATTAAATGCATATTTAGGATTTAATGATCCTAAATTATACAAAGCACTTACAAAACGTGTTTATGGATTTTTATTAAGTAGTAATAATCAAAAATTATATGATATGTTGATTAAAATATTTGAAAAAGTATATCAATTAGAAATAGAGGAATAGAATGAAGAAGAAATTATTATTTGTTATACCCTTAAGTTTATTTGTTTTAGATTATTTATTGATTTATTTTCAAATCATCCAACCATTAGATTGGATGATTTATCATTTAGTACAAAATTTAAGATGTGATTTTATGACATCCTTTTTTAAACTTTGTTCAACATTAGGAAGTACATGGTTTTATGTTTTATTAGTTGTAGTATTAATGTTTTTAAAAGATAAAAAAGAACTTTTGATAGGTATCCATTTACTAATAGGACAAGGAATAAATAGACTTATTAAATATATTATTAAAAGACCAAGACCTCCTCAAAGATTACATTTAGTAAAAGAAACGAATTATAGTTTTCCTAGTGGCCATAGTATGTCAGCAATGATTGGTTATGGATTATTAGTTCTTGAAGTTCAAAAAA
>OGOI01002027.1_pt1 | contig 10856 bp, 13 predicted proteins | sample 1552631 | NCBI WGS metagenome assembly OGOI01 (sample SAMEA2580204, study PRJEB22360) | human gut metagenome | biome: human gut; feature: human-associated habitat; material: faeces | place: Denmark | collected 2008/2010 | reverse complement strand
GGGCTTTGCAAGGTTAGGGTTGTTAGGGCAGTTAGGGTAATTTCCTTATCTTTGCTATTTTTTCTAATCCTATCTCGCACCATTACTTCATTCGATTTTTTCCGCTTTATAGAAAGTTGCCCTAACTGCCCTAACATTTTCATGCCGTCAGTTTGTTCACGCCTGTCAGCGGCACCGGGTGGTCAGGCGCAAGTACCGGGTCAAAGTCCTCAACACTGTGGAAATAACCCGTACCCCGGCACATTGGCGGCAGCAGGTATTGCTTGACATTGCCCGGCGCTTTGGTCTGCACCCGGCAGTCATGGGTGGAAATCTTGGTCAGCGCCCGTCCCACCTGCGCGGTGGTCAGCGGTTTCAGGTTCAGCAGATCACGCACCTGTGTCACCTTGTACCATTTCCATTGCTTGACAGGGCTTTCCCATTCCAGCTTGTCCAGGATTTCCGTTTCACCGGGTAACGGCTTGCTGAACTGCTCATTATCCGCAGTCAGCTTTTTCCGCTCGTCCTCTGTCAGACGGAAACCCTGCGGGTTTGGCAGATAGAGTTGTGAATACACCTGCGCCCACAGTTGGCACACCCATTCACGGGACAAACCTTTCAGGCGTTCAACATCAATCCGGGACGGACGAATCACCCACCAACGGCGGCTACCTGTTTCATCGTTCAGAAATTCCGTGGGGTTGACGGTGGCGCAAAAGCTGGTACGCCGGGGCTTTCTGGTGGCTGCGCGGGCATAGGGCTGGCGGTAGGTGTCTGTGCGGGAAGTGATAAACGCTTTTAGGGAAAGCTGCTCCCGCTTTAGGGTGCTGTCCAGTTCGCCCAATTCCGCAATCCAACAGCCCGTTGCCTGTATTACGCTGTCTTTCTTGTCCAGGTCAATGCTGATACCCTCGGCGAACCAGTCCGCATACAGGGCAAGTTTGGAAAACAACAGGGTTTTTCCCGCGCCCTGCGGGTTCTGAATCACAAGAACGCCGTCCGCGCCGTAGGGGTCAGTATCGTCATTCAGCGCCATTGCAACAGACTGGTGCAGCCATTTCCGCAGATACAGGCAGGCGGTTTCATCCTCTGCAATGCCCGCGATTTCCGCAAGTTCTGCAAGGCGGTCTGTACCGTCATGCCGCACGGTATTCAGCATATCGGCAATGGGATTGAAGCGGTTTTCATCCTCAATCAGTACCAGGCTGTCATCCAGCCCCTGCCGGGTAAATTTCATCCCGTGCATTGTCATATAGTCGGACAGCAGAACGGGCAGGACATTGGCTGCGTTGGCTTTGGAATACTGTGGCGGCATCCCGGTGATTTCTACCATACCGGACAGCACATTCAGGCGAACGGTAATATTCATGCGGTTCAGGATTTCCTTTATATCCTCGCTTGTGACAGGCTTTTTCTTCCCGCTACCCGCAAAGTCCATTGCGGCATATTCTTCCGGACCGATATAGTTCGGGTTTTTTTCAATGGTGTCATGGAAAAAGGAACGGGCGCTTGCAAGAATGCCCTGCACTTCACTATCTTCCATAGGCGGCAGACAGCGGGTTTCATTGGCTTCCATAATCAGACGTTCCGCTTCATCGGTATCACCGTACTTTTTGAATACGCGGGCAGCATACCGGGAAATCGTACCGTTTCGCTGTCCCTCTGGAATTTGCTCCGGCAGCTTTTCTAAATTCTCCATAAATACATCCAGCGGTGTATCACCGTCATAATATTCAACCTGTGGGTTTTCCACCCCGAACAAGAACCGGGCACTATCAAGGGCTTCTTTGTCAAACGCCGGGAAATATTCCTGCACCCGCTTTTTCAAGGCATCCATGGTCGCAGTGTTTGTGATTTTCCGGGTCACAAAATAGGTGTGAAATTTGGGACGGGCTGGCTTGCCGTTCTTTTCTTTCATATGGTTACGGGAGTATACCACATAGAAAGGAACGCCCGGAAACGCGGCGCGGACATCTGCAGGTGTTTTCCATTCTTCCGGGGGAACATCCGGGGCAAGGGGGTCTGAATTGGCGTTGTCACAGTCTTGGGGCAGGCAGTTTGCTTCTAAAAAGGTTTTCCTGCTGCGGTAGCCCCGCACCATTCTGCCCTTTGTGTTTTTGCCGTCCGCATAGACGGCGCACACATGGTCAAACTCTGCGATTTCGGCTAATTCTTCCGGGGTGCTGATTTCTTTGCGGAATGGGTAGCTTGTATTTTTCTGCTGTCCCCGAACACCGCTGTATTGCAAAGTAATGGTATTAAGGCTCATACCGTGCGCCCCCTTTCTTCAGATACTCCGCGAATGCTTCACGGGTGATATAGCACCGACTGCCGACTTGTATCACGGGAAACGCGCCACGCTTTACAAGGGTGCGGATTGCGTATTCCGGGAAGTTGTATTCTTTTGCGGTTTCTCGAATGGTCAGGGCTGGTTTCTGTTCCATGCGCTGCGCCCCCTTTCTGAAAATTTCGTTTTTCCTGTATCTGCACATTGACAAATGCGTTTTTGCTGTGTATACTCTTATTATAGCAGGCAAACCGCATAAGTCAAGTTTTCCTGTTCTCTATAAACAAAGTTCAGCAAAACCGTCATTCAAGGAGTGAAAACACATGGCGCAAACAGAAAAAAGAAATGACCGCATAGACCGCTACAATGCTTGCTTTGCTTCAACGCTGCGGTTACTCATGTTACAGAACGGCACAACGCAGAAAGAACTTGCACAGTTTGTTGGCATCCGTCCGCAGTCTCTCGCGCAGTATTGTTCCGGGGAAACCACACCCAACGGCGAAAAGCTGTTGAAGATCGCAGAATACTACAATGTAACAACAGACTATCTGTTGACAGGCGTTGTGGTGGAAGATATTCCCGTGCGGGAAATGCTCGGCCTATCTGAACAAACCGTTGAAAATATGCGGCTGGTCAAGGATGGCTATTTTGAAGATACGCCGCTCATGTTGTCCATGCTTGACAGACTACTGGGTGACAAGGACTTCTATATTGCGCTGGAAAAAGCCGCCACATATTATGGTATGGCAAGACAGCACACCGACAGCGGCGAACAGGACGAACGTGCGCAGTTCTACGAATGGAAAGCCGAACAGTATATGCAGGGCTATCTGCTTGAGTTTTTCTCAAAGTAATGCCCTTACATATAAATAAAAGGAAAGGGGTGCTTGTATATGGCAAGTATCAGAAAGCGCGGCGATACCTACACCATAACCGCATACATGGGGTATGATGAACAGGGCAGGCAGCGCAAGAAAACCACAACATACCGCCCGCCGGACGGGGTAACACCGGGCAAGGCTGAAAAGCTGGCAAAGCAGTATGCGGCGGTATGGGAAGAGAAAATTCAAGGGTATGTAGCCCTTGACGAAAACAGAACGCTTTCGGAATTGGCAGATTGGTATTACACTACGGTTGCACCGTCCGTCTTGAAGCCGAAAACCCTACAGAATTACAAAGGGGAAATGGAACGTCATGTTCTGCCCACCATTGGCCGGGAAAAGCTGAAAAACATTACCCCGCCCATGCTGGACAGGCTCTTTTCGGACTTGCAGAAAGGCGGCAATCTGGAAACCCATTACCGCATCCGGGACAAGGCGCTGTTTGACGGCATTAAGCGCGAAACTTTTTATGAAAAGGCCGGTGTCAGCAGGTCAATTCTTTATCATGTACTTGCAGGAAAGACAACGCGCCGGGAGAATGCCGAAAAGATCGCTGCAGCCCTCGGCATGAAACTGGAACAGGCTTTTGAGAACGTCAGCGAACCGGGCTTGACGGGCGCAACGGTCAATAAAATCAAGCTAAACTTGTCCGCTATTTTTACAGCGGCAGTCAAGAAAGAGATTATGCGCCGCAATCCATGCAAACTGGCAACGCCGCCGAAAGTGGACACAAAGCCCGCTGAATTTCTTGACGAACAGCAATGCCGTGATTTTCTGCAAGCCTTGCATGAACAGAATGATTTCCAGTTTGAAGTTATCTGCAATCTGTTTCTTGCAACGGGCATCCGCTCCGGCGAGTTGTGCGCCCTGCATTGGGATGATATTGAACTTGATACTGGGGTGCTGTATATCCGGCATACGCTGGTGCGGATGAATGGGCAGTTTAGCAGAGATACCCCCAAAACATCCGGGAGCGAGCGCCGTATTGTTTTGCCGGAATACATTCTTGATTTGCTCAAACAGCACAAAAAGCAACAGGCTGTTGAACGCTTCAAGGCTGGCGGTGCGTGGAAAGTCCCGGATGCTGTGTTTACCAACAGCACGGGCAATTATCTGATTGGTGCAAACCTGAATGTAAAGCTGAAACGCATCTGCGAAAAGGCAGGTCTGCCGGGTATCCATCTGCATTCGCTCCGACATACCCACGCTTCACTGCTCATTAACTCCAATGTTGCCGCCCGTGTGATTGCAGACAGACTGGGGCACAGCACTACCAAAACCACGCTTGACACCTACAGTCATGTATTTGCAGAAAGTGAAGTCAAGGCAATGCAGGCCATTGATATGGCGCTGTTCCGAAAAGCAGAGTAAAGCGGCATAGGCAAAAAGAAAACCGCCCTTTCGGACGGCTAAAATTTGTCGCTTATTTGTCGCTTAAATCTGCTGGAAGTCGCTTGAAAATATGAAACGATGTTAAAAACAGAACTATATATAGTGGTAGTATATTTGAATAAAACGCTATATCTTGTGTATTTTACAATATCGTGAAGTAACTTTTTATTGAGATATACTCTGAAAAGGAGAATATTGACACCGGAAAGATGGAGGGCGAACTGTTGCTCTCCATTTTGTCCAGTTTGGCAGAAAGTGAATCCCATTCCATTTCAGAAAATGAAATCTGGAGCATTCAGAAACGCTTCCGCAACGGCACCTTCAAGATTTCGTACCCACCATACGGTTACGATTACATTGACGGTGAGATGGTAGTGAACCCGGAGCAGAGCGAGATCGTGAAGTGGATCTTCACAGAAGTGCTAAGAAGTATCTTCCTCAACTCAACCTTGTTATGACAGTGCCGGGTATCCGATCCTTTGCCGCTATTGTTGCATGGATGAGAGATGGTTGCAAGGCGATGGTTGGTTTGACGGTTACTCAAGAAGTAGGGTTCAGGTAGGATTTGATTGAAAAAATCATTTAGGGTGCTTGACAAAGCTCTAAATCGAGTCTATTATATAAATCAAATTATATAAAATATTTTCTGTAATTCGGGGAAGGAAACTAAAATGGCAAGAAAAACGCAGATTTCCAAAGAAGTTATTTTAGAAGCGGCATTAAAAATGCTGATCCGTGATGGGTATTCCGCAATCAATATCAAGACCTTATCAAAGGAAATTGGCTGCTCTACACAGCCCCTGGTATGGCACTTTGATAACATGGAGGGACTCCGTAAGGCGTTAGCCGATCACGCGCTGAAATACGCGAACATCAAAATGCGCCCCTCAGCCAGTGAGTCAGTCAATGCTTTTGAGCAGGTAGGACAAGCCTATATAAAAATGGCGTTGTATGAACCTAATCTTTTTCAATTTGTATTTTTGAATGGAAGTGACTGCTATCCTGTGGGAGATTCTGATGTGATTCTTGACGATAAAGATAACCGTGAGCTGATCAAAATGATAGCGGCGGAATTTCAGATATCAGAGAAAAGCGCAGAGCAGTATGTTCGAAACACTGTAATATATACACATGGGATCGCTTCCTTCTTAGCAACCGGTATGATGCACTTATCGGAAGGAGAAATCATGAGCATGATACATCAGGCAGGTAATAGTTTCCTCAAGCAGGCAGGGATTCCGGAGGATAGAATTCCGAATCCATGAAGCACAAGGTGCAGTACAATGCGAAAAAGAGCTATTATTTGGAGTGCCTTGTTTGCGGCAGAGCTTTTAGCGGTACTGTTCCATATGAATATCAGCCGGTATTATTCCGATTTGACAGCGCGGTTGGTGTTTGGGAGCTTGCTGGCAGCAGTGGGAGGAATTGGGCTGCTGCTGGAAGTTTTCAAAATGTGCTGACTTTAACAGCGTCTCAAATCTGTAAAGCCGATTCCAAAATATTCAAAGCCTGCCTGTATTATATCACGATTGCCATGCTGCTGATTGATCCGTTGTATCTGAGCATATTGTGCGTTTTTTCGGCGGAGGCGATATGAATGGAGTTGCACTGCTGTTCCCTGAATGGGCTGTAAGAATCTTTTTTGGAGTAATGCTGGTGATCCATTGCCTGCTGTTTTGGAGAATTGTTTTACCAAGGTACAATAGAGCGTTTATGACAAGAGAGCCTGATGCTTAGACACGGGGCTTGCGGTGCGCGTAGTGTTTTTAAAGTGCAGGACACCGAAGGCACAGAGGTGTGCTTTTCACTCTGGCTATGGCACCAGGCAGACTCTTCAAATCTATACAATAGACACAAAAGTTTTACACGTCCACGATAAGCTGAATGAGGTTTATGATTTCAATAAAAGCGCAGGAGTTATTGGGAACGGATGTTAAAACAGAACTTAAATATTAGAAAATAAAAATGATGGAGGAGAAAACCATGCTGAACATCGAACATCTGACAAAGGCCTACGGTGAGAAGAAAGCCGTGGACAATCTAAGCTTACACATCGCCCCCGGCGAGATTTACGGCTTTATCGGTCACAACGGGGCGGGAAAGACCACAACATTAAAATCCGTGGTGGGCATTTTGCAGTTTGACGCAGGAGAAATCACCATTGACGGGATATCCATCAAGGAAAATCCCTTGGAATGCAAACGGCGCTTTGCCTACATCCCTGACAATCCCGACCTGTACGACTACATGACGGGCATCAAGTACCTGAATTTCATCGCCGACATTTTCGGCGTGGGCGCAAATGAGCGGCAGGCGCGCATCCGCAAATACGCCGATGCATTTGAACTGACCGCCGATTTGGCGCAGCCCATCGCCGCCTACTCCCACGGCATGAAGCAGAAGCTGGCCATCATCGCCGCCTGGCTCCATGAGCCGAAGCTGATTCTTATGGACGAGCCCTTCGTGGGCCTTGATCCGAAGGCCTCCCATCTGCTCAAGAAGATGATGCGCCAGGTTTGCAATGAGGGCGGCGCCATCTTCTTTTCCACCCATGTGCTGGAGGTGGCGGAAAAGCTCTGCGACAAGGTGGCTATCATCAAAAACGGAAAACTCATCCGCTCCGGCACCATGGAGGAGGTCAAGGGGGACGAGTCTCTGGAGGATGTGTTCCTGGAACTGGAGGGAGAATCATGCTGAAAGTATTGGTAAAAAAGGAGATGGCGGAACTTTTCCGCAGCTATTTCTACAACGCGAAAAAGAACAAGGCCCGCTCCAAGGGGGCCACGGCAGCCTATTTTGTCCTCTTTGCCCTTCTGATGGCAGGTATCCTGGGCGGGATGTTCGCAGTTTTGGCTAAGACCCTCTGCGCTCCGCTCCACGCTGCCGGTGTGGACTGGCTCTACTTTGCCATGATGGGGCTGATCGCCGTTTTGCTGGGGGCTTTCGGCAGCGTGTTCAACACCTACTCCACGCTGTACCTGCCAAAGGACAACGACCTGCTGCTGTCTTTGCCCATTCCGGTTTCCATGCTAATGGTCTCCCGGCTTGTGACGGCTTTCCTCATGGGGACTCTGTATAGCTGGCTGATGCTTCCGGCGATCCTTGTCTACTGGATCCAGGCGGCATTCACCATGACCAACCTGCTGGGTGGGCTTCTGCTTACCGCGCTTATCTCCGTCTTTGTCATGACGGTTTCCTGCGCCCTGGGCTTTGTGGTGGCGAAGATCAGCCTGAAGCTGAAGCGCAAGAGTCTGATCACCGTCATCGTCTCTCTGGTCTTCTTTGCCGTGTACTACTTCGTGGTGTTCAAGGCGCAGACCCTGATCAGCCAGCTTCTGTCAAACGCGCTGGCTTTTGGCGAAGCGGTCAAGGGTGCTGCCTATCCCATCTATTTGTTTGGCCAGGTGGGCGTGGGCGATCCGATTCCCTGTTTGGTTATTTCTCTGGTTGTGGCGGCGCTGTTCGCCCTGATGTGGGCGCTCATTTCCCACAGCTTTTTGAAGCTGGCCGCCTCCACCGGGAAATCGGAACGGAAGGTCTATAAGGAAACTGCCGTCAGGCAGAAAAGCGTCTCCCTGGCGCTGCTGGGGAAAGAATTTTCCCGGTTTCTCGCCAGCCCCAACTATATGCTCAACTGCGGCCTGGGCATCCTGATGCTGCCCGTCTGCGGCGTCCTGCTGCTGTGGAAGGGAGAGGCGTTCCTCACGGTCATGAACGAGGTGTTCGGCGAACGGCCGGGCAGCGTTCCGGTGCTGCTGTGCGCCATGGGGTGCATGATCGCCTCTATGAACGATATGGCAGTCCCCTCCGTATCACTGGAGGGTAAATCCCAGTGGCTTATGCAGTCCCTGCCCGTGAAGCCCTGGCAGGCGCTCCGGGCGAAGCTGTCCCTCCAGCTTTTGCTCACCGGCATCCCCATGCTGTTTTGCCTATTGTGTCTGGCGATGGTCTACCCTTTTGCCCCGCTGGATCTTTTGCTTGCGGCAGTTCAGACGCTGTCCTTTGTAATGCTCTCGGCGCTGTTCGGGCTCTTTATGGGGCTGAAAATGTCCAATCTCAACTGGACGCAGGAGATCACGGTCATCAAGCAGAGCATGGGAGTGATGATCGCCATGTTCGGCGGCTGGGCTTACACCGTCCTCTTCTGCGTGGGCTTTCTGCTGTTCCCCGGCTGGAAGCTGGGCTTTGCGGGATACATGGGAGCGTTCATCGGGCTGAACCTTGTTCTCTGCGGGGTGCTGTATCTGTGGCTGAAGAAGCGGGGCTGCGGGGTGTTTGCGGCACTGTAAATGGGCTTTCATGCGTTGTGGTGCCTGCGCCAGCAGGCATGGGAGTTTAGCTGCTGTTCCTTCGGAACGCTTCACGAGAATACAAACAAGATAGAAACCGAATCAGGGAGGACGCTGTCATGCTGACAAAAGAACGAAAGAAACAACTGGATACAGATTTGTGGATCATCGCCGGTGTGTCCCTTCTGGTTCTTGTCATCTATACCGTTTTCGGCAGGGAGATCGACAACATCGCCGTCGACACCGAGATTCCGATTGTGCTGCGGGTTTTGTTCATGGGCGGCATTTTTCAGTTCGGCATTGCCGGACTGGGCATCACCATCGTGGCCATTGTCAGAAAGGAACGATTTTCGGATCACGGCCTTACCCGTAAGCATTTGTTGCCCGCCATTGCCCTGAGCGCACTGTGCTGCGTACCAGATCTCCTGTATAACCTCTTTGCGGGAAATGTGCACACATGGCTTCCCTTTTCCGATGTACAAACGACGGCGGAGGCGCTTGAGAGCGGTTTTCCGGAGAACGCTCTTGCCATGCTGCTCACCGCGCTTTTTTACCTGCCTGATCATGATCCCGCTGTGCAAAAATCCGATTTGGTGGATCCACGATTACCCCAAGGACATTCAGGATAAATATTTTGAAACCCATGAGCGCATTCCCACCGAGGTGCTCAGTGCCCCGGTGTTCTTGAAAAAGGGCTTTGCAGTGTTGCTGGCTTTATCCATTCTGACAGCATTGGCGCTTGCGGCAGGAGCGACGGATTTCAAGACCGGCTTCCTGTACGCATACGGTCTATGGCTGCTGGTGGACTGGTACGACTGCTTTTTCCTGGACTGGGTGCTGTTTGCCAACGTCAAGCGCATCCGTTTGCCGGGAACGGAGCACATGGACAAGGCGTATCACCAGAAGAAGTATCATGTAGTGCACTCGGTGATCGGCATGGCGCTTGGTCTCGTTCCCTGCTTGCTGTGCGCCCTGATGGGCAAGGAAGGAGTATATGAAAATGATTGTTTCGGAAAAAGAGCTATGTAAATCGAATAAAGCGGGCTCTTCCTCCTCGAAAAGACTTGGAAAGGCGATAATCGCGCTTCTTGTTATTGTGGCTGTGCTGATTGCAGCCCTTGCGGGAGCGTGGGCCATGTTCGGCACCCAGCTCACGGCGGCCATGACCATCGAGGAGCTGGATGATCATCTGTGGTCTATGGAATATAAGGGAGATTATGGCTTCGATGGATTTCTGGAGCAGGGCGGGGCAAAAAGCGATGCCGAGATGGGAGACTACATCGCCTCATTCCTCTCTCACGGCTTCTGGAAGCCGGACACCTCCACCGCCGGGGGAAACTACGGCTGCTCCACCGTCACGGTGACAAGTCCCGACGGCGCACCCCTCTTTGGCCGCAACTTCGACTGGGAAGAATGTGACAAAATGCTGGTACATCCCCAAAAATGGTTATGAGTCCATCGCCACCTGCAATTTGAACTTCCTGGGCTTTGGGGAGGACTGGAAGCCCGATGGAAGCATGGGCGATAAGTTCATGGCGCTGGCTTCCGTCTACGCTATCTTGGACGGCATGAACGAAAAGGGCCTGTGTGTGGCTGATCTCATGGTGAGCCACGAGGAGGGTGTCGACCAGAATACCGATAAACCGGACATCACCATTGTCTCCGGTCTGCGGCTGCTGCTGGACAAGGCGGCGAATGTAGAGGAAGTGTTGGAATTGCTTTCGCAGTATGATATGCACTTTTCCCTGGGCCGTGCCCAGCACTTCTCCCTCTCCGACGCTGCCGGGCGGAGCGTGGCGGTGGAGTGGCAAAACGGCGAGATGGTGGTGACTAACTTCTATCTCCACGGGGATGACGGCACCTCCGGCAGCGGCCAGTCCTATGTGCGGTTTAACACACTCACCCAGCGGCGGGATGCGGCAAAGGGCGTGATGACCGCCGAGGAAGTCCGCGCCTCGCTGGCGGCTGTGGCGCAGAGCAACTTCCCCGGCGAGAACGGCGGGGAGAAGACCTGCTGGAGTTTGGTGT
>OGOI01002025.1_pt1 | contig 10865 bp, 7 predicted proteins | sample 1552631 | NCBI WGS metagenome assembly OGOI01 (sample SAMEA2580204, study PRJEB22360) | human gut metagenome | biome: human gut; feature: human-associated habitat; material: faeces | place: Denmark | collected 2008/2010 | reverse complement strand
GCACGTTTTGCACCGGCAGCTTTCATCAGTTCGCAGGCTTTTTCGATGCCTGGTACAGAACCGGAGATTACGATTTGTCCCGGGCAGTTATAGTTGGCAGGTACGCAAACTTCACCTTCTGCATTAACAGATGCACAGATTTCTTCTACTTTTTCATCCGGCAATGCAATGATAGCGGCCATCGTAGAAGGAGTTGCTTCGCAAGCTTTCTGCATAGCCATCGCACGGGCATAAACCAGTTTCAATCCGTCTTCAAAGCTCAAGGCACCGGCAGCTACCAATGCAGAGAACTCACCGAGTGAGTGTCCGGCTGTCATTTCCGGTTTGAAATCATCGCCCATACAAAGAGCAGAGATAACAGAGTGAAGAAATACGGCAGGTTGAGTAACTTTTGTCTGACGGAGATCTTCGTCTGTACCATCGAACATGATATCTGTAATGCGATATCCGAGGATATCATTTGCTTTTTCAAACAATTCTTTTGCTAAAGCTGAGTTTTCATACAGGTCTTTACCCATTCCTACAAATTGAGCGCCTTGACCGGGAAATACAAATGCTTTCATATTTTTATTATTTAATTGATTTTTAATTGCGGGTGCAAAGTTACGTATTTTTATGATACAACCGCACAAAAAGTACACATTTGTGCAACGGTGTCCGGAAAATGCCATAAAGGGCCGTTGCCATGGCCGATATTCAATTCTTTTCCTGCGATAATGGCTTGAGTGATATATGTTTTCGCATGCTGGATGGATTCTCGCATGGGATAGCCTTTGGCAAGATAGGTGGCAATAGCGGAAGAGAGGGTACATCCCGTTCCATGCAGATTATGGCTTTCTATTTTCTTCTCCTCATATATATGGTAGATAAATTCGGACGTATGCAAAAGGTCGCACATATTGTCTCCTTCCAGATGTCCGCCTTTTAGTAAGATATTAGTCTGATAATCATTTGTCAGCATTTTTGCAGCGGTCTGCATATCCTGAATGTTGTGAATACTTTTACCTGTAAGTACTTTTGCTTCATCAATATTAGGGGTGATTAATGTGACAAGCGGTAAAAGTTCTTTTTTGATTTCTTCTATCGCTTCATCTGTCATAAGTTTCTTTCCGCTGGTAGACACCATTACCGGATCGTAGACGACGTATGCAGGTGAATATTTTTGTAAACAGTCGGAAATCACACGAACAATCTGAATATCATTTATCATTCCTATTTTGATGGCAACCGGTTGCAGGTCGTCCATCACTGCTTCTATTTGTCCACGAACAATGTCAGGGGCGATAGATTGTACGGCACGTACTCCCAGTGTGTTTTGTATGGTGATGGCAGTAATAGCCGATGCCGCATAGCCACCTAAAGCGGAGATTGTTTTTATGTCTGCTTGAATACCTGCGCCTCCTGAACAATCGGAGCCGGCAATGGATAAAATGACTGGATGACGTTCCATTTTAGTTTTTTTAATATTTACCCGACAAAGATAGAATAAAAAACGATAAGGTACAAAATGGCATATCGTTTAAAATACAATAAGTACCTTTACCGCTATCTGCTGGAAATGATATGAAAAGTACTGATAATAAAGCGTCCATCTAGTTTTTGTACTTTATACAATTACTCACTCGCGGAAATACTAAAATACATATTGTAATTCGTAAGATAACACTAACTATTCATATTGTAGAATGTATGATATGTATTTATATGAAAAACAATGTTTTATAGCATAGTTCTTATTTTTGTTTTGATGAGTTTTAGCCTCTATATTTGCACCGTCTTAAAGAAATGGATATGCAAAATTTACAGAAAAATACACCTTTAGCAAACAATCATATATCAGTGGACTGTGTAGTGATTGGTTTTGACGGAGAACAACTGAAAGTGTTGCTTGTAAAACGTGCAGGTGAAGATAATGGAGAAGTATATCACGATATGAAACTTCCCGGAAGTCTTATATATATGGATGAAGACCTGGATGAAGCAGCACAACGAGTTTTGTATGAACTGACAGGACTTAAAAATGTGAATCTGATGCAGTTTAAAGCATTCGGTTCTAAAAACAGAACAAGTAATCCGAAAGATGTACGTTGGCTGGAAAGAGCCATGCAGTCAAGAGTGGAACGTATTGTTACCATTGCATATCTGTCAATGGTGAAGATAGACCGTACGTTGGATAAGAATCTGGACGATCATCAGGCTTGCTGGATTGCTTTGAAAGATGTGAAAACATTGGCTTTCGACCATAATCTGATTATTAAGGAAGCACTTACTTATATTCGTCAGTTTGTAGAATTCAATCCATCCATGCTGTTCGAACTGCTTCCGCGCAAATTTACAGCTGCACAATTAAGAACCCTTTTTGAATTAGTATACGACAAAGCTGTGGATGTACGCAATTTCCATAAGAAAATAGCCATGATGGAATATGTAGTTCCTCTGGAAGAAAAACAACAAGGAGTGGCTCACCGTGCTGCCCGTTATTATAAATTTGATAAGAAGATATATAATAAGGTGAGAAGGTAGACTTTATTCAAGCATTAAGTATCAAGTATTAGGCGTTGAATGTTATAGTATTAATTGTCGGGCATTGAGCGTTAAATCGTAAATAGTAAATCGTTTAATCGTAAATAAAATTATGTTTCTATTAGGTTATGACATAGGTAGCTCGTCTGTAAAAGCGAGTTTGGTAAATGCTGAAACAGGCAAATGTGTATCATCGGCATTTTTTCCGAAAACAGAAGCGAATATTATTGCAGTGAATCCCGGATGGGCGGAACAAGATCCGGAAAGTTGGTGGGAAAACTTAAAGTTGGCTACACAGGCTATTATGACCGAATCCGGAGTGAGTGCTGCTGAAATAAAGGCCATCGGTATCTCTTATCAGATGCACGGATTGGTATGTGTCGATAAGAATCAGCGTGTATTGCGTCCTGCTATTATCTGGTGTGACTCCCGTGCTGTGCCATACGGCCAGAAAGCGTTTGAAATAATCGGAGAGAAGAGATGTCTTTCTCATTTGTTGAACTCGCCGGGAAACTTTACAGCTTCCAAGTTGGCATGGATTAAAGAAAATGAACCTGCCATCTATGAGCAGATTTACAAGATAATGCTGCCGGGTGATTATATTGCCATGAAGTTGAGTGGAGAGATTTGCACAACCGTTTCCGGACTTTCGGAAGGTATGTTCTGGGATTTCAAGAACAACCGGGTGGCTGACTTCCTAATGGATTATTACGGATTCGACTCTTCTTTGATCGCAGATATAAAACCGACTTTCGCGGAACAAGGACGCGTCAGTGCAATGACTGCCAAAGAACTTGGACTGAAAGAAGGAACACCTATTACTTATCGTGCAGGTGACCAGCCTAACAATGCTCTCTCTCTGAACGTGTTCAATCCGGGCGAGATTGCTTCTACGGCGGGAACATCAGGAGTCGTTTATGGTGTGAACGGTGAAGTGAATTATGATCCGCAGTCACGTGTCAATACCTTTGCCCATGTCAATCATACAATAGACCAGACACGTCTGGGAGTATTGCTTTGTATCAACGGGACAGGTATTCTTAATTCATGGGTAAAACGCAACATTGCTCCCGAAGGAATATCTTATAATGAAATGAATGTGTTGGCTTCTAAAGCTCCTATCGGTAGTGCGGGAATCAGTATTCTACCTTTTGGTAACGGTGCCGAGCGCATGTTGAATAATAAAGAAATCGGTTGCAGCATCCGTGGATTGGACTTCAATGCACATGGCAAACACCACATTATCCGTGCCGCTCAAGAAGGTATCGTATTCTCTTTTAAATATGGCATTGATATCATGGAGCAGATGGGAATTCCCGTGAAGATGATCCATGCCGGACATGCTAATATGTTCTTGAGTTCTATCTTCCGCGATACGTTGGCGGGAGTTACAGGAGCCACTATCGAGCTTTATGATACAGACGGTTCAGTAGGAGCTGCGAAAGGTGCAGGTATCGGTGCAGGTATCTACAAAGATAACAATGAAGCATTTGCTACGCTTGACAAACTGGATGTGATCGAGCCTAATGTGGCGAAACGTCAGGAATATGCTGATGCCTATGCAAAATGGAAATACCGCCTTGAAAAGTCGATGACCGGTAACATACCGGCTCCGGTTCTTTCTTCAGATAAATAATTAACAATTTAAATAATAACCATTTAAAAATAAAAGAATTATGGCAACAAAAGAATTTTTCCCAGGAATTGAAAAGATTAAGTTCGAAGGTAAAGATAGTAAGAATCCGATGGCATTCCGTTACTACGATGCTGAAAAGGTAATCAACGGTAAGAAGATGAAAGATTGGTTGAGATTTGCTATGGCATGGTGGCATACTTTGTGTGCTGAAGGCGGTGACCAATTCGGTGGCGGAACAAAACAATTCCCTTGGAATAGTAATGCTGACGCTATACAAGCTGCAAAAGATAAAATGGATGCAGGTTTCGAATTCATGCAGAAAATGGGTATCGAATACTACTGTTTCCACGATGTAGACTTGGTTTCTGAAGGTGCAAGCATCGAAGAATACGAAGCTAATCTGAAAGCAATCGTAGCTTATGCAAAACAGAAACAAGCTGAAACAGGCATCAAACTGTTGTGGGGTACTGCCAACGTATTTGGTCATGCACGTTATATGAACGGTGCTGCTACTAATCCTGATTTTGACGTAGTAGCTCGTGCTGCTGTTCAGATCAAGAATGCGATCGACGCAACTATCGAACTGGGTGGCCAGAACTATGTATTCTGGGGTGGTCGTGAAGGCTATATGTCTCTTCTGAACACAGATCAGAAACGTGAAAAAGAACATCTGGCAAAAATGCTGACTATGGCTCGTGATTATGCTCGTGCTCGTGGCTTCAAAGGTACTTTCCTGATCGAACCGAAACCGATGGAACCAACTAAACACCAGTATGATGTAGATACAGAAACTGTAATCGGCTTCCTGAAAGCTCATGGTTTGGATAAAGATTTCAAAGTGAATATTGAAGTAAACCACGCAACTTTGGCCGGTCATACTTTCGAACACGAATTGGCAGTAGCAGTAGACAACGGTATGTTGGGTTCTATCGACGCTAACCGTGGTGATTATCAGAATGGTTGGGATACAGACCAGTTCCCGATTGACAACTACGAACTGACACAAGCTATGATGCAAATTATCCGTAATGGCGGCTTGGGTAACGGTGGAACAAACTTCGACGCTAAGACTCGTCGTAATTCTACTGACCTGGAAGATATCTTCATTGCTCACATCGCAGGCATGGATGCTATGGCTCGTGCATTGGAAAGCGCAGCTGCTCTGTTGAACGAATCTCCATATAAGAAAATGTTGTCTGACCGTTACGCTTCATTCGATGGTGGTAAAGGTAAAGAATTTGAAGATGGCAAGTTGACTTTGGAAGATGTAGTTGCTTATGCTAAAGCAAACGGTGAACCGAAGCAAACTAGCGGTAAACAAGAACTTTATGAAGCAATTCTGAATATGTATTGCTAATAATTAATTCACCACAGAGTAGCACAGGGGCTCGCAGAGCTCATTTTCATTCAATATTGTATTTCTATGTGAAACTCTGTGTCACTCTGTGGTGAGATTTCCAACTACTACAACACTACTTTATCTACTTATAACCATGATTAATACAACGAACGAGGGTAGTAAACTCTACCTATATTCGATCACCTCTGTCGCCATTTTGGGAGGACTGCTTTTCGGATACGATACAGCCGTTATTTCCGGTGCAGAGAAAGGCTTGGAAGCTTTTTTCCTTTCGGCCTCTGATTTTCAATACAATAAAGTAATGCATGGGATCACTTCTTCCAGTGCATTAATTGGCTGTGTACTGGGTGGTGCGATCTCCGGTATATTTGCTTCCCGTTTGGGACGTCGTAATTCCTTAAGGCTTGCTGCCGTACTCTTCTTCCTTTCAGCATTAGGTTCCTATTATCCGGAATTCTTATTCTTCGAATATGGAAAGCCGAACATGGATTTGCTGATTGCTTTTAATCTGTATCGTGTTTTGGGCGGTATCGGAGTAGGACTGGCTTCTGCAGTCTGTCCGATGTATATTGCTGAAATAGCCCCTTCCAATATTCGTGGAACGCTTGTATCGTGTAACCAGTTTGCTATCATCTTCGGTATGTTGGTAGTGTACTTTGTGAATTACCTGATTATGGGCGACCATCAGAATCCTGTTATTTTGAAAGATGCAGCCGGTGTGCTGTCTGTTAGTTCTGAATCTGATATGTGGACTGTTTATGAAGGATGGCGTTACATGTTCGGCTCGGAAGCTTTCCCAGCCGCTTTCTTTGGCCTGTTGTTGTTCTTTGTTCCGAAGACTCCTCGTTATCTTGTATTGATACAGCAGGATGAAAAGGCTTACTCAATTCTGGAAAAGATCAATGGTAAGATAAAAGCACAGGAAATCCTTAATGATATTAAAGCTACTGCTCATGAAAAGACAGAGAAGATCTTTACCTATGGAGTGGCAGTAATTGTAATCGGTATTTTGCTTTCTGTATTCCAGCAAGCTATCGGTATTAATGCCGTACTATATTATGCTCCTCGTATTTTTGAAAATGCAGGTGCAGAAGGAGGTGGTATGATGCAAACGGTTATTATGGGCGTTGTAAACATTGTCTTTACACTGGTTGCTATCTTCACTGTAGACCGCTTCGGACGTAAACCGTTGTTGATAATCGGTTCTATCGGTATGGCTGTTGGTGCATTTGCAGTAGCAATGTGTGACAGCATGGCAATAAAGGGTATCCTTCCGGTACTTTCAGTGATTGTGTATGCTGCATTCTTTATGATGTCCTGGGGACCGATTTGCTGGGTATTGATCTCGGAAATCTTCCCGAACACTATCCGTGGTAAAGCAGTGGCAATCGCTGTGGCTTTCCAATGGATATTCAACTATATTGTATCTTCTACTTTCCCGGCATTGTACGATTTCAGCCCGATGTTTGCGTATAGTTTATATGGCATTATCTGCGTAGCTGCTGCCATCTTCGTTTGGCGTTGGGTACCTGAAACGAAAGGTAAGACACTGGAAGATATGAGCAAACTTTGGAAGAAAGATAAATAAATTAGGTTAGTGTAATTTCATCATGTCATTATGACTTTGGCCTCCTGACATGATTCTATTGAGATTATGACATCGTACCAATGGTATGGTGTCATAATTGTTTATATACATATCTTTCAATAGTTCAAAGAGGGTTTTATACAGAGTAGAAACGTGCATTATGAATATAAGTCCACGCAATCACCTTATACAGATTCAAATGAAGAAAGCTGTTGCTTTCCACTGCTAAAGCATTGCTTTAGCCTACGTAAAGCTACGCTTTAAGAGAAGAAAAGCGTAGCTTTTTCTTCTTTCTATTAAGTATTCCTCTTTTCCATAAAGAAACGTTCTATATTATAGTGTTTCATCTTTCTTTCAAATCTCCGATGAATAAGGGCTTTACGGGTGAAGGGGCACTTCTTCACCCGTGTATTCACCAAGTCAGAATGTAAAATGCAACTTCCGTTTTACGTGTGTTTGGTGATTAGTGTTAACGGTTGGATACATTCTCCGGTGATTCGGAGGGTTTACCACCCATGAGCTTTTCCAAGTCACGTAATTGGCGATGATAGTCTTGCAATATCTGGCTGATGAAACCACGATGGAAGGAAGCGGTTATTAGGAAGTCTGACCATTTCGTCCATTCTTTAAATATCTTTTGACATTCTGCGCGAGGTGAATTTGGTACGGTCAGAAAATGTAGGCAAGCCTTTTGCATCTCCGGCATTCCATTTTCCCATGAGCGGTCGAGGTTGGTTAACGCTTTGATAAAATGCTTAAATTTGTGGTGTAATGCCCCCAAGCGTTGCAATTCTGAACGATTGTCTGATACGGTAGGGCATAGTCGTCGTGATTGGGCTAAATAAAACTGTTTTAGGTTTTCTTTTTCTTCCGGATTAGGAAAATCTGCTTCCTGCCGATTACCTTGAACGGTTTTTACAGGTACATTGTTTTGTTCTTCATGCATGATACAACGATTTTAAGATAGGCGGGAATAAAAAAACGGTTCCGCCTTTCCCGTTGCATAACACTCCACAGAAGCTGGGGACGCATTAACGTTCCCCACGGGGGTACGAAACCGCGTATCTACGACAGCAACAGGCATAAAAATGCCTGCTACTGGAGTTGAAGCAGGTTCACTGCTTCTGTGAATAAAATGTTATGCGTTGCAAATGTACGATAATTTTCGTAAGTCGCAAATTAAATAGCACAAGAATCTGTGTAATATTGTGTGATGTTAAAGTGCAGTAGCAATTTTTGGAATATGTATTGTTATGGCAAATGGTAAAGGTCTTACGTAGGTCTGTTTTTCTGTAAAATTCAAAATTAAGTATGATTCATTTTTTTATTTTGTAATGACAATGTATAAAGATAAACAGTACCTTTGCACTATCTTTTATAAAACACGTATTGTTATGGAACAACATCCGATAAAAATTAATAAAGTGCAGATACGCAATCTGCAAATAGAAGATTATGTACAGCTATCCCAGTCGTTTACCCGCGTCTATTCAGATGGTAGCGATGTGTTTTGGACTCGTGAGCAGATTCAGAAGTTAATTAAGATTTTTCCGGAAGGCCAGATTGTCACAGTAGTCGATGATAAAATAGTTGGTTGTGCTCTTTCTATCATTGTTGATTATGATAAAGTAAAGAACGACCATACGTATGCACAAGTGACAGGGAAGGAAACATTCAATACACATAATCCTGAAGGAAATATCTTGTACGGCATTGAAGTGTTCATTCATCCGGGTTATCGCGGTTTGCGTCTGGCACGTCGTATGTATGAATATCGTAAGGAACTATGCGAAACATTGAACCTGAAAGCTATCATGTTTGGCGGACGTATCCCGAATTATCATAAATATGCTGACAAAATGCGTCCGAAAGAATATATCGAACGAGTGCGTCAACGCGAGATTTATGATCCGGTATTAACTTTTCAGCTATCGAATGATTTTCACGTGCGAAAGGTGATGACCAATTATCTGCCGAATGACGAAGAATCGAAACATTATGCCTGTTTGCTTCAATGGGATAATATCTATTATCAACCACCTACGCAAGAATATATCAGTCCTAAAACTACGGTTCGAGTAGGATTAGTGCAATGGCAGATGCGTAGCTATAAAACGTTGGACGACCTGTTTGAACAAGTAGAATTCTTCGTGGACGCAGTATCCGATTATAAAAGCGATTTTGTTCTTTTCCCGGAATATTTCAATGCTCCTTTGATGTCGAAGTATAATGATAAAGGAGAATCACAGGCTATTCGCGGATTGGCAAAGTATACCGATGAGATTCGGGAACGGTTTATGAATCTGGCTATTAGCTATAATATTAACATTATAACAGGAAGTATGCCATACGTAAAAGAGGATGGGCTACTTTATAATGTCGGTTTCCTTTGCCGACGGGATGGAACCTACGAAATGTACGAGAAATTACACGTTACCCCCGATGAAATAAAAAGCTGGGGACTGAACGGTGGCAAACTTCTGAACACTTTTGATACGGATTGTGCAAAGATCGGAGTTTTAATCTGTTATGATGTGGAATTCCCCGAACTTTCCCGCCTGATGGCAGATCAGGGAATGCAGATATTATTTGTTCCTTTCCTGACAGATACCCAGAATGCCTACTCCCGTGTCCGTGTTTGTGCACAGGCGCGTGCTATTGAGAATGAATGTTTTGTAGTCATTGCCGGAAGTGTCGGAAACCTTCCCCGTGTGCACAATATGGATATTCAATATGCTCAATCGGGTGTGTTTACCCCATGCGATTTTGCTTTTCCAACGGACGGAAAGAGGGCAGAAGCAACTCCTAACACAGAAATGATTTTGGTATCGGATGTTGATCTGGATTTGTTGAACGAACTGCATACGTATGGTAGTGTACGTAACTTGAAAGACCGCAGGAATGACCTCTATGAGGTTAGATTCAAAAAATAAAAGAGTGACGCTATGCTGTCAAGATAGCGTCACTATGTGCCTTGGATAGCGTCACTATCCGGGGCATATAGTGACGCCCTTTTTATAGAATATTTTTTATTTGGAAGACGTGCCGCTCTCCAATATACTAACGATAGAAAACAGCGTAAAGCATATTGCTCCGAGCCCTGATAAAACACGTGCCGGAATGAAGTAATCTGCATTTACGGTGGCAAGCTCGAATACAAAAGCCGCTAAAAACAGACAAGCCAATGCAGTCAATACCGGAATTAAAGGAATACGATTGGCGAGTTTGAACTCATGTCGCCAGATTTTAGCCAAAAGAATGACTTTACTGGAAATACTGTAACAGACTAAACCTAGTCCAAGCATGATATATCCGGTAGTACCGTTGGCGCTGCCTGAATCGGCTAAGATTATAAAAAATCCCCAGATAAAAGAAATGGAGCCCATCAATAAAACGAGTTTGGGCCATTGTGAACGTTCTTTTTCCGAATATACATTGCGTATCTGACGGGCTATGGTAGCTACCAATGCGATCAGACTGGTACAAATGCAGGCAAGCCCTGCCATTACATGACCAGCTACAAAATAAGCTGGATGCACGTGGCTGTTAGCCAATAAAACAAATGCCCATATCCATGCGATAAGAGAAATGAGAATGACAATGATTTCCAATGCCCGTTCCTGACCTAAAGAAAATGCGCCTTCAGGAACTTCATTGCCCGTGCCTCTGGAATTTCCCGGAATCAAAGAAAAACGGGTAGAGGAGGTGGCAGCAGTGGCTACACAACCTGTAATAAAACCTACACCGGTTATTACATG
>OGOI01002015.1_pt1 | contig 10900 bp, 8 predicted proteins | sample 1552631 | NCBI WGS metagenome assembly OGOI01 (sample SAMEA2580204, study PRJEB22360) | human gut metagenome | biome: human gut; feature: human-associated habitat; material: faeces | place: Denmark | collected 2008/2010 | reverse complement strand
CCCTGCACCACGCTGTCGGGCGGCGAGAGCCAGCGCATCAAGCTCTCGTCCGAGCTTTCGAAGCGCGACACGGGCCGCACGCTCTACATCCTGGATGAGCCTACGACGGGGCTTCATTTCGAGGACATCCGTCTGCTGCTGGAGGTGCTGAACAAGCTCGTCGACCGCGGCAATACGGTCATCGTCATCGAACACAACCTCGACGTCATCAAGGTCGCCGACCATATTATAGATATAGGTCCCGAGGGCGGGGCGGCCGGCGGGGAGATCATCGTCGCGGGCACGCCGCACGAGGTGGCGCAGTGCGAGGGCAGCTACACGGGTCAGTTCCTCAAAAAACTGGGGTTGTAGCGTCTCCGTCTGTCCGGCGGGGCGCTCTGCCGTGAGGCTCTGAGACTCGTCCCGAGGGAGGGCGGCGTATGCAAACGCCGACGCCCGAGACGGCAACGGTGTCCGGAAGCGGAAAGTGGCCCATGATCCCGCTTTCGGCACAAAACTTGCTTTCATAGCCGTAACAAACCTTATGTGCTATGAAAAAAACAGTCATTATCGTTGTGGGCCTGCTGCTCTGTGCGGCGGCCGTTACCGTGATCGGACAGAAAAAAGTGCTGTCGCCCAAGGAAGAACGCCGCGAGGTGCGCGAGAAACGCCGTGCGGAACGTATCGCCAACTACGAGAAGTTCATGGACTCGCTCGTGCTGTCGCGCAACTTCCAGTTCAACCCGACCACCTTCCAGCGTCAGCCCGCAGGTCCGATGCGCCAGATTATGAACCCCGCGTTCAACGTCGGCATGTGGGACGGAACGGCGGACATCACGCTTCCCTACATCAAGGGTTACGTGCCGCCTTACTATGTGACGATCATCAACTACACCGTTTCCGATTTGCAGGGCTATATCACCGAGCAGACGCACGAAGGCTGGATGGTGACCTTCTCGACCTCGCTGTTCTCGGCGTCGACCTACACGTTCACCTTCGAAATCTTCTCCCGCACGGGCGGTGCTACGCTGACGATCACCAATCCGTGGTATAACCCCGTGCAGTATACGGGTTCGATTTCGCAGCTCTATTGACGTAAATTCATTTTGCCGGACCCATCCCGGGCAGCCGTATCCGCTGCGCTGTCCGTTTGCCGCTCCGGCGATCCCCGAACCCCCGCCTCAAGCGGGGGCTTTTTTCCCGTTCAATCCGATGTCCGACTTATGAAACACTCCGTTTTTTCCACCTGCGGCGCACTCTCTTTCATCGCCTGCGCCGCCGTCGCGCAGACCCCGCAGTATACGCTCGAAACTTCCGCCGCGGACAGCGTGCCGCAGACGACGATCGTTCCCGTGCAGCAGGCCCCGGTGCAGGTCGTGGAGCATACGACCGTCTACGAGGAGCCTGCGGCGGGGATGGACCGCGCCCAGCGCAGGGCTTATAAGGCCCGGGTCTACGCCGCGAAGATCGACTCGCTGGTGCAGTCGCGCGACTATATGTTCTTCCCCAACTCGATGCAGCAGCTACCCGGCGGAATGATCCGTTCGATCTATGCCGACTACTTCTTTTTCGGGGTGTTCGTCGACCATGTCGAGGTGCACCTGCCTACCGAACGGGGCATCACCCAGTATGTCGAGATGCTGAATTTCGATTCGATGTCGGTCCGCGACTACCGGGCGGCCCGCGTGCAGTGGGGCTGGTCGGTCTCCTTCAATATTTCGGACGGCAACACGCTCTACCACGCCGATTTCGCCGTCTCGACCGCCACGGGCGAAACGGTGCTGACGCTCCTGACGCCCGACGTCACGATGCGCTACGTCGGCTGGCTGTGGAACAAGCGGGTGAACGACCCGCGGTATCGCAGGATGGATTAGAAAATGAAGGATAAAACGGCGCCGAATCAATTATAGGCTCCGTTTTATCTGAAATTACTCGGTACTCATGGCCAGCCTCAAACCTACATAATCCGAATTGTAAGATTGTGCAGGCCTGTGTGATACGCGTGCGGAATTGGACCAAATAGCCCAACATCCGCCCCGTATAACGCGCATAGACCCGCTTTGCGGACCTTGTGGATTTGTTTGAGGTTCCTCGGGATAATCGCCCAGCCAGTCACTGCAATATTCGTAAAGATTACCGCCCATGTCATACAATCCCAGTTCATTGGGTAATAACTGTTTTACATAATGCGGGCTGTTTCCATTGTTACGTAACTCCCAATAATCCCACTTGTTTTCATTGAGTATATAGGTTCCGGCATTGTTGTAACACCAGGCCGCCAGGATCGAAATGTCGAAGCCCGGATAAATGTGTCCCTGGGATCGGTTGCCTCCCCGTGCTGCATATTCCCATTCGGCATCGGTCGGTAACCGGAATTTTAATCCCGTTGCTTGGTTGAGACGTTCGATAAAAGGTTGAATGTCGTTCCACTCCACGCCTTGAGGCTTATGGTATTCAGAATAGTCGCACTCTGTTTCCATAACTGCGCTCCAAAGTTCCTTTGTGACCTCTGTTTCTCCGATATAAAAGGTATTGAGCGTCACTTTATGTACAGGATATTCGGTGCGATCCGGTTTCCAGCCGCTCGCCTCCTGTTCACGGGTTGCTCCCATCTGGAATGTTCCTCCATCTACTTTTACCATGGTAAAAGAACAGTTCTTAAATGTAATTTCTTTTACCGGAACATTCTGTTCGTTTTTCGAATGTCCTTCGTCATCATCTTTGCTGCATGCGACCAGACAGATCGCCAAGAACGGCAGCAGAATACGGTTTTGTTTCATTTTGATAGATTGGTTAAGGGTTAAGAGTCAATAAAAAACGCGGACAAATTCGATCATCCACTACCGAGGCCTTCGACTGCCTATGCTGTAAAATGAAAGAAATGCCCGCGCCGTAAAACAGCACGAGCATCGCCTTTAGTCCCTTACAGCATTGAAATTGTCGAAGTTTCGGTAGTAAGAAGAAAAGCCGATGCGCTTTTATATGTCGTGTGCCCGCAGGCACGGAGTTGAAAGGTTGTTTTCTACTGCTTCATAGGCGTCGCGGTTTGGTGTTTGATCGTACAAATATAAGCAATTCTGAATTCTGAATTGTGAATTCTGAATTATTTCCCGTCCGCAGGACGGTAAATAAGCGCCACGGCGGAGACGGAGATGCCTTCCTCGCGCCCCTCGAAGCCCAGATGCTCCGTGGTCGTGGCCTTGACCGACACCCGGTCGTCGTCTACGCCCATTGCGCCGGCCATCGCACGGCGCATGGCGTCGATGTGTGGCCGCAACCTGGGCTGCTGGGCGCGGATCGTGCAGTCCACGTTCCCGATCTCGTAGCCCTTTTCTCGCAGCAGTTCCGCCACGCGGCGCAGCAGGATCTTCGAGTCGATGCCCGCAAAATCGACCGACGTGTCGGGAAAGTGCAGCCCGATGTCGCCCAGCGCCGCGGCGCCCAGCAGAGCGTCGCACAGGGCGTGGATCGCCACGTCTCCGTCCGAATGGGCGACGCACCCTTTCGTGTGGGCGATCTCCACGCCTCCCAGAACCAGCGGCAGGCCGTCGGCCAGCGCGTGTACGTCGTATCCGTGTCCTATTCTGAAATCCATTCGTTCCCGTATTTTATATTGTCAAAGTTACGGATTTTTTCCTAACTTTGCAAAAATGCAAAAATCTATGTCGGAAATAACCTCTTTGGAACCGCGTCTTGTCTGGGAACAGTTCGACGCCATCACGCGAGTGCCGCGTCCTTCGAAGAAGGAGGGCAAAATCATTGATTTTCTGGTCGATTTCGCCAAAAAGCACCATATCGAATATAAAAAGGACGCCATCGGCAACGTCGTGATGCGCAAGCCCGCCACGCCGGGCATGGAGGAGCGCGCAGCCGTGATCCTCCAGTCGCACATGGACATGGTCTGCGAAAAGAACTCCGATGTGGAGTTCGACTTCGACAACGATCCCATCCGCACGCGTATCGACGGCGAGTGGGTCCGGGCCGAAGGTACGACGCTGGGCGCCGACTGCGGTATCGGCATGGCCGCCGCGCTGGCCGTGATGCTCGACGAGACGGTGGAGCACGGTCCCGTCGAGGCGCTGTTCACCGTCGACGAGGAGACGGGCCTCACGGGTGCGTTCGAGCTGGGCGAGGGGATGCTCACGGGCAAATACCTCGTCAACCTCGATTCGGAGGACGAGGGCGAAATCTTCATCGGCTGTGCGGGCGGCATCGACACCATCGCCACGTTCCACTACACGATGGAGCCGTCGCCGAAGAACTACACGTTCTTCCGTGTCGACGTGTCGGACCTTCAGGGCGGACACTCGGGCGACGACATCGACAAGGGCCGCGTCAACTCGAACAAGACCGTGGCGCGTCTGCTGTGGGACGGCATGCAGTCGTTCGAACTCAAACTGTGCTATTTCAACGGCGGCAATCTCCGCAACGCCATTCCCCGCGAGGCTTACGCCATCTTCGGCGTTCCGGCCCGCTTCAAGGAGGAGTTCGTCAAGCGTTACAACCTTTTCGCCGCGGACCTCGAAGCCGAATTCCGCTTCCGCGAACCCAATTTCAAAATCACGCTCAACGAGATGCCCCACGTCGACGAGGTGCTCGACAGCAGGACGCAGTCGGCGCTGGTCTACTCGTTGGTGGGCGTTCCCAACGGGGTCGTGGCCATGTCGTTCGCCGTTCCGGGGCTGGTCGAGACCTCGACGAACCTCGCTTCGGTGAAGTTCGCGGAGGGCAACCGCATCGTCGTCACCTCGTCGCAGCGGTCGTCGGTCGAGAGCGCCAAGACCTACGTGATGCAGATGGTCGAGTCGGTCTTCGCGCTGGCGGGCGCCGATGTGGCCCATTCCGACGGCTATCCGGGCTGGATGCCCGACCCGCAGTCGAAGCTGCTGGAGGTCACCGTCGATGCCTACAAACGGCTGTTCGGCACCGAACCCAAGGTCCGCGCCATCCATGCCGGGCTGGAGTGCGGTCTGTTCCTCGAAAAGTATCCCGATCTGGAGATGGTCTCCTTCGGTCCGACGCTCCGCGGCGTGCATTCGCCCGACGAACGGCTCGAAATCGCCACGGTTCCCAAGTTCTGGAAACTGCTGACCGAAGTCCTGAAAACAATCTGATTCCGATTCCGGCGTCCCCGCTGCGGGGACGCCGGAATTTGTCATGCCCCATCCCCGTCTGACGCTGCTTCTGCCGTGTCGCGACGGCTTTTCTGTTTGCCGGACCGTTTTGCCGCGCTGCATGCGATCCGGTTTTGAATCGTCGGACTTTTTGCTATCTTTGTGTTCTGTAAAGTCGCAAAGATATGCTGAAAAGTCGTTATGCCCTGTTGTTTCTCCTGTTTCCGTGTGCGGCGGCGGCCCAGTACCCCGGCGACGAATACTATCCCTATGCCGAACGCGAGGAGCGGCGCGAACTGCTCACGACCGATTCGACGATCTTCTACCGCGCCGTGCAGTCCTCTTCGGACCTCTACGGCCTTCGCACCGGTTTCAACCTGCCGCAGGTCGCGCTCCGGCGTCGCGGACTGGATTACACCCTGGAACGCACGTCGCTCATGGGCGTTGCGGTTTCCTACCGTTACCTCGCGGCGCTGCGCCTGCTCGGGGCCGAAGAACAGCGCTATGCGGGGCTTGCCGCCGCGCCCGGGGAACCGGCTGCGGCGGGCGGCATGCGGGCGTTCCGGTTTTCGGACGGGGAGCCGTTGCAGCCCTTTCTGGCTTCGGTCCGCTTCACCGACCGCAATTACCTCGTGGGAGCGAAAGCCGCCGTCTCGGCGTCGCCGGGCGACGGCTGGCGTATTTCGGCGGCTCTCGACGCCCGCTCCGGCCGCGACATGCACGTCGAAGGGGTCTTCACCAATGCCGTGACCGCCGGACTGCGCCTTGCCCGGCGTTTCGGCGAAGGGCACGAACTCTCCGTGCTGTGTATCGTGCCGCCCTCGGTGCGGGGCACGCGCCTCTCCTCTTCGGAGGAGGCTTTCACGCTCACGGGCGACCGTCTCTACAACCCGGCGTGGGGCTGGCAGGACGGCAGGGTGCGCAACTCCCGCGTGCGGCGCGAGACGGTTCCGCTGGCCCTGGCCGCCTATGCCGTGCCGCTGTCGGCTTCGACCTCGTTCGCCGCCACGCTTGCCGCCGAGGCGGGCGTCGCGAAGTACAGCATGCTCGACTGGTACGACGCCCGCACGCCGATGCCCGACAATTACCGGTATCTGCCCAGCTATACGGGCGACCGGGAGACCGAGCAGGCGTGGCTCCACCGCGAGCCGCGCGCCACGCACAGACACGTATCGTCGTGGCTCGCCCGCGATCCGCGCTACACGCAGATCGACTGGGACGAGCTGATCCGCCAGAACCGCATGGCGGGCGAACATGCGGTCTATGCGTTGGAAGACCGTGTCGAACGGCTCTGCAACCTCGCTTTCGACGCGTCGTTCGCCACCGAAGCCGACGTCCGGCTGACGCTCCGCTACGGAGTTTCGCTCCGCCGCGAAAACACCCGTTCCTACAAGCAGATGCGCGATCTGCTGGGCGCCGGGTACGTTACGGACATCGACCGCTTCCTGATCGACGACGATACGTACAGCAATCTGTTGCAGAATGACCTGCGGCATCCCGGACGGACGGTCCGCGAGGGCGACCGCTTCGGCTACGATTATGCGCTGACGCTGCGCGGGGCTGCGCTCCGCTTGCAGGCCGATTACCGCTCCGACCGTTTCCGGGCCGATCTTTCGGTCGTGCTGGGGAGCGATGCCGTCAGCCGCCGGGGCTATTACGAGAAGGAACTTTTTCCCGGCGGGCAGTCCTACGGCCCTTCGCGCGTCATGCGGTTCACGCCCTACACGCTCAAGGTCGCGGCGGGCTGGGCCTTCACCCCGCGCCGCTATATCGAAATCGCCGCCGCGGCCGCCGCCCGGACCCCTCGGGCCGGGGATCTTTTCTTTCAGCCGCTCTATAACAACCGTACGGTCGACAATCCCGTGCCCGAACGCATCTACGCCGCCGAACTCAACTGCCGCCTGACGGGACCCGTCGTCGATTTTCAGGCGGCGTTCTTCGCTGCCATGACGCTCGACGGCATCGAGACGCGGACGTATTACGACGACATGGCCTCGGTCTACTGCGACATGGCCGTGACGGGCGTCGGGCGCATGTCCTGCGGCGCGGAGGCCGCGGCCGACATCCGGCTGTCCTACCGCTGGCTGCTGTCGCTGGCCGCTTCGGCCGGACGCTACGAATACATTCGCGATCCGCGCGTCACGGTGCTCTCCGACGTGGATAACTCGGCCGTCGACGTGCAGGCCGTGAGCCGTATGGGCGGCTGCGAGACGGGCGGCGCCCCGCAGCTGACCGCTCTGGCGGAGATCGCCTGGTTCGGCCCGAAAGGGTGGGGATGCCGCGCTTCGGCAGGATATGCCGGGCGGCGTTACGTCGAACCGATGCCCCTGCGCCGCACCGACCGCATCGCGGGTCAGGGCGGTATCACACGGGAGTTTTTCGACGCCTTCACCCGGCAGGAGCGGCTGCCGGACGCCTTCACGCTCGATGCCGCGCTGTTCAAGTCGTTCCGGTTCGAACGTTCGCGGCTCACCGTGTCGCTGATGCTGCGCAACCTGACGGGTGAAGCCGATACGGTCTATGGCGGCTACGAGTCGCTGCGCGTGCGCCGCATCCGCCCGGGCGACGACACGCTCTACGCGCCCCACGCCTCGCGCTGCACCTATGCCCGGCCCCGTTCGTTCTATCTTACAATCTCTTACCGGTTCTGATCCGCACGTAAAAAAACGTCCGGATTTTTTGGATTTCCGCGTTAAATTCGTATTTTGGAGAGGCAAAAACCTTAAAAACTTCCAGATCCATGATTATCGGTATTCCCAAAGAGATCAAGAACAACGAGAATCGCGTTGCTCTTACCCCCGCAGGCGCCCGGGAGCTTGTCAAACGGGGACACAAAGTTTATGTGCAGGCTACGGCCGGTGTGAACAGCGGATTTGCCGATGATGCCTACACGGCCGTCGGGGCGGAGATGCTTCCCTCGATCGAGGAGGTCTACGCCCGGGCGGAAATGATCGTCAAGGTCAAGGAACCGGTGGCTCCCGAGTACAAACTCATCCGCAGGGACCAGCTGGTTTTCACCTTCTTCCACTTCGCCAGCAGCGAACCCCTCACCCGTGCGATGGTCGACAGCGGGGCGGTCTGCTGTGCCTATGAGACCGTCGAGCGCGCCGACCGTTCGCTGCCGCTGCTGATCCCGATGTCGGAGGTCGCGGGGCGCATGGCCGCGCAGGAGGGACGCTATTTCCTCGAAAAACCCCGCGGCGGCAAGGGCGTGCTGCTGGGCGGCGTGCCGGGCGTGAAGCCCGCCAAGGTCTTCGTCATCGGTGCGGGCGTTGTCGGAACGGCTGCGGCGCGCACCGCTGCCGGAACGGGGGCCGACGTGACGATCTGCGACATTTCGCTCCAGCGGCTGACCTATCTGGCCGACGTGATGCCCCGCAACGTCAAGACGCTGATGTCTTCCGAATACAACATCCGCGAGGAGCTGAAGCATGCCGACCTGGTGGTCGGCTCGGTGCTGATTCCGGGAGCCAAGGCCCCGAAGCTCGTCACGCGCGACATGCTCCGGGAGATGGAGCCGGGAACGGTGATGGTCGACGTGGCCATCGACCAGGGCGGCTGTTTCGAGACTTCGCGCCCCACCACGCACGAGGACCCGGTCTATTACGTCGACGGCATCCTGCACTACTGCGTGGCCAACATTCCGGGCGCCGTGCCCCGCACCTCGACCCTCGCGCTTACGAACGCGACGCTTCCCTACACCATCCAGCTTGCCGACAAGGGCTGGCGGCGCGCCGCACAGGAGAATCCCGAGCTGGCGTTGGGGCTGAACATCATCGGCGGCAGGGTGGTCTGCAAACCCGTGGCCGACGCCTGGGGGCTGCCTTACGAACCGTTGGCGCTGTAACCTGCCGGGGCGGTAATCCGCAGGCGTTGTAACCTGCCGGCCTGTTTTGCGGCGGCCTTCCTGTCCATCCGGGACGGGGAGGCCGTCGGTGTGTAATTATCCGACTTTTTGGACGATTTGTTTTTGAAATTATTAAATAATTCATATATTTGCAAGAGAGCAAGGCAGTTACGTAGGTCGTTTCGGTTTCATTCCGGTTGGAATGCGTCGCTAAAAGCGTCGAATCTTCAAGTCCGGCGACTGTTTTTGTTACGGATCGTAAGCAATACAGAAAGTCAGGGTGGCGTTTGCCGCACGGAAAGCGTGGGGCGGCGTCATTAAGTTTTATTCGATAAAGAGGTTAGTATGAGTGAGAGATTGTACATTTTCGACACCACGCTGCGCGACGGTGAGCAGGTCCCCGGTTGTCAGTTGAACACCACCGAAAAAATTGAAGTCGCCAAGCTGCTCGAAAGCCTCGGCGTAGACGTCATCGAGGCGGGATTTCCCATCTCCAGCCCCGGTGATTTCAACTCCGTGCTGGAGATTTCCAAGGCCGTTTCCGAGCCGACGATCTGCGCGCTGACCCGCGCCGTGAAGAAGGACATCGACGTTGCGGCCGATGCGCTGCGGCTGGCCAGGCGCAAGCGTATCCATACGGGCATCGGCGTTTCGCCGCAGCATATCTACGACAAACTGCGTTCCACGCCCGAGAAGATCGTCGAATCTGCCGTCGAGGCGGTGAAATATGCCAAACGCTACGTCGAGGACGTGGAGTTCTATGCCGAGGACGCCGGGCGCGCCGACGTCGAGTACCTCGCCCGCGTGGTCGAGGCGGTCATCCGGGCCGGCGCGACGGTGGTCAATATCCCCGACACGACGGGCTACTGTCTTCCGAACGAATACGGCGCGAAGATCAAATACCTCGTGGACAACGTTCCCAACATCGACCGGGCGATCATTTCGACCCACTGCCACAACGATCTGGGCATGGCTACGGCCAATACGCTGAGCGGCATCCTGAACGGCGCACGGCAGGCCGAGGTCACGATCAACGGCATCGGCGAACGGGCCGGCAACACCTCGCTCGAAGAGGTGGTGATGACGCTCCGCTGCCACAAGGACGTGGCCGTCGACACGAACATCAATTCGCGCCTGATCACCAAGGCCTCGCACCTGGTGTCGAGCCTGATGAACATGCCCGTGCAGCCCAACAAGGCCATCGTGGGCCGCAACGCCTTCGCCCATTCGTCGGGCATCCATCAGGACGGCGTGCTCAAGCAGCGTCAGACCTACGAGATCATCGACCCGCAGGACATCGGGCTGAACGAGTCGGTCATCGCCCTCACGGCCCGCAGCGGGCGCGCGGCCCTCGTGCACCGGCTCGAACTGCTGGGCTACGACCTCACGCAGGAGGAATTGGACGCCACGTACGAGAAATTCCTCGCCCTGGCCGACCGGAAGAAGGAGATTCACGACTACGACCTGTTGTATCTCGTGGGCGACATCGACCGCATGAAGCAGCAGTCCATTTCGCTGAAATTCATGCAGGTGACCACCGGGACGCTGGTTCCGACGGCTACCGTGGTGCTGAAATTCGGCGACCACGAACGCATGTCCACCGCCACGGGCAACGGTCCGGTCGACGCGGCGGTCTCGGCCATCAAGAAACTGATCAACGAGAAGGTGGTGCTTGCGGAGTTCCTGATGCAGGCCATCACGCGCGGTTCGAACGACGTGGGCCGCGTGCATGTGCAGGTCGAGTGCGGCAGCCGCACGGTCCACGGATTCGGCGCGCACACCGACACCACGCGGGCTTCGATCGAGGCGTTCCTCGACGCGCTGCGCGCACTCAACGTAACCGAAAAAATCGAGGAGGAGGATTGATATGGGACGAACGCTTCTGGACAAGATATGGGACGCGCACACGGTGCGTGTCGAGGACGGCGGGCGGCGCGTGCTCTGCATCGACCGATGATGT
>OGOI01002014.1_pt1 | contig 10903 bp, 9 predicted proteins | sample 1552631 | NCBI WGS metagenome assembly OGOI01 (sample SAMEA2580204, study PRJEB22360) | human gut metagenome | biome: human gut; feature: human-associated habitat; material: faeces | place: Denmark | collected 2008/2010 | reverse complement strand
CTCGGCGGTCACGGCGGCATGCCTGATGGTAAAGCGGAGTATCTACGAGGCGGTGGGCGGATTTGAGGAAAAGCTTGCCGTGGCGTTCAATGATGTGGACTTCTGTCTGAAAGTCCGCAAAGAGGGGTACCTTGTGGTGTACCAGCCGCGGGTGGAAGCCTATCACTACGAATCCAAATCGCGCGGAAGCGAGGATTCCCCGGAAAAAGTGGCGCGCTTCGGACGGGAGATCGAATATATGCGGAATCACTGGATCGGCATTTTAAAGAACGGTGATCCCTACTACAATCCAAACTTTTCAACGGTATATCCGAATTATGCGCTGAGAGATTATCATTAAGCGGAGGTATTACATGGCGAGTCAGCCGGAAGTTACGGTGATTATTCCGAATTACAACGGAAAGAAGCTTTTGGAAAATTGTATACAGACCTTAGAGAGACAGACTTGCACGGATTTTAAGCTTCTGGTGGTGGACAACGGATCGGACGACGGCAGTACAGAGGTGACCTCCAGCCTGGATCTTACGATGCTTGCGCTAAAGGAGAATACGGGCTTCTGCGGAGCGGTGAATGAGGGCATCCGGCGCGCGGATACGCCGTATGTGATCCTGCTCAACAACGACACGGAGGTTCTGCCGGAATTCGTGGAGGAGCTGCTGGCTGCGATCAAAAAATCGGACCGCATCTTTTCTGCGGGGGCAATGATGATTGATTATCACGACAGAGGGCGCATCGATAATGCCGGCGACTATTACACGGCATTCGGATGGGCGGTGGCGCGCGGAAAAGGAAAACCGCTGGCGGATTTTAACAGACCGTGCCGTGTGTTTTCCTGTTGCGGCGGCGCTGTCATATACCGCACCGGGCTGCTGCGTGAAATGGGACCGTTTGACGAGCGCCATTTTGCATATCTCGAGGATGTCGATATGGGGTATCGGGCAAAAATCCACGGATACATCAACTGCTATGCGCCCGGAGCGCGGGTGTATCATGTGGGGAGCGCTACCACGGGGACGCGCTATAATGAGAAAAAGGTGTTCCTCGCGGCGCGCAATTCGATGTACCTGATCTACAAGAACATGCCGTTTTTACAGCTGCTGATCAACCTGCCGCTGATCCTTTCAGGCATTCTCATCAAGAGTCTGTTTTTCCTGAAAAAGGGATTTGCGGGAGAATATTTAAGGGGAATCGGCGCCGGGATTACCGGGTGCCGGGAATGTAAAAAAGTGCGGTTCTCGTGGAAAAATCTGGGGAATTACGCGCTCATACAGTTGGCCTTGTGGGGCAATGTGATCCGGATTCTGGCAGGAAGATAAATTTGATCGTCAAACAAATCTTTAAGAAATATTAAGAAAATGTTACAGAATGTTTGCGAAAAAGGCGTTGTGCTTTTATGGAAATTATTGTATCATTGATGTTATATGGTAGTTAGAATTCGCAAAAGGATAGCAATATGATAAAAGACAATCAGCAGTACTTTAATAAGCTGCATGTACTGATCGATGCCTTGGTTATCATCGTATCGTATGTGTTTGCATGGTGGCTGAAGTTCCTGAGCGGTATTCTGGATCATGAAGTCGGCGTACTCTCATTTGAGTTCTATATGAGGGCGCTGCTGCTCATTGTTCCGGTGTATATTTTGTTGTATTATGCGTTCAATCTGTACACGTCCAAGCGCGTGCAGGGGAGACGGCTGGAGTTTTCCAACATTGTGATGGCGAATACGGTTGGACTGCTGCTGATGTTTGCGGCTCTCTTTACCCTGACGTCTTACAATCCGCAGTATCGCAACTTCTCACGGGAGATGCTTTTCTATTTCTACGTGACCAATATTGTGGTGGAAGAGATTGTCCGCCTTTTGATCCGCAGATTTCTGCGAAGTATTCGCAGAAGGGGATACAATTTAAAGCACATTCTGCTCGTCGGCTATTCAAGAGCGGCAGAGCAGTATATCGACAGAATTCAGCAGAATCCGCAGTGGGGATACAATGTGCGAGGGGTATTGGATGACAATATTGCCAGAGGTACCTCCTACAAGGGAGTGAAGGTCATCGGCAGTATTGGTAATCTCAACTACATCCTGCCGCAGAACAGTCTCGATGAGATTGCAATCACCCTCGGACTGGAAGAATATTATAAGCTGGAAAAAATAGTTGCGGAGTGTGAGAAGTCCGGCGTGCACACCAAGTTCATTCCGGATTACGGCAACATCATACCTACGAGGCCTTACACGGAGGATCTTCTGGGTCTCCCCGTGATCAATATCCGCTATGTGCCGCTGTCCAACACGTTCAACGCATTTGTGAAGCGCTGTATGGATGTGGTGGGATCGATTGTGTGTATCATCCTCTTTTCACCGGTGATCCTGCTGTCGGCAATCCCTGTCAAGGCGACATCGAAGGGACCGCTGATCTTTGCACAGGAGAGAGTGGGGCTGCACAATAAGCCGTTTCAGATGTACAAGTTCCGCACCATGTATGTGCAGACGGAGGAGGAAGAACAGAAAGGCTGGACGAAGAAGAACGATCCGCGCGTCACAGGAGTCGGAAAGTTCTTGCGCAAGACAAGCCTGGACGAATTCCCACAGTTATTTAATGTGCTGAAGGGCGATATGAGTCTGGTGGGACCAAGACCCGAGCGTCCGCAGTATGTAGAGAAATTCCGGGAAGAGATCCCGAGATATATGATCAAGCATCAGGTGCGTCCGGGAATGACCGGCTGGGCTCAGGTCAACGGATACCGTGGAGACACGTCGATCCGCAAGCGCATTGAGCATGATCTGTACTACATCGAGAACTGGACACTGGGACTGGATGTCAAGATTCTGTTCCTCACGGTTTTCAAGGGATTTATCAATAAAAATGCATATTAGGAGAAAAATTTATGAGTAGTAGTGGCAACAGCAGAAATGGGGCACATAGCAGCAACGGGGCGCACAGCAGCAACCGGATACAGACAGGCGGCAAAAGCCGCTGACAAAAGCACAGAAGGCAGCGATCCGCAAGAAGAAGCGTCAGAAGAAGATTATTCTCGTTGTGGTTGAGATCCTGGTACTTCTGCTTCTGGCAGTTGTATTGTTTGCGGTAGTGAAACTCTCCAAAATCGAGAAGGACACCTCCTTCAATGAGAGTGATCTGGAATTCAACGAGGGACTTTCTTCGGAATCACAGCAGATCATGAAGGGGTATACGACGATTGCGCTGTTCGGATTGGACAACCGTTCCAACGGCAACTTATCCAAGGGTAACAGCGACGTGATTATGATCGCAAGCATCAACAACGATACACATGAGGTGAAGCTGGTATCCGTATACAGAGATTCTTATCTCGATATCGGCAACAGCACCTACCGGAAATGTACCTCAGCCTATGCGAACGGCGGCCCGGAGCAGGCGATCTCCATGTTAAACACGAACCTTGACTTAAATATTACGGATTATGTGACTGTGGACTTTAATGCGGTTGTAGAGTGTGTGGATCTTCTCGGCGGTGTTGAGATGACCGTAACCGATGAGGAAGCGGTACTGATGCACGGCTACATGGATGAGATATCCAAGTTGACCAAGAAGAAATCTGAGTATCTGCCGGGAGCCGGCACCTATACAATGGATGGTGTACAGGCATGTGCATTCGCGCGTATCCGTTATACGGCGGGCGATGACTATAAGCGTACCGAGCGTCAGAGAGCAGTGCTTACGGCAATGATCCAGAAGGCGCAGAAGTCCGATCTCAAGACGATCAACAGTCTGATCGACGAGGTATTCGGCGATATTAAGACAAGTTACAGCAACACCGATCTGATTGCACTTGCATCCCAGGTATTCAATTACAGCCTTGGCGAGACGACCGGATTCCCGTTTGAGAAGAATACGATCACGCTCGGTTCCAAGGGAAGTGTGGTAGTACCGTGTGATCTGAAATCCAACGTCATTCAGCTGCATCAGTTCCTGTACGATGATACGGAATATGAGCCGACAGACACGGTAAAGAGCAACAGTGAAAAGATTATCAGTGATACCGGATTCCACCAGGGAGATGGCTATTGATGCGTGTAGATATCATAATTCCGACTTACAAACCGGATGACACTTTTTGTCTGCTCCTGCAAAAATTGCAGGAGCAGACCTTTGTTATACATGAACTTATTTTGGTTAATACCGAGGAAGCACTGTGGAATGAGGCTGTACGGAAGTATCCGATCGAACAGATTCGGAAGGAGCTTCCGTTTTCTAGCCGCATTTTTCACATGACCAGAGAGAACTTTGACCACGGCGGTGCCAGGAATATGGGAGCGGGGTATTCCGAAGCGGATATTTTGATATTCATGACACAGGATGCGGTGCCGGCAGACGAAAGGCTGGTGGAACATCTGGTGCATGCGCTCACATCCGGTGCGCACGGTTCGGGGACTCCTGCCAAAGGTGCGGTTGCGGTCGCGTATGCAAGGCAGCTCCCACGGGAGGACTGCGGCATCATCGAGCGCTATACCAGACAGTTTAATTATCCCGATGAGGGATGCGTCAAGAGCCGTGAGGACATACCGCGGCTTGGCATTAAGACTTTTTTCTGCTCGGACGTGTGCGCTGCATACCGCAGGGATCTGTTTGAGCAGCTCGGCGGATTTGAATCGCCGGTTATTTTTAACGAGGATATGTTTTTTGCGGCGCATGCAGTGCAGGAAGGATACAAGGTTGCGTATGCGGCGGACGCCGAGGTGGTTCATTCGCACAACTATTCGGTGAAGCAGCAGTTTCACCGCAATTTTGATCTGGCGGTGTCCCAGACGGCACATCCGGAGATCTTTGAGCAGGTCAGCTCGGAGGCGGAGGGCATGCGTCTGGTGAAAAATACGATGGGTTATCTGTGTAAGATTCACAAGCCGTATCTGATCTGGAAGTTAGGGTGGCAGTGTGTCGGCAGGTACGCCGGCTATTTTCTGGGAAAACGCTATCAGAAGCTTGGCAGACGGCAGATCTTGAAGTGTACCATGAGTCCGTATTACTGGAAGCGGATATGGTCAGAAAAGTAGGGAGCAGAAAATGAGTAACATACTATATATCGTAGTACCCTGCTATAATGAGCAGGAGGTACTTCCGGAGACATCCAAAAGACTGCGGGAAAAAGTGCAGACATTGCGTCAGAGCGGCAAAATCGACGCGGACAGCCGGATTCTGTTTGTGAATGACGGATCGAAAGACGCGACGTGGGAGATGATGCAGAAGCTTTACGAGGAGAATTCCGTATTTTCCGGTGTCAATTTATCCAGGAACCGCGGACATCAGAATGCGCTTCTGGCAGGGATTGCGGTGGCGGCGGAACATGCGGATATGATCGTTTCCATGGATGCGGATCTGCAGGACGATGTGGATGCGATGGACCGCATGATCGATGCCTATGAAGCGGGAAATGATATTGTCTATGGCGTGCGGTCTTCCAGACAGAAGGACACGTTTTTTAAACGCAACACGGCACAGCTTTTTTACCGGATGCTTCATTTCCTGGGGGCGGAGATCGTGTACAATCACGCGGATTACCGGCTGTTAAGCAGACGTGCCGCAAAAGGACTCCTGTCTTTTGAAGAGGTGAATCTGTTTCTGCGTGGAATTGTTCCAATGGTGGGCTATCAGAGTACGACCGTAACCTATGAGCGCGGGGAGCGTTTCGCGGGGGAGAGCAAATATCCGCTTGGAAAAATGGTGGCATTTGCGCTGGAGGGAGTGACATCGCTCTCGGTCAAGCCGATCCGCATGATTACGATGGGCGGATTGTTTGTGTGCCTCGTCAGCCTGGGAATGCTGATTAAGGCGTTTGTGGATTACGCGAACGGCAATGTGGAACCGGGGTGGACAAGTGTGATTATTTCCATCTGGGTGCTCGGCGGTCTGCAGCTGTTTGCAATCGGAATTATCGGAGAGTATATCGGGAAGACGTATATGGAGACGAAACGGCGTCCGAGATATCTGATTGAATCGGTGCTTTTGGATGCAGCAGAGCAGGAAGACACTCCCGGCAGGGAATAACGGTTTTGATTTCGGAATAACCGGTTGTGATTTCTTTTGGGCATGGAATCTGTGGAATAGAGGGTTTTATGAGTAAAAAATATAAAGTGTGGATTTTTTGGGCATTGATGCTGATCGGGGCACTTCTGGTGGTAAGTCAGAGCAGCTATTCGGATGGCGACGATGCCTTTTTTTATCAGTATACGAACAGTATGGGATTTGGAGAGTATCTGTCCTGGCGCTATCAGACCTGGGTGGGAAGAATGTCGGGAGAGGCGTTTGTGTATCTTGCATTCCGGCTAGGGCTTGGCTTCTGGCGTGTGGTAAATGCCGTGATGCTGGTGCTTCTGCCGATGGGGGTGCTGCGCTTGTCAGAAAAGGCGGCAGGGATTGGTGTACACAGTGAGGAAGCGATCGGACCCTGCGCAGCGGCAGTGGGCGGCTATTTTCTCATGAACATTATGACTGTCGGCTATGCGGCGGTCTGGGTGAATGGTTCCATCTTCTATACCTGGTGTTTTACCTGCGGAATCTGGGCGCTGATGCCTTTTGCGGACGCGGTGTTCGCAAAGCCGGGGGAAGAGCCTGCGCTGAATAAGAAATATTTTCTGATCAGCATACCGTGCGCGGTGGCAGGAACGATGTCCATCGAGCAGATGAGCGCTGTTTTGCTGACGTTTGAGGTGTTGGCGGTTGCCGCACTGTTCCTTCGCCATAAAAAAGTGCATCCGCTTCTTCTGGTTCAGACACTTACGACAGCGGTGGCGTTTGTGATTCTGTTCTCGGCTCCCGGCAATGAGATCCGTGTGGCAAGTGAGATTGCAAACTGGATGCCGGAATACGAGACGATGCCTTTCGGACAGCATGTGTTCATCACGATACACTGGCTGCTGTCATCGTTTGCAAAGGAGAACAAACTGTTTTTATGCGGCATCTGGGTTGTGGGAATCCTTCTTCTGCTGCAGCAGGAGCAGAAGAAAAAGAGAGACTGGATCGCTCTTGGGATCGCGGCGGTCTTTACCCTGGCAGCACTGCTTCCTTATGCAGGCTTTGATCTGTTATCGGATATGGGGATGCAGTATATCAATATTGAAGCGTGCGTGTATCAGGTGCCGTCCATGGCGGTGATGACGCGGGAAGTGATTCTTGCGATGATCTGGTGGGCTGCGGCGCTGCTTTTCACCCTGCCGTTTTTATGGCGCGTGTCAAAAAAGCACATCACGCTGATGCTCGCCTATCTTGCGGGAATCGCGAGTGAGGCGATTATGTATTGCTCTCCGACGATGTATGCGTCCGGTGCGCGTGTTTATTATCTGACAGATCTTTTATATCTGTTTATTATTTTGACACTTGCATTTTCCCTGAAAAAGAAGCGCTGGAGAAATGGATTCTATGTGGGACTGCTCGTGGCGGGCGTTTGGAATCTGGTGTGGCAGGTCCTTTTTTAGACAGAAAAGAACAGAAACATACTTTTTTGATACTTTCGTCACAATTACATCACATTTTCCCTGTAAACTGCATCATAGAAAGTGAGAGAGAAAAAGAAATACTCACTGGAACAGAACAAAGAGTTGTCAGGGAAAGGAGCAATTATTATGGATAACAATGAACGTAATCATAACCAGTCTTCCGATTCCTTCTATTCATATAATAACGGAACGAATCAGAACGGCACATCGCAGAACAACGGAGCATACAGCGCAAACGGAGCTTACCAGAATGGCAGCGCATACGGTCAGAACGGAGGAACCTACCAGAACGGAGGAACTTACCAGAACGGAGGAACCTACCAGAGCGGCACACAGAATAACAGTGCATACGGTCAGAACGGAGGAACCTACCAGAACGGCGGTTATCAGCAACAGTTCTACCAGAGCCAGGGAGCTGGGAATGCGGCGTACGGTCAGAATCCTTCCGGCAGGAAGGAAAAGAAGAGAAGAGAAAAGAGAGAGAGAAAGCCGGGCGGCTTTGGTATGAAGCTTGCAAAATGTGCGGCACTGGCACTTGTCTTCGGACTGGTATCCGGAACGGTGTTCGAGGGCGTACATCTCGCATCGGGTCAGATTTTCGGAGACTCGGATTCCACGGTGGCAGCCACAGGCAGATTCCAACACCAAGATTGAGGCGACCGGCGCATCATCCAGCTATGTGGCATCCGATGTCTCTGACATCGTGGAAGCGGTAATGCCTTCTATCGTATCGATCACGAATGTGAGCGAATCCCAGTATCAGAGCTTTTTCGGCGGAACACAGACACAGCAGAGCACAAGCTGCGGTTCCGGTATTATCGTGAGCCAGGATGCAGACAATCTTTACATTGCGACCAACAATCATGTGGTGGAGGGTGCAGACAGCCTTACAGTCGCATTCAGTGACAACACAACCGTCAGCGCGGAGATCAAGGGTACCGATCCTTCCACAGATCTTGCAGTTATCCGCGTTGCGTTAAGCAGCATCGATTCTGACACATTAAATACAATCAAAGTTGCAACACTTGGCAATTCGGATGATCTGAAAGCCGGACAGGCAGCGATCGCCATCGGTAATGCACTCGGCTATGGTCAGTCTGTGACAACCGGTGTCATCAGCGCATTGAACCGTGAAGTAACCGTATCCGATTCCAACAGCAACACAAATTACACCGCAGAACTGATCCAGACCAGTGCAGCGATCAACCCTGGTAACAGTGGCGGTGCACTGCTCAATGCAGCAGGCGAGGTCATCGGTATCAACTCTGTAAAATATGCAGACACAAGTGTTGAGGGAATCGGTTATGCGATCCCGATCAGCACAGCAATGCCGATCATTGAGGACCTGATTACGAAGGAAAAGGTAGATGAGGCAGACAGTGCATATCTTGGTATCGTCGGCGTCGATGTCACAAGCGATGTGGCAAAAACCTACAATATGCCGACCGGTGTCTATGTAGCACAGGTAAAAGAGAACTCCGCCGCAGAGCAGGCTGGAATTCAGAAGGGCGATATTATTACCGCATTTGACGGCAAGGATGTCTCCTCGATGGAGGATCTGTCCTCTAAACTTCAGTATTACAAAGCAGGAACGACCGTGGATGTCACCATCCAGAGATCTTCCAACGGACAGTATGAAGAGCAGACGCTCTCTGTCACACTGGGAAAGAAGAACTGACAGAGAAAGGGCTGACACAGAGGTTGGGATCTGATTATAAGGAACCTGTAGGTGTGAAGTTCCGAAATGTAACAGGCGACGGTAAATCTTTGAAGCAAAATTCGAGTATTTCTTCCATGCCGCGCTATGCATCAGATTCTGTGTCTCTTGCCACGCTTTGACAATCCGCAGGATGTGTCTGCAGGTTGCGGACACATCCTACGGAGTGTTCAAAGCTTGGAAAGACACAGATCATCGCAGATGCGAAGCGCGGCGTGGTTAGAAATACCGGATTTTGCGGTCAGATTTACCGCCGCCTGTTATATTTGGAACTTACATATGAATTTCCAGGTTATCAGATCCCTGTCTCTGCGTCAGTCCCTTTGATCTGTCAGTCTTCTGTCTCAGTGTTCCATCTTCCAGAAGGCTGCGGAGTAAGGCGGGAGCGTACTGCCACCTCCAAAGTCGTGCGTCTTCCCGGTGAGTAGGTCAACAGCTGTGCCGCAGCCTGCGTCGAAGTGCGCCGTGAAGCTTTCGGAATCTGCGTTGATGGCGACTAGCACACGCTCATTGACGCTTTTCCGCTCAAAGATGGACTGCTTATTCGTGAGCAGGACAGAGCGGAAATCGCCGTAGTTTAACGCCTCGGAAGACTTTTTCGCGGCGGCAAGGCGGCTGATGAAATCCGTGAGCGCGATCCATTCCGGTGCGTCAAAGCAGGCGCGCAATGCGGGATCGCCGTCCTCTTTTCGTGCTTTGGCGCCCCATTCACTTCCGTAGTACACACATGGAATGCCTGGCATGCCGAACTGCATGGCATAGATTAACGGAAGGTGCGCCTCGTTTGAGAGGATGCTTGCCACACGGGTGACGTCATGGTTGTCGACGAAGGAGAGCAGGTGCTTTCCCTTGTACAGAGTCCAGTTGTCCGGACCGAACTGGCGCAGCAGAGAGTGATTGATCTCGAACATGTTCATGGAGTTAAAACTGGAATACAGTCCCTTGTAGCACTCATAGTTTGTCACGGAGTGCAGCATGGCGTCGTTCATGATCTGGTTGTAATCGCCGTGTACGACCTCGCCGACCAGGAAGAAATCTGGCTTTAAGGTGTCACAGTAGGCGCGCAGCCTTCGGATAAAATCATGGTCGAGGCAGTAAGCCACATCCAGCCGCAGTCCGTCGATGTCAAACTCATCTATCCAGCCCTTGATGCAGGAAAAGAGGTGTGCGATGACATCCTCGTTGTGCAGATTCAGCTTTACGAGATCATAATTCCCTTCCCAGCCCTCATACCACAGCCCGTCGTTATAATTGGAATTCCCGTCAAAACTGATATGAAACCAATCCTTGTAGGGAGAGTCCCATCGCTTCTCTAAAACGTCCTGGAATGCCCAGAAACCGCGGCCGACGTGATTGAAGACGCCGTCTAAGACGACTTTGATGCCGGCGGCGTGGAGGTTGTCACACACTTCCTTAAAATCTGCGTTGGTGCCAAGTCTTGTGTCGATCTTCGTGTAATCTCTGGTATTGTAGCCGTGGGTGTCCGATTCAAAGAGCGGTGAAAAATATACGGCGTTTGCGCCAAGCTTCTGAATATGAGGAATCCAGTCGTTTACCTTTTGGATGCGGTGGGTGAGAACCCCGTCATTTTCAAAAGGTGCGCCGCAGAACCCAAGCGGATAGATCTGATAAAATACACTTTCATATGCCCACATAATGCGTTGCCTCCTGTGATTGCTTTTTTATTTCGCTGTGCTCATGTCGTGTGATTTTTTACA
>OGOI01002009.1_pt1 | contig 10914 bp, 9 predicted proteins | sample 1552631 | NCBI WGS metagenome assembly OGOI01 (sample SAMEA2580204, study PRJEB22360) | human gut metagenome | biome: human gut; feature: human-associated habitat; material: faeces | place: Denmark | collected 2008/2010 | reverse complement strand
TTCAGCGTAATCGAGATCTCATAGTCTTTTCGGACGCGAATCTCCTTAATGAACTACTGCAAAATGGCGCGGCGTTCATCGTGATTGGCGGTGCCGTAAACATCCGCCCATGTAAACAGCTCGTTGCAGATGTAGTTACTACGCTTTGCTGTTTTGGTGGCTTCTTCGTATTCTTCCTGTGCCTGCACGAGCTGCTTTTCCAGGGTTTCCAGTGCATCTTTCGCTTCGGCCACCAGTGTGCCAAGCAGTTCTTTGTCCAAGGCACTCACGCCCCGGATGACGAGGATGGTTTCTGCTTTCAAGTCGTCCAGTTCTTTCTGCTTGGCTTCCAAGTCTTTCTGGATTTTCTTGATTTTCTTCTGGATGCGGGCGGCATCGTTGGTCTTGACCGATTCCAGCAGCTTTTTCTGGGATACCTCGCGGAACTGTGCGAAGATCTGCCGGACAACTTCTTCTACAATGGAATCCAGCTTAAAAACACCATAGCCGGACTGCCCATCGCAGTCACCCGGATGCCGGATCTTATAAAAGCAACTATACCGGGGCCGGACTTCTTTCACCGTATGCCCATCGGCATGACCGGTATCCTGCTGGTCATCGGCTTTCTCGTGCTGGTTGTGATGGCGCTGAACTGCCTCACCCACCGCAAGTAAAAGAAAAAAAATAGGATAAGCAAGCCGCCCGGGAGGATCTGCGGATCTTCCCGGGCGGCTTTTTTCACAGGCACAGACGGCGCTGCTTTTGCCGGATTCATCCCCGGGCGTCCTGCCGGGTGGTGTGGAAGTACTCCTTGGGGGTCATGCCGTACTCCTTTTTAAAGGCGCGGAAAAAGTGGTTGTAACCGCCAAAGCCGCTGGTCTTGTACACCTCGGTGATGGGCAGCCCCTGCTCGATGAGGGTGCAGCAGCGGTCTAACCGCGCCTTTACGATATAGCGGTGCACCGTCTGCCCGGTCTGGCGTTTGAATTCCCGGGCAATATGTTCCCGGGAGACGAAAAACTCCTTTTCCAGCCGCTCCAGCGTCAGTTCCTCGGTAAGGTGCGCCTGAATAAACAAAAACACCTCGTCCAGCATCAGGTAGTGGCGGCTGACCGATGCGGTGTGGAACTCCGCATGGATGCAGGCACGCAGCGCCAGCACCACAAACATTTGCAAAATACCGTGCTCGAACACCGCTGCACCGAACTGGGTGCGCTCCTGCGGGAGCATCAGCAGCTTCCGGGCAAGGTTTTTCAGCAGCATATAGATCTGGCTGTCCGGGCGCACAGCCACCTGCCGGGAGGGCACCACGTTGAAGCTTTTTTCAAGGTCGGTATCTGCGTCCGAAAGCTGCGCCAGCGTCTGGGGGGACAGTTGCACCCGAATAAGTTCCAGCGGGCCGTAAGCACCGGCGTATTCCAGTCTGCCGCCCTGATCGGGCTTGAAGATGATGAGATTCTGCTGCTGTGCGGGCAGCACCACCTCGCTGCACCGGAACACACCGCTGCCCCGCATGACCAGAAACAAATCATAATACGCGCCGGAATAAAATTCCCGGACGGCGCTCTGCTCAAAAAGATAACACTTGGCTGTATAATTCACCAAAAAGTCCTCCATGAAACTGTCATATATAACAAATTGTTGTACACAACAGAAAAATACAACTGTTATAATTGCATAATACATCAATTTGCGATAGTTTTCAATCATTTTTTGGATATGTATTGATGAAAAATCAACGTATAATGTAAACGTAGAAAAGAGACTTGTGCGAAAAGTCTCGTGGTTTCACTGTTTTTAAGGAGGATAAAACACAATGGACCAGAAAAAGACCATCCGACCCTTCTCCATGAAGGACAAGATCGGCTATACGCTGGGCGATCTGGGCTGCTGCTTCACCGAGCAGTACCGCGCCATGTATCTGTCGATCTTCTACACCCTGATCCTGCAGGTCAACCCCTTCCACGTGGGTATCCTGCTGCTGATCACCAAGATCTGGGACGCCGTGAATGACCCCATCATCGGTGCCTTGGTGGACTCCCGCAAGGCCACCAAGGGCGGCAAGTTCATCCCGTGGATCCGCGCCTTCTCCTTCCCCATGGCAGTGCTGTGCATACTTGGCTTTGTCAATGTAGGCAATATCAACTACGGCCTGCGTCTGGCCTACATGTTCGTCACCTACGTTCTGTACGAGGCGCTGTACACCTGCGTCAACGTGCCCTTCGGTACTCTGTCCAGCGTGATGACCGATGATGTCAGCCAGCGCACCGCACTGTCCCGCTACCGCAGCCTTGGCGGCACCATCTTCATGACCGTCATGGTCATGATCGGCCCCCTGTTCCTGTATGTGGACAACCAGCCCGTGGCTGGCCGCTTCCTGATGCTGGCCTGCATCTGCGCTATGCTGGGTCTGCTGTGCCTGCAGATCACCTGCGTATGGTGCAAGGAGCGCGTGGAAGTGCCCGAGCGTCCGCAGGGCGAAAAGCTGAACTACCTGCATGTGCTCAAGGAAATCTCTCACAATAAGGCTCTGCTGGGCGTTATGTTCTTCAGCCTGACCGGCATGATCGGCGCTTCCGTGGTCAACGGTCTGAACACCTACCTGTATAAGGACTTCTTCGGCAACGTTAAAATTCAGGCTGTCTCCGGTATGCTGAGCGTGCTGTACGCTGTGCTGTCCTTTGCCATCACCCAGCCTCTGGCCAACAAGTTCGGCAAGAAGGAGTGGTGCTGCATGGGCGCTGGCTTTGCCGCCATCGTGTTCGGCATCCTGTTCTTCTTCCCCGTCCACAACCCTGTGGCCTTCATCGTCATCAACGGTATCTGCTATCTGGGCGCTTCCGGCATGCAGGTGCTGATCTGGGCTATGGTCAACGACGCCATCGACTACCACGAGCTGCAGACCGGCGAGCGCAACGAGGGCATCGTTTACTCCACCTACTCCTTCTTCCGCAAGCTTGCAAGCGCCATTTCCGGCAGCCTGTCCAGCTTTGTGCTGGGTGCCATCGGCTACAACGTTACCGCAGGCGCTGTGCAGACCGCAGGCGTTGTGAACGCCATCTGGAAGAGCTACACCGGCATCTACTTCCTGGGCTACGGCATTGCAGTTGCCATCCTGTTCTTCGTCTACCCCCTGACCAAGCAGAAGACTGCTGAGATGCTGACCGAGCTGAAGGCTCGCCGCGCCGCAAAGGAGAGCAAGTAAACCATGAAGATCTTACAGGTTCAGTTTAAAAACCGCAATGGCCACACCCTGCGCGGCATCGTGACCCTGCCCGACACCGAGGGCAAGGTACCCTTTGTGGTGCATCTGCACGGCTTTGCCGGCAGCTGCAGCGGCTACAAGTCCATGTACACCCATCTGTCCCGCGCTCTGGCAGCGCAGGGCATCGGCAGCGCCCGGTTCGATTTCTACGGCAACGGCGAGAGCGACGGCGAGTTCGAGGATATGAGCTTTGACGGCTTGCACACCGATGCACAGGATATCTTTGCATGGGCCGCTGAACAGCCCTATGTGGACAGCGAAAAGCTGTTCCTCTCCGGCCAGAGCATGGGCGGCTACATTGCCGCCTCCTGCGCACCGGTCATCCAGCCCCACGGCCTGATTTTGCTGTGCCCGGGCGCCGGGATGTGGTTCGGCTGCGCCCAGCGCGCCGACGGCATTATGCAGACCGGCAAGGACTACGCCGACATGGAGGGTCTGTGCTACAAGATGGCCTTTAACTACGAGATGGCAAAGCACCCCGACCCCTTTACCGAGGCCAAGGGCTACAACGGCCCGGTGCTGCTGCTGCGCGCCGACGATGACCGTCTGGTGGACGAGGGCACCTGCAACCGTTACGCACAGGTGTACACCGCACCCGATGTGGACACCATTGCAGGCGGCGGCCACAACTTTGCCACGCTGGCAGCCCGTGCCGCCGTGGAGGAAAAGACCGCAGCATTCATCAAAGCAAATCTGTAAAGCAAAGCGTATCTGCAAGGAGGCTTTCGTATGCAAAACGTGATTCTGCAGCCCATCGAGGTGGGCGGACAGACCTTTAAAAACCGCATCATGTTCCCCCCGCTGACCACCGGCTACGAGAAAAACGGCATGATCAGCGAGCAGGACATGGGCTTCTACACCCGTCTGGCAAAGGGCGGTGTGGGTTACATCGTTCTGGGCGATGTGGCACCCATCAACAGCTTTTCTCCCACCCCCAAGCTGTTTGACGACAGCCAGATCCCTGCCTTCAAGGCACTGGCCGACAGCGTACACGCCTACGGCACCAAGCTGGGCGTCCAGCTCTTCCACCCGGAGTACGACGTAGACGCCATCAACAGTCTGTTTATGCAGAAAAAGTTTGATGAGATGCGTCAGCGCCTGCATCACGACATGATGTTCTTCACCGATGAGGTCAGCGAGGAGATGCTGATGGCCATCATCGATAAGATGTGCGCCTGCGCAGTGCGTGCACAGAAGGCCGGTGTGGACGTCATCCAGATCCACGGCGACCGCCTGAACGGCTGCCTGTGCTCCACCCGCATGAACCACCGCACCGATAAGTTCGGCGGCAGTCTGGAGAACCGCGTCCGCTTTGCCCGCATGCTGACCCGCGCCATCCGCAAGGCTGTGCCGGATATGGTCATCGACTACAAGCTGTCCATCGTCACCCCGCAGCGCGGCAAGGGCGGCATTGACGAAGCCGACGCCGTGCAGTTTGCCCAGTGGCTGGTAGAGGACGGCGTGGATATGTTCCACGTTGCGCAGGCCAACCACACCGGCAACATGGCCGACACCATTCCTCCCATGGGCGTACAGCCCTACGGCTTCTTCGTCAAAATCGCCGGGGACATCAAAAAGGCCGTCAATGTGCCGGTCAGCGCCGTGGGTCGTATCGTGGATGCCGAAATGGCTGCGCGTGTCATCGAGAGCGGCATGGCCGACATGGTTGCCATGGGTCGCCCGCTGCTGGCAGACCCCGACTGGGGCAACAAGATCGCTGCCGGGAAGGCCTGCGATATCCGCCGCTGCATCAGCTGCAACAAGGGCTGTACCGATGCCATCCAGAACCGTCAGTTCCTCTCCTGCGTGCTGAACGCGGAGAACGGCTACGAGAACACCCGCAGCATCCAGCCCGCAGCGCAGAAAAAGAAGATCGCCGTCCTCGGCGGCGGCCCTGCCGGTCTGGAAGCCGCCCGTGTGGCAGCCCTGTGCGGCCACGATGTGACCCTGTTTGAAAAGACCACCACTCTGGGCGGCCAGCTGAACATTGCCTGCGTACCTCCCCGCAAGGAGGAGATGCGCCGCGCCGCACAGGACCTGATCCACGCGGTCTGCAACGCCGGTGTGCACCTGTGCATGGGTCAGACCCGCACCGCAGAGCAGCTGAAGGATGCCGGTTTCGAGGCCGTCATCAACGCTGTGGGCGCACACAGCGCCGCACCCCGCATCCCCGGCATCGACAGTGTGAACGTGGCCGATGCATGGAAGGTTCTGGCCGGTGAGCAACAGGTGTACGGCACGGTTGCCGTCATCGGCGGCGGCATGGTGGGCTGCGAGACCGCAGAGTATCTGGCTGCCCGCGGCTGCAAGGTATCCGTTATCGAGATGATGGACAAGATCGCCGCAGGCGAGAGCACCACCATTCTGCCCACCCTGCTGGAAAACTATAAGACCTACGGCGTGGAGCAGTACCCCAGCCACAAGGTCAAGGAGTTCCGCATGGACGCCGTCGTCTGCGAGAACAAGGACGGCGCAGAGGTGACCATCCCCTGCGATTACATCGTGCTGGCTATGGGCGCACGCTCCAACGAATTTGACGCTGCTGCGCTGGAATCTGCCAGCATCCCGGTGTATTCCATTGGCGATGCCGCCGGCAAGGCTGCGGATATCTCCAACGCCATCCGCACCGGCTACGATACCGCCTGCCAGCTGTAAAACAAAAATATCGTTCTATTTGTGGGTCAGAAACGCCTGTGGGCGCTTCTGACCCACTTTTTTTACCCGCTCAGGCAAAGCCGTCAGGGTTTTGCCTCGCCCTCTCAGGCGCTCCCGCGCCAGCTCTCCCAAGGGGAGAGCGGACACGCCCGGAAACTTTACGGGTTAGCCGGGAACTGTACCGCCCCGCTTAAGCCTTCACCCACCGGGGGAAGGTGGCGCGTAGCGCCGGATGCGGGGCAGTACCAGCTCCCCCGAAGGGGCAGCCAAGGTTTAAAGCCCATTGCTAAAGTATTAGGCATCATGAGGAGACTTTCGGCAGTGCTCTTGGCTCTCCCTTTGAGGAAGGACTTCCACCCGCTCCGGGGGAAGATGTCGCGGAGCGCATTCAAAATCATCCCACATAAAAAGGCTGCTGCACAAAACCCTGTGCAGCAGCCTTAAATATTTTACGTTTACAACAGATCAGATGCTGAACTGCACGGCGCAGAAGGCGGCATAGATGCACAGCAGTGCAATGCCCTGCGGGCGGCTCAGCTTGCCCTTGATCAGAGCGGGCAGGGTGAGCAGCAGCATCACGGCAAACATGACCGGGATATCCATCACCAGCGAGGCGTTCATGCCTGCGATGGTGGAGTTCTGCGGGATGCTGAAGGGTGCCAGCGTGACAGACACACCGCTGACCAGCACTAGATTGAACACGTTTGCACCGATGACGTTGCCCAGCGACAGCGCGCCGTGACCCTTGGCCAGCGAGGTGATGGCGGTGACCAGCTCCGGCAGCGAGGTGCCCAGTGCCACAAAGGTCAGCGCAATGACCGACTCCGGCACGCCCAGCGCCTGTGCGATGAGGGTGCCGTTGTCCACCAGCAGGTCAGCGCCCACAGCAATGAGCACTGCGCCGATGGCCAGCAGCCCCAACTCCTTGGCAAAGGAGCCTTCCTCAGCCTGCTCTTCCTCTTCCGGGGCGGGGGTATTTTTCATAGCCAGCACGTTGCACACGATGTAAGCCACGAACACGGCCAGCAGGATCAGGCCCACCGGGCGAGTGAAGGAGCCGGTGGTGTAGGCCACACCGGCATAGAAAGCGGCAGCCACAAAGAAGAAGGCCACCGGGGTGCGCAGGCTCTTGGGGTCAACCTTGCCCGGGCGCACCGCAATGGTGATGGCGGCGATCAGTGCAGCGTTGCAGATGACCGAGCCGATGGCGTTGCCGTAGGCGATCTCGCCGTGACCGGTGAGGGCAGAGGTGGTGGACACCATGACCTCCGGCAGGGTGGTACCGATGGACACCACCGTGGCACCGATGAGCAGCTCCGGCACATGGAAGCGGCGGGCGATGCCGGTGGCACCGTCCACAAACCAGTCGCCGCCCTTGATCAGGCACAGCAGACCCACGATAAATAACAGAACAGGGATCAGCATAATATCTCTCCTTTTTTAATAATAGCGGCAGAGGCACAAAAAAAGACCTTTATCACATCCAGCCCAAAACGGGAAAATGTGATAAAAGTCTCAAGCATCCGGTACTGCATCGGGCATTTCTGCCGGGGGTGTCGCTGCAGCACAGCGCACCCGTTTTTCAACTAAAGTACGCCCCTTACTCCCTTTTATCCAGAGAATATTATACCTGTTTTCCAGCAAAAGCACAAGGGAAAATATGGGATTTATTCTGCCTTGGTCACTTTTTTGGCGTTGGGGTAAATATGCTCCATGCGGGCGTTGTCGAAATGCTCGTCAAGGAACACTTCCAGCTGGCCGTTGGGCGCATCGCCGCTGGTGCGGGCATCGTACCGCGCCAGTGCCAGCGCTCTGGTAAGCATATTCACCGCCATGAATACCGCCAGCGCTGCTGTCATCCACAGACGGATATGGCTGCGCACCTTTTTCATCAGCTTCAGCACCAGCGGGTAGCCGTAGCGCATCCACATCGCCGCCGCAATGCCCCAGAAAAAGCAGTACAGCAGGTTGATGCGCCCGCCCAGATTGAACTTGCTGTAATCCCAGAACACGGTACCGAACAGCGCCTCTGTAACAGCGCTGCACACATATTCATATACGCCGCCCAGCACTGTGCCAAAGGCAAAAAGATAGCGGTCGCTTTTATCCTGATTCTGCCGCAGCAGCACGGTAGTCACGGCCAGCGCCAGCCCCCACACCAGACTGGAACGGCTCATCCACACCCCGGCGGTCAGGCGGCAGAACACGGTCTCCACCATGTCGCCCAGAAACGCCCCGATGACAAACAGCCACAGCAGGTCTGCCGCGCTGAGGAAGTCGGCTTTCCCCTTCTGCACTGCCGTGGGCTGCCGCCGGGCGGCCTCCGGGTAGGCGCGCTGGATGCGCTTTTCCACATACACGGCAATGCGGCGGCGCAAGGTATCGGATCGCGCCTCCAGTTTCTGGTTCAGCTGTTCCAGCACCGGGTGCTGCGCCGCGTACCGCCCCACCAGAACCGCCGAGCCCAGCTGGTCCAACGCCGCGATGCTGTGTGCTTTAGCCGCCGTCGTTTTTGGAATCCCGAAAGTTCAGAGCTGCCATCAGGCATCCAAACGCACCCGCCCAGAGAAGGCCGGTATAGCACAAAGTCTTTTTCTTTGCAGCCAACTTTCCTTGGCAAAACTATACGGTTCTTGAATCGTTGCGGTTCGTCTAAATCTGCAAACAAAACGAAAGACCGCGCCGTAAACGGAACACAGCTTACGCAAGCAGGGCATTCGTCTATACAAATCCCTTTTCCAGAAGGCTATCCTTCTGGAATACGCCAAGAAGAACCACTTTCTGAACCCGGTATTCTTTGTGGATGATGGCTGCTCCGGCACGAACTGCGACCGTCCCGGCTTCCAGCGTATGCTGACCGAGACCGAAACAGAATATAGGAACAATTATCACTAAAAATCATTGTGAGATCACAGGACTAAATCAGAAAGACCTTGGGCAACACCGCACAATTCCCGCCTAGCGGCTTAAGCACCGCTCCGGCAGCTGCGGCACGGCATCTGCGTTGCCAAAATGCTCGATAATGTCGGGTTGCGGTACCCGCATCGTGCTTCGGGGGCAAAAGCCCCTCGCACTCTGCGACCGCTGCCCCTGCTTCGGTTCGCTGTTTCCGCCACTGGCGGCGCTCACCTTTACAGCATCCAGTATTATCTGCGCTTTTGGCTTAGCATCTGCCGCACCTCGCACGCCGTATCGGCACTTAGAATTATGCGGTATTGCCTTTGATAATTATAGCTAAAATGATTGAAAGCCGCATCTTAATATGATAAAATGTAAATATTCATATGACATAAAGAGGAAAGAAAAAAGCTGGTTTTGCCCTGTGGGGAAAAGGCCTTTGCGGGCTTGCAGGCAAAACGGCATTGCGGTAGCTTTGCCGCAAAATACTGGTGCTGCCTTATCAACGGGGCGCAGTGGTATGCAGGCCGGCGGGCCTGGGATATGAAGAAAACTTGGAAGAAAAGGGAAACAGGGTATGATTACAAAGCGCGAAAAGCTGCAGTATGTCTATGTCTTTTTAACAGACCTTGCAGCTCTGGCCGCCAGTGTGATTCTGGCATGGCTGATCGTTGGCGGCATTATGGGGCAGCTGCTGCCTTACAGTGTTCTGGATTGGGTTCAGGCGCTGGTTTTGCTGGTGCTGGCCTATACCGTTACATTTTTCTGTTTTGACCAGACGGAAAACATTGTCAAGCGTACCCGCGGGCAGGAAGCCAAACTTTCCATCAAGTCCAACCTGCTGATGATGGTGATCTATTCTGCTTTTCTGACACTGTCCAAAGCGGTTTTGCAGGATTCCCGCTATTTTCTGGTGGGGGTCGTGTCGTTTAACCTCTTCCTGCTCCCGGCGGCCCATGGCCTGCTCAAAAAGCTGCTGGTAAAAGCCCCTGACAGTCTCCAGAACGAAACGCTGGTTGGCATTGTTACCACCGGTGACCATGCAGGCAAGATGATCCGTGAGATCAGCAACGACTGGTCCCGCCGTGTGTGCGGTGTGGCCCTGCTGGAAGCCACGGGGGATGCAATCGGTACCAAGGTGGAGAATATTGAGATAAAAGCCAATTATGATACCTTTATGAACTGGCTGCGCCGCGCCGCTTTGGATGAAGTGTATATCGATGTTCCGATGGACAGCGGCGAATCCTTTATCCCGTACCTGGAAGAGATGGAAAGCATGGGCCTGACCGTGCATTTCCGCATGCCGCTGCTGGACCGCATCGAGGAAAGCTGTTGCAACGAAACCAGCTCCGCCCGCCTGTGCCGCGATCTGGGCCGCTGCGCTGGCGGCAACCTGGTTACCATGGCCACCATTGAACCCAAGCTGCGGGACCAGATCCTGAAGCGCCTGATGGATATTTTGGGCAGCCTGGTGGGCTGCATCATCAGCATCCCCATCATTGCCATTACAGCCATCCCCCTGAAACTGGAAAGCCCCGGCCCGCTCTTCTTTAAGCAGAAGCGCGTGGGCCGCAATGGCCGTGTTTTCTACATCCATAAGCTGCGCAGCATGTATATGGATGCCGAGGAACGCAAAAAGGAACTGATGGCCCAGAACGAGATGAACGGCCTGATGTTCAAAATGCAGGATGATCCCCGCATTACCAAGGTGGGTAAGTTCATCCGCAAAACAAGCATTGACGAACTGCCGCAGTTCTTTGATGTTCTGCGCGGAGATATGAGCCTTGTCGGCACCCGCCCGCCCACGCTGGACGAGTATAAACAGTACGAAAGCCACCACAAGCGCCGCCTTTCCATGAAACCGGGCATCACCGGCCTGTGGCAGGTCAGCGGCCGCAGCGATATTGAGGATTTTGAGGACGTTGTCAAACTGGACGTTCAATACATTGATAACTGGAGCCTGTGGGGCGATATAAAGATCCTCTTCAAGACCGTATGGGTCGTCTTTGCCGGCCGGGGGGCAAAGTAAATCGTTAAATGCGTGGAATGGCAACCTAAAATATAAGGCAACACCGCACAATTCCCGCCTTGCGGCTTAAGCACCGCTCCGGCAGCTG
>OGOI01002007.1_pt1 | contig 10920 bp, 8 predicted proteins | sample 1552631 | NCBI WGS metagenome assembly OGOI01 (sample SAMEA2580204, study PRJEB22360) | human gut metagenome | biome: human gut; feature: human-associated habitat; material: faeces | place: Denmark | collected 2008/2010 | reverse complement strand
ATCTGTATGACCATGTGTTATAAAAATGTATTTAAGACATAATCCATTTTCTTCTATTGTTTTAATAATTTCAGCAGCATTATCTGCTGGGTCAATCAGAATTGCATTTTTCTTATTTGAAGAAACAATATATACATTTGTGCTGCATGCACCCAATACTAGTTTTGTAATATTCATAATTCTTTACACACCCCATTTTTAATTAGAATATATTTATATTGATTATATCAATTCTGTGTATATATAAATACGAAAAAAACACATGATGATATTTAAATAACATATTTCTATTCAAGAATTTCCTGCTAAAACTTTGATTATCAAATCACTATTGACAACCACATTATCTCATGATACTATCACATAAAGAAACTTTGAATATCAAAGTATATTAAAATCTTTAAAGGAGTATGATTATGTTAAGAATTATTGCTGACAGCACATGTGATATATCTAAAGAAGATGCAAGAAAGATGGGGATTCAGATTGTTCCAATATCTGTAAGGTTTGGGGATGAAGAATTCTTAGATGGAGTTGAGATAACACACGAGGAATTCTATACAAGACTTGCTGAATGTGATGAATTACCTAAGACTTCACAGCCAAGCCCTGATACATTCATGAAAGTATTTAATGAAGCTGTTGCTGCCGGGGATGATGTACTTGGAATATTCATATCTTCTGATTTATCAGGAACATATCAGAGTGCCTGCCTTGCTGCTTTAGACGTTGAAGAAGAAACAAGAAAGAAATTATACATGGTAGATTCAAGAAGTGCATCAATTGGAACTGCCCTTTTAATCAGAGAAGCCGTCAAGTTAAGAGATGCCGGTGTAAATGTATCTGATATCGCTGCTGCATGTACAGAGATGTCAAAATACATCAAGCTTACAGCTGTTGTCGGCTCGCTTAAATATCTTAAAATGGGAGGCAGAGTTTCAGGAGCGGCTGCATTTGCAGGAACAATGCTTCATATAACACCGGTTGTAAGTATTGAAGATGGAAAAGTTGTTGTGATTGGAAAAACAAGAGGAAAAAAAGCAGCTGAAAAACTTATGCATGATAAGCTCATCAAAGACGGATTAAGTCTTACAAGAGATTTCATGTTTGGTCATATCAACTGCTCTGAATCCTTAGAAACATTTATTAATAAGAGTCTTACTTACATATCGGATGTTAATGGAAATGTTGGTGTAAGCTCTATTGGTTGTTCTGTTGGAACTCATGTAGGTCCGGGAACATACGGAATTGCTTATGTAGAAGCCGCTGAATCAGGAATGAATCGTGAAAGCATCGTAAAGACGGCCTGATTCTTATAGCGTCGCTGTTCTGATGGAACGAATCTGTCAGAATTAACAAGCTCATCAAATTCCTTATACGGAACATACATGTAGTCCATGGTTTCTCCTTCCTGAAGGGTAACATGGACTTCTTTTTCTATTAAATTAAGGTAACTGTGATATATGGCATGCTTAGGTTTATCCACATAGCTGTAGAGCACAATGAGGTCATCAGTAGAAACCTTAATACCAGTCTCTTCATATAACTCACGAACTGCACCTTCAGCCGCTGTTTCACCTTTAAGTATAGAACCACCTGTAACTTCCCACTTAAGAGGGTATGTTTTATTTCGTGAACGTTCTGTCGTAAGAAGCTTACCATCTTTAGTCATTGTATATACATTGACAATGACATGATATACCCCATCAGGTAAAGACTTTGCCTGGCTTCTTTTTAAATCGAAGCCTAACAGCTTTTCATTCTCATCATAGGCATCCCATAATTCTTCGTCAACTATTTCAACAAAACTATCGTAATACTGCTCTTCGAAATATATCATTTCTTCAATCTGCTGGATTGTGTAAGATATATTTTCAGGTGCTATTATCCAGACTGTTTCAGGATCATCACGGCGTCTTGCTACAGCAATAAGCTCTCCAATATATTCATCAACGGCAACATCTACACCTAACAGATAAACTCTCTGTTTATCAAGTTCAGAAAATCCGGCAGTTCTTTCGACATCTACATAGCCGCAATTAATAGGATAGACCACCGAGGGGTTATCTTCATCAGTGCTTCCTAAGGGGTGGTCGATTTTCACGGTTACAGTTTCTTCTCTCATTATATCTCCTTGTTAAATGTTTATTAATTTGATATACAAACATGAATATACACCAATTAGAACAAAGGTGCAACCAGTCTTAATATACATTGTCCGATTCTCAAGATTCTCGGCTTATTGATGTACTTGTCGGTTACTTCCTCACTTCTTCTGAAAATGTTGTAGAAATCATTAAGTATGTCGGCAGCAGTTTCCCTGCCATATACATATGCAGCATTTTCAAAGTGAAGGTAAAGACTTCTGAAGTCCATGTTGATTGTACCGACAACAGATACTTCTCCATCGCTTACCCACTGTTTTGCATGAATGAAGCCCGGTGTGTATTCGTATATTCTTACGCCGTATCTTACGAGATCTGCATAATATGATCTTGTGAGGCTGTAAGTAAGCTTCTTATCAGGAATACCAGGTGTTACAATTCTTACATCAACACCTCTCATTGCTGCCATTGCAAGCTCTCTGGACATCTCTTCTGTAATAAGCAGATATGGTGTTGTAATGTAAAGATAATGCTTGGCACCCTTAATAACATTAAGATAAACATTTTCAGCGACCCTGTTGTTATTAAGCGGACTGTCAGCGTAAGGAACAACATACTGATTATTATTAACAGCCTTATATCCGTAATCAGATGCCTTTATATATTTAATATAATCATCCTGTGGCTCGTCTGTTTTCTTAATAGAGTTCCACATAGAAAGAAACAGCATTGTAAGAGTTTTAACGGCATCGCCGGTCAATTTAAGACCGGTATCCTTCCACTCCCCATATGGGTGTGTTATGTTAAAGTACTCGTCAGCAAGATTATAACCTCCTGTGAATCCGACCTTACCGTCAATTACGGTAATTTTTCTGTGATCACGGTTATTCATGAACATGTTAAATGCAAGCTTGATTGGATTGAATACACGGCAGTCAATGCCATTTGCACGCATTTCCTTGATGAAATCCTTGTTAAGGAAGAAGATACTTCCTACATCATCATAGAATAAACGGACTTCAACGCCTGCAGCAGCCTTTTTTATAAGAACGTCCTTAATTCTGTCAAAGCTTGAAGCCTCTTCAATAGCATGATATTCCATAAATATGAACTTCTCAGCTTTTTCAAGTTCTTTAAGCTGTGCTTCAAGACCTTCCTCACCTATGGAATAGAATTCAATATCCGTATTCTTATATACAGGATATCCTTCATGATTACTCAGATAATGGAACTGGTTATATATATAGATATCCTTATCTTTAACCTCATTAAGAATGTTTTCATCCTGAGAAAGAGATTTTTTATAGGATTCTTCTATTGAATTAAATCTTTTCTTTACATTTCTTGTAACAATGGAACGTCCAAAAAGCAGATAAATAAGTATACCAAGTATAGGAAATGCAAGAATTACAATTATCCATGGCATTTTCATGGCAGAATTAGTAGATGTTCCGTATATCTTAAGCACAAGAATAATTGCAATAAATGTGCTTAATAATGAAATCCATGCGTAGTCCCTGTAAAAATATAATAAAAGATAAGCCAGCCACGCAACCTGGATAAGTACAAATATACCTGTAGCCAGAAGCCGTCCAAAACTGTTTTTTACGGCTGTTTTCTTTTCGGTTCTCATATGCTTGCGATTATCCATATTTTTCTTATCTCCTTGTCCTATTAATCAGATTGCCTTTCCAGCAAACTGTGTCATATACAGCTCATAATATCTGCCTTTAGCAGAAAGCAGAGACTCATGATTACCTGTCTCGACAACTCTTCCATTATCCATAACAACTATGACGTCAGCGTCCTGAATAGTTGACAGTCGGTGTGCAATAATAAGGCTTGTTCTGTTCTTCATAAGATTAGTCATTGCATCCTGAATCTTTTTTTCTGTTCGTGTATCAACACTTGAGGTTGCTTCATCGAGTATAAGAATCTTAGGACTGGCAACAAATGCTCTTGCAATTGATAGTAACTGGCGTTGTCCCTGTGACAGATTCTGTCCATCTTTGGCGAGCATGGAATCATATCCATCAGGAAGATGCATAATCATATTATGGCAGTTAGCCTTCTTTGCAGCAGCAATGATTTCAGTATCCGTTGCATCCTGTCTTGAATATAGAAGATTATTCTTTACAGTGTCGGCAAAAAGAACAGTATCCTGTAAAACAATTGCAGTATTCTTCCTAAGATTCTCACAGTCGATATCTTTAATATTAATACCATCAATGGTTATACTGCCGTTGTCAATATCGTAGAATCTCATAAGAAGATTGACAACAGTAGTCTTGCCGCTTCCGGTGCTTCCTACAAGTGCAACCTTCTGTCCGGCTTTAACCTTAAGGTTGAAATCATGTAATACTTGTTTCCCCTGAATATAAGAGAAATCAACATGATTAAATTCAATGTTGCCAGTAGAATTATCCATTGTAAATTCACCTGATTTGTCCTCGGAAGGTTCATCAAGAACAGCAAATACTCTTTCAGCTCCGGCTATGGCAGTCTGAATCTGCCCCCATATATTGGCAAGCTCGTCAATAGGTCTGCCAAACTGCTTGGCATATACGATAAATGCTGATATTACACCGATGGATACATATCCTTTAATAGCAAAATATCCTCCAGCCCCTGCAATAATGACGAAGCCGATATTGTTAATGACATTCATTACAGGTCCCATAGAACCACCAAGAATCTCGGCTTTAATACCAACCTTAGTCAGTTCATCAGATGTATTATTAAAATCACTGCATACATTTTCCTGTCTGTCAAATGCTGTAACAGTCTTGATGCCAGTGACCATCTCCTCAACAGTACCATTAAGCTGTCCCAAAAGAACCTGCCGTCTGGAATAGAATTTCCTCATGGCTTTAGATAGATTCTTAGTTGCAAATATAGTAAGAATCACTGTTGTGCAGGAACATAATGCAAGCTGCGGAGACAAAACAACCATCATAACGACAGTTCCAATAATAGTGAGAACGCCTGAGAATAACGAACTCATAGATTGCGATACAGTGTTAGAGATATTCTCAACATCATTAGTCATACGGCTCATAATGTCACCATGTGAATGCTGGTCAAGATACTTAACTGACATACTTACAATCTTATTAAAAAGATCCTGTCTCATGTGCTTAACAATTCTCTGACTTAATATGGCACTTAATCTTGTCTGTATAAATGTGCATATACTGTATATTATGTATACCACTAACATGAAGATAAGTATATGATTTAAATTATTAAATTTTCTTAAAGAAATATAATCAATTGCCTGACTCTGAAGCTTTGGAGCATAGACAGAGCATACAACCATTATAACTACGGCAATAAAAAGAGCAGTAATTACAGGTATTTCTTTAGCAAAATACTGCATAAGGCGCATAAATGTTTCTTTACTGTTGACAGGCTTTTCAACAACGGCACCTCTGTTTCTGGGTCCTCCCTTCATGCCGGGAATTCTCATATTAATCTGTGAAGTATTCTTATCCTCAGCCATAATATCTCTGTCTCCTTGCTATTTCTTATTCAACTGTGAATTATATATATCCTGATATATTGCACTGTTTTTGAGCAGTTCGTCATGAGTGCCGACAGCACTTATATGTCCGTCATCAAGAATTACAATTCTGTCTGCATCTTTAACAGAGGCAATTCTCTGTGCAATAATAATCTTGGTAGTGTCCGGATATGCATTTTTAAGCATTGAATACAGGCTGGCTTCCGTCTTTAAATCAAGTGCACTGGTTGCATCATCAAATATAATAATTTCAGATTGTTTAAGAATGGTACGGCTTATGGCAACTCTCTGTTTCTGACCTCCGGAAAGACTGGTTCCCTGCTGTGTCACAAGAGTATCAAATCCGTCTGTTGAAGTACTGATGAATTCCATAGCCTGTGCGATAGAAGCTGCATCTGCAATATCGGCATCTGTTGCATTTTCATGACCCCACCGGATGTTCTCTTTAATAGTGCTTTGGAATATTTCACTTTTCTGGAGTGCAACAGATATACGCTCACGCAGATTCTTAAGGTTATATTCCCTGACATCAATATCATCAACAAGCACGCTTCCTTCGGTTACATCATAGAATCTTGGGATCAGGTTAATAAGGCTTGTTTTACCACAGCCGGTTTCACCGAGAATACCGATAGTTTCGCCGGGATTGATAACCAGATTAATATTATCAAGAATTTTCTTATCGCCAGTTAATGGATATGCAAATGTTACATTTTTAAATTCAATTTTACCTTTAATAGAAGTTGTGGTGTTAAATGAACCATCTTTGATAGAAGGCTCGCAGGCAAGCACTTCATTAATTCGTCTGCCTGAAGCAATACCTCTTGATGCGGTCTGGAACATATTAGTCATTCGCATAACCGCATTAAGTGATTGTGTGACATATGTAATTGCTGCCATGACATTACCTGGTGTTACAGAACCGTTGGCAACCTGAATACCACCGACCTTAATAACTGCAACTACAGACAGGTTGAGAATAATATTCATAATTGGCTGCATATATGAGAAAATCATCAGCACATTAAGCTGAGTATTTACAAGGTCGTCATTGGATTTTCCGAACCGCTCTTTTTCGTAATCTTCTTTAACATAGGCTTTGACAACGCGGAAACCGGATACATTTTCCTGCATTACATTATTAACATTATCAAGCTTTTGCTGCAGTTTTGAAAAAAGTGGATTAGCTTTAGAAAGAAAATATATAACACATATGGTTACAAGCGGCAGTGCACATGCGATAACTGCACCAAAGCTTAGATTAAGGGATAACATGCATATTATGCCTCCGGCAAAAAGCATAAATGTCCTTATAAAACCACGCATACTCATCTGGATAAAATTCTGTAACTGTGTTATATCGTTGGTAACTCTTGTGATAAGTGAACCTGTAGAGAATTTGTCAGTCTGTTCTAAGGAGAAAGACATAATATTTTTAAATATATCTTTTCTTAAATCATTACCGAAATTCTGTGATGCAATATTAGAACACACACCACATAAGATACCAGATAATCCGCCAAGAATTACGAATATTATCATCTTGAGTCCTTCGGTAAGTACAAGATTCAGATTCCCAACACCGTTATTTGATAAACCTAAAACACCTTCATCCACGATGGTGCTCATTAAACGAGGCTGAACGAGGTCCGCAAGAACCTCGCCCACCATGAATAAAGGTGCAAGAATGGCAAAAAGCCAGTATTTTTTAAGATATTTCAGCATATAAAACTCCCTGTCTTTAAACTAATTATTCAAAAACCTTCCTTATGCTGTCGTAATGAAGAAATTCTCCCCTGTCAGCGATAACCTTGATTTCGTCTGCTGTAGCAAATCTGAAACCGGCAGTTTCTTCTGTCTGTAAATGTATATCTGCTTCTGTAATATCCATGTTAAACTTATAGATATCAACAAAATAATTATCCTTTTCTTCAGGATTATCTCTTCTGTAAGAAAATTCAAAGCCGCCATCAGCCTGTGATACATCAACACCGGTTTCTTCTAATACTTCACGGCAGACAGCCTGAAAAGATGTCTCTCCAGCCTGGCATGCACCGCCTGAGACTTCCCAGTGCCCCGGTGCCCATGCTTTAGTTAAGACTCTCTGTGTTATTAAAAATGTATTATCAGGTCTTTTGATTATGCCAAGAACAGTCAGGTGATAGTCCCCATCTTTCATGTTCCAGTCATTACGTTTCATAGTACGGCCTGTAAGTTGTTTATCGACATCATAGATATCCCATATCTCGCCCATTATTAATCGTCTCCTGTTAAACTAATTATCTTTATGTTCTTTAAGATATTCAAGTACGCTGTGTACAGCAACATTTCCTTCACCAACAGCCTTGGCATACTGATAAGGTCTGCCTGTACAGTCACCTGCTGCATATACACCATCAATGTTAGTCATCTGAGTTCTGTCAACAATAATATGTCCACCAGCCATATCAAGTCCTGATAATAATACACCCGGATTGATAGAATCCTTTAAGAAGAAAGCTCCGCTTACAGGGATAGCTTCTCCCTTGAAAGTTACTGAAGCAACCTTCTTATCTCCGTCAACACTTGCAGGAAGTCCGTTAAAATGCGTTATGTTATCATATTGTAACGTGGTTTCCTTATAAGGTGTGAAAAGATATATATGATTAGCAAGTCCTGCTAAAAATGTTACTTCATCCTCGAATTTAGGTGATGCACATATAACAGCAATATCCTTATTCTTATATAATGCTCCATCACATGTAGCACAATAACTTACGCCACAACCTAAAAGCCTTGCTTCACCTTCAATCTCTCTTGTTGTTGTCATACCAACAGTCATTATGACAGCTTTGGCTTCATATATCTCATTATCAGCACCGGCTGCAAAATAACCGCCGCAGTCATATATGGAATTAACCTGTGACTCTGTTATAGTAATGCCACAGTCGTCAATCTGCTTTAAGAACACAGACTGCATTTCGCTTCCTGTAACAGCAGGAAGTCCAGGATAATTCATGATTTTCTCGGCTTTCTCTATCTTAGTGCTTAGTGCTCTTGAACCAAACCATATAAAGTTAAGATTTCTTGCTTTAGCAGTGAGTGCAGCAGATATTCCAGCAGGTCTGCTGCCGATTATCATAAGGTCATACATATTACATAGCCTCCTTATTATGTTGACTTATAAACTAGTATTAATTAAAGGAAACGGCTTATACGCTCTTTCATCTGCTCTTCGCCCATGATATGAACGATAGTCCATAAATCAGGTGTATTAGCTCTGCCGGTTACAGCAATTCTTACAACCTCTGCAACGTCTGATACATTACCCTTGAAGTTCTCCGGATTAGCCTTGTAAGCCTTCATATCAGAAGCATAGCCGTTCTTGTCAGCTATTTCCTTAAGCTTGTTAAACCACATGCTGTTATCATCATTATGGTCATAAGCTGCAAGGTAATCATTAAGAATAGCCTTAACCTCGTCATCAACTAATCTGAATTCATCTCTTTCACCAGACTCGCCATCAAAGAAGAAGCTGATAAGTTCAAATATCTGCTTAGCATACATGAAGTCTTTTCTTCTTCTCTTAGCACCAACACCCATGTAAAGTCTTAATATAGCAAGTAACTTCTCTTTGTCAGCAAACCATACCTTTTCCATCTCAGGTTCATTCTCTAATGCCCAGTTGTGAAGGAATTCATATAAATCATCCTCTGATAACTTGGAAAGCTCATTCTTACAGATGTTATGAAGCTTTTCTTTATCAAATAAGGCACCTGAAACACTCATCTTATCTACTGAGAATGGGAATTCATTGATATCCTTGTCAGGGAACTTCTCATGCCATTCCTCAAAGTTAGAGTTAAGGAGTGTAAGAAGATAGACCTTCATTGTGTATGGATGATATCCGTCTTTTCTGTAGTAATCAAGTGAAAGCTCCGGATCTTTTCTCTTAGATAACTTTCTCTTTCCACCTGTTTCCTCATCAAACTTCATAAGATGTGCTGTATGTGCGTATTTTGGCATCTTAAAGCCTAATACATGGAATAATTCATAGTGGATAGGAACAGAAGCAAGCCATTCACCGCCACGTACAACTGTAGTAGTTCTCATAAAGTGGTCATCAATTGCGTGTGCAAAATGATATGTTGGAATACCATCTTTCTTAAGAAGAACTACATCATGGATATTCTCTGGAAGCTTAATCTCTCCCTTAATGCTGTCTGTAAATGTGATTTCATTCTCAGGACTTCCCTGTGAACGAAGTCTAAGCACATAAGGCTTTCCTGCCTTAAGATTTTCCTCGATAGTCTCTAAAGAAAGGTCACGGCATACAGCATATTTGCCATAATATCCAGTAAGAACCTTATCAGTCTCCTGCTGTAATCTTACAGCCTCAAGCTCTTCCTCTGTACAGAAGCAAGGGTAAGCAAGACCTTTAAGTACAAGCTCCTTTGCAAATGTATGATAGATATCAACTCTCTGTGTTTGATAATATGGTCCGTATGCATTAACCGGGTCAGAATCCGGGAAGCCTGCACCTTCATCAAATTCAATATCAAAATATCTTAATACATTAATAATTGTTTCTACTGCACCATCAACTTTTCTTTTCTCATCTGTATCTTCTATTCTAAGATAAAATACGCCACCATTTCTGTGTGCAATTCTCTCATCAGCAAGTGCACTATAGAGATTGCCCAGATGAATAAATCCTGTTGGACTTGGTGCCATACGTGTAACTTCTGCCTTATTAGGAAGCTTTCTATATGGGAATTTCTCTTCATAATATTCAGGAGTATTAACTACTTCCGGAAATAATAAATCTGCTAATTTCTGATTATCCATTTCATCCTCATTTCTGCGCATATTCTCATATAACTTCTATGTATTATATAATTATATACAATGCTATAATGCGCTTATACATTCACATATCATTACGGCCACAGCCAATATTATATATTACACATTTTTATGATATTTATCAACTTATGTTTGATATATATATCAATTTCATATCACCAACACTTTTAATATAGTCATTGACATATAACAATATATTCCTATGTACACTTTGTATGCTATATATCATATATAGCATATATAATATATATAGTTCGACAGATATATTAAAATACAGGCATTTAAATATTCACATAAATCAGCATAACTTTTTTAATTCAACAATATATTCTCTATAGCATATGCCACACCATCTTCATCATTGCTTTTAGTCACATAATCAGCAATGCTCTTTAAATGTTCTGTTGCATTACCCATAGCAACACCGTAGCCTGCGAATTGTATCAT
>OGOI01001999.1_pt1 | contig 10948 bp, 9 predicted proteins | sample 1552631 | NCBI WGS metagenome assembly OGOI01 (sample SAMEA2580204, study PRJEB22360) | human gut metagenome | biome: human gut; feature: human-associated habitat; material: faeces | place: Denmark | collected 2008/2010 | reverse complement strand
AAGGTGAAGGGCCTGCCGGCAGGCGAAGGCGTGAACTTCGCGAACGGCGAGACGGGCAACATGATCGCCATGGGCGTGAATGACCCCGTGAAGGTCACCCGTACGGCGCTTCAGTCTGCAGCTTCTGTTGCGGCGCTCATCCTCATCACTGAGGCAACTGTCAATGAGATTCCTGCTGAAGGTCCTGACCTGTCTGCACTTGCCGGTGGCGGCATGGGCGGCGGAATGGGCATGATGTAATCCCTCCTTCGGATAATCCGCATTTCGAGAAAAGCTCTCCTTCGGGAGGGCTTTTCTTGTTTATCGAGTTGTATTGGCGGCTGAACAGGCGCACGCAAAAGCGTTTCTTATGCGCAAGGCTGTTTCGGCGGTTAGGCATGTTCGCACATTTGAGTAACAATTCATTATGAATGAGAAATGAATGCAAAAAGCATGCTATACTAGGGGCAAAGAAAGAGGGTGATGAAGATGCCAGCATTACAGGTCAAAGATTGTCCGACTGAAGTGTATGAAGAGCTTCGTCGTTGTGCTTCTCGTGAGAACAGGAGCATCTCTCAGCAGGCGCTCACGATCCTTGAGGATTACCTGGGGTTCAGGGATTTCGTGGTGCACGATCGATCAAGTTCTCGAAGCAGGTGTGGCGAAAAACCGAACTATATCGAGAAGCGTCAGCGCCTTTTCGAGCGGATGAAGAAGCGTCGTGCTATTCCAGTTTCAGAGGAAGCACCTTCCTCTGCGGATCTTCTAGCTGAGATTCGTGAGGAGGAGGCACGATGATAGTTCTTGATTCAAGTGCTGCATGCGATATAGCGCGACAAACTGAAGAAGGCTTAGCATTTTGTTCTCTAATGCTTGCAGACGAGCAAGTGATCAGCTGCGATCTGCTTCGCGCTGAGGCTGTAAGTGTGTTTCGTAAGCTCTGCAGAAGAGGGGTTATGAATCGAGAAGAAGCGCAGGAGTGTTTTGTTGATTCTGTTGCTTATGTAGATAAATACTATTCAATCCAAGAGCTTCAAGATGAAGTGCTTTCTGAGAGTATTCGATTGGATCATTCCTCCTACGATATGTTCTATTTTGTGCTGGCACGTCGTTTCGGTGCAACACTATTCACACTCGATCGCAAGCTCATTCGGCTCTGTGAGGAACAGGGTGTTCAATGCGTTGCCATTCTAGAAAACGGTGAATTCTAATGACGGTTAGGGTAAAAGTGCAGCGATGATCATTCATGTTGAAACCTTAGAAGATGAACGGCTCGAGGCCTATGTGAGCCTTACTGAAGTTCAGCTGCGCAATCGACTGGAGCCAGAGAAAGGCATCTTCATCGCCGAATCCGAGAAGGTCATCGTCCGCGCGCTTGATGCGGGCTATGAACCGCTCTCGCTTCTGATTCCCGAACACCGTTTGCAGCGCAGTGCGCGCCTGATCGAGCGCATCGAAACGCAGTATGCCCTGGAAGAGAAGGCAGGTGCGGGTGGTAGTACGAACGACGAGAGCATTCCTATCTTCGTTGCGCCCTCAGATGAGATAGAGAAGCTCACGGGTTTCGAACTTACGCGCGGGGTGCTCTGCGCCATGAAGCGCAAACCCCTGCCAAATCTTGCTGATCTGCTGGCAGATGCCCTTCGTGTTGCCGTGCTCGAAGACATCACGAACCATACGAATGTGGGCGCGGTCTTTCGCAATGCGGCTGCGCTTGGCTTTGATGCGCTCATTGTCTCGCCGGGTTGTTGCGACCCGCTCTATCGCCGCGCGATCCGTGTTTCGATGGGTGCGGTCTTTCAGATGCCTTGGACGCGTTTTCCTGGCACGGTGGAAGATTGGTATGAATCGGGTGTAGCGGCGCTGAAACACGAAGGCTTCACTACCGTGGCGCTTGCGCTGCATGATGAATCGGTCTTTTTGGACGATGCGCGTTTGCAACGTCCTGAAAAACTTGCGGTATTGCTGGGGACTGAAGGCGAAGGATTGCAGCAGCGTACGATCGAGATGGCGGATCTTGTTGCAAAGATCCCGATGCGGGAAGGCGTCGATTCGCTCAATGTTGCGGCTGCATCGGCAGTAGCATTCTGGGAACTGCGCATGCGCTAAGGTGCTCGGTTGCAGGTTCGAGCATCTTCATTCGCATCTGAGCAGGTAGCGAGGAGTATACGTAAAACCCCGTGCCATTAGGAGCGTTCAAGCATCGAAATGAGTGCTTTTGCGGTATCCTGATTATCCGTACGAAAGATGAGACTACACACGAAGATAACGAAAGAGGATCGATGATTTCAGCAGAAGAACAGTTCCGTGTGATCGCTTCTGGCGCAGCTCAGATTATTCCCGAAAAAGCCTTGATGGAAAAGCTTGAGCGCAATAAGCCGCTCAATATCAAGTTGGGCGTTGACCCAACGGCTCCCGATCTGCATCTTGGTCATGCTGTTCCGCTGCGCAAGCTGCGCGCATTTCAGGATCTGGGTCATCGAGTCACGCTTATCATCGGTGATGGCACGGCGCTTATTGGCGATCCTTCAGGTCGCAATGTTACGCGCCCGCCGCTTACGCGCGAGCAGGTCGAGCAGAACGCAAAGACCTATATCGAGCAGGCGTACAAGATTCTCGATCCCGAAAAGACCACGTTGCGTTTCAATTCTGAATGGTTGCTTGCGCTCGATCTTGAGGGCTTGTTGAAGATTACGTCCAATTTTACGGTCGCACGCATCCTTGAGCGTGACGATTTCACGAAGCGCTACAACAACAACCAGCCGATCAGCTTGCACGAGTTCCTCTATCCCACCATGCAGGCCTACGATTCGGTCTGCATCGATGCTGATGTTGAACTGGGCGGCACCGACCAGCTGTTCAACCTGCTTGCCGGTCGTGAGCTCATGGAGAAGATGGACAAGGAACCGCAGGTTTGCCTTACCTTGCCGCTGCTCGAAGGCACCGATGGCGTTCAGAAGATGTCGAAGAGCTACGGTAATTACATTGGCCTTACCGATGAACCGAACGATATGTTCGGCAAGGTCATGTCCATTCCCGATGAATTGATGGTGAAATACTATCGCCTTGCTTCCACGAAATCGGTCGACGAGATCGACGCGATCGAAGCGGGTCTTGCTGATGGTTCGCTCCATCCGAACAAGGTGAAGCGCGAGCTCGCGCAGAATATCGTGGCAGCCTATTACGATGAAGCAGCAGCTAAGGAAGCGGAGGCTGCGTTCGATCGCGTGTTCAAGCAGCACGATGTACCCGAAGATATTCCTGAGTTTGCAGCCGATCTTACGCCAAACGATGAAGGGCTTGTGTACGTTGCGAAGCTCATCAGCGATGCCGGTATGGCGAACTCGGTAGGCGAAGCACGCCGCTTGATCGATGGCGGTGGCGTGAAGGTGAATGGCGAAGCGCTGGCACCGAAAGCGTACAACGTTGAGCCAGGCATGCTTGAGGGCGCGGTCATCCAGGTAGGAAAGCGCAAGTTCGTTCGCCTTGTCTAGCAAGCTGGTTCGTGCATTTCAGGTTTGCGCGATGGAGAGTCAAGAAGCGCAAGCGTAGAATTTCAGCGATCCAATACGTTCTTTTTGCTGGGCTTTTGGGTGCCTGTGCTTGGGTATGATAAGGTTAGCGCGATGGAATCGCATCGCTGTATTCAGCTACGTGATTGCATGCGAAAAGGGGAGGGATAAATCATGAAATACCGTGCAACTATCGTTTCTCCTCAAGGCGCTGCGCCTGCTTCAAGCTCGATCGAGTTTGAGAGCGAGTATCGCGCTGGTTCCAAGCAGAATATCCAAGACGCACGTTACAAGATGCTCGAACTACATGGTTCTGAGGCAGTCAGCTGGACGGTGAAAGACATCGAGCGCGTTCCGGAAGCTGAGCAAGGCGCGATCCAAGAGCAACTCATGCTCGATTTTCGTGAACCGACTGAAGAGCCTAAGCGTAAACGGCGTAGTGTGAAGCGCGGTATCGCGTAGCTCGTTCGAAGCTTGTGCGTGATTCATCACATGGAACAAAAGAAATCAAACGCCAGATCAAAGAGCAGATCGAAGAACAGTGTAGCCAATCGATCTGCGCGTAAGAAAAGACCTGCTTCTGCGAGAAAACCCGATCCGAAACCGAGCATCATGAAACGCGATAAAGCGTTGAAAGCTGGGCAGTTTTGCCCTGTTGATGAACAGTGTGGCGCCTGTCAACTGCTGGCGATCCCTTATGCCGATCAACTTACCTCGAAGCAAGCTGAGATTGAGAAGCTCTTCGCGGACGCGCTTGCAGAAGATGGCGCAACCATTCAGTCGATCCTTGGTATGGATGAGCCGTTCCACTATCGCAACAAGGTTATTTCGCCCTATGCACCAGGGAAACGTACGGCTTCAAGAACTCACACTAAAGATACGAAGCACCCCCATGAACAAAGAGCGGGCAAGCGGAATGCCAAGAAACGAAGCGAGCAATGCGAGATCCTCTGCGGCATGTATGCGCAGGGTACGCATCGCATCATTCCCACCGATGAATGCTTGATCGAAAATCAGGTGGCTAAGAAGATCATTCAAGCGATTCGCCTGGTGATGATGCGCTATGGGATCGAGCCCTACAACGAAGATACAGGCAAAGGGTTCTTGCGCCACGCGATCGTGCGAGTGGGGCATCGATCGAATGAGGTGCTCGTTACGCTCGTAACCAATGCCGAAAGTTTTCCAGGTGCAAAGAATTTTGCACGTGAACTGGTAAAACGCTGTCCTGAGATAACCACGATCGTTCAGAATGTGAATACGCGCGCAACGAACGTGATCTTGGGAGAAGGAAAGGAACGCACGCTCTATGGGCCGGGCTTCATCCTTGATCGTTTGTGCGGATCGAGCTTCCGTATTTCCTCTCATTCGTTCTACCAGGTGAACGCGGTGCAAACAGAAGTGCTCTACGAGGCAGCGATCGAATTGGCGCACCTGCAAGGCACTGAGTGTATTCTCGATGCTTATTGTGGCACCGGTACGATCGGATTGGTGGCTGCGCGAGCGCTGCAGGAGAAGACTCCTGCAGCGGCGAAGGGTGATGCCTCGGTTATCGGTGTGGATAAGGTGGAATCTGCGATCGTGGATGCGCGCAACAATGCGAAGCATAACGGCATAGATAACGCATCGTTCATAGCTGAGGATGCCGGGGTGTTCATGAATGAGATGGCAGGAAGAGGTGAAGCGCTCGACGTGCTCTTTATGGATCCGCCGCGCTCAGGCGCCAGCCTCGAATTCCTGCAAGCAACTGCCCGCTTGCGCCCGCGCCGTATCGTCTATATTTCCTGCAACCCGAAAACGCAGGCGCGCGATGTTGCCTACTTGCGCGAACAGGGTTATCGACTCGAAGCTATTCAGCCCGTCGACATGTTCCCCCACACCACCCACATCGAAAACATCTGCGCTCTAGTTGCAGCAGATTAACGAAGTTGTTTGCGGATCGGCGAAGAGCGAGAGCCGTGCGGTTCAGACGCTTGTAGGTTCCGGTCGAGCAAGCAGCTGAGCCCATGGGGTACTTAAATTACTCTGAGTCCGCATACTTCAATATAAATAGGCTGTTCGAGGGAGCGAAGCGCATGAGCTTGCCTGAAAAGGCCAGCGAATAGCGATAGCGGGTAATTACAAGTGCCCCATAGGCGTGCTGCTTGCTCGCTCAAAAGGTGTCGAACGACCGGGTAGTTTGTCACCTGCTAATTGATAGGCGTGCATACGACGAGGGTGCGTTCGTTGCTGAACTCGTGGTATGAGCAGGTGCAGAAGGTGATAGCGAACGGAGGGTCGGTGCTGTTGTCGAGCACGACGCAGACTTTTGAGCGATCATCTTCGTACCAGGAACGAAAGGCTTCTTCATCAGTGAAGCGCGTATGCTTTTCGACCTCATCCCCATTGATGATACGTACGTAAGCAACACTCAACCGCTGCTTCCCCGCGGGCGTTTGCAGGCAGATGGTAGCATGCTCGCGCGCGTAAGTTTCATCGGAGTATTTTGCGAAATCGCTGAACATCGAGCCGTTGTCCATGTGGTGTCCGTAGACGATCGCATTTAAGATAGAGCCAGAGCCATCATCGCTCGTGTCCAAATAAGGCACGCCGAACACACTGTAATTGCGATAGATATCATGGTGAAGATAGAAGGAAGGATTATCCTTCACTCCGCGCAAGATAGGATAGTTGATCGCTGTTCCAGGAACATTCACCCATGCGATAAGGTCAGGATTGACTGTGCGCCAGTGCTGCCAATCGACCTCAACGAAGTCATCATAGGTATCTCCCGTATCGTCAAGAGCATCGTGTTCGAATGAGATGCCATTCGGATTGGGAGAGATGTTCGCGTTCGCTTGCATGAAGAACAAGCTGATGAACAAACCAAGGGCAACGAGCACGAGCGCGATGCCTGCTGCCATCAGCTTGTTGAATCGTCGTTGCAGTCTCATGAGTCGATGAAGGAACGAAAGATGCGACGGCGCTGTTCGCGGGCGCGTTTGCGTTTGTGCGCACCGATGATGAGTATTGCATTGCCGCCGACAAGGAGCACGAATGCCACGCACATGACGCCGAGCGTGGCAGCGCCGGTCTTGGCGAATGAAGCCTTTGGTGCAGATGGACCATCGTTGCTCGTTGCGCCTGTTTGCTGAGGAGCTTCGACCTTATGTTCGCGGGTTTCACCCTGTTGCTCTGCATCGATCGCATCGTTCTGTTCTGGCTCGGGTTGAGGCTCGGTGGGTGCTAAGGGACCGTTGGTATCTCCGCTTGTGCCAGCATCATCGGGCGGTTCTGCTTCAGCGGGAGGCTGATTCTCTTCCGGGGTGGTATTTGCTGGTGGATCTTGCCCGTTTTCGTTTGATTCGTCTTGCGGTGGCGTTTCGGGTTCGCTGGGTTCTTCTGGCTCATCCTCTTCCCATTGAGCATAGAGAATGACCGTGCTGTTGTCTTCTGTGCGGAGGTTCTTCACCAGTTGCTCATCTTTATAGCTTGTTCCTGTTCCGTCGGGTGCGGTATTCCATGAAACCCAGTGAGCACCTTCCTTTTCGAACGTATTGGGATGGAGCGGTTCGGCGGTGTTATAAGCGAACGATTGCGCCTCCATATGCCCCGTGCCGCCGTTTCCTTCGAACACAACGAGGCAGCGATTTGCCATCCAAATGGCATACAGTGAAACGACTTCGTTGGCTCGTTTGGCGAGATTCAAAACAGGCGCTTCATCGTCGTACCAAGTCTCAGGAACGGAAGGATTGCTATTCCATTTGAACCAATGGAATCCTTCGAGAACGAACTGATTGGCATTGAGCAAAGCGAGCTGATCGAACGTGAGCACTTGATCATCCATCGTGCCTTCGCCACCATGCGCATCGAAAGAAACGAAATAGGTGATGGGCTTCCACTGGGCGTAGAGTGTGATCACGCTGCCTTCAGTTGACGCAAGATTACAGACCTCCTGTTCGTTAGCGTATGCCTGGGCGTTTCCAGTAGGATCGGTATTCCATCCTGCGAACAGATAGCCTTGTCGTGCGAACCGATTGAAAGGAAGCGCCTTTCGCTCATCGAAGGCAAAGCGCTCATTGGCCATCGAGCCTTCTCCGCCTTGCGGATCGAATGAAACTTGATAAGAGATGGGTTCCCATTGCGCATAGAGATCGATCACGGTGCCATCGACCGAGGTGAGATTGGCTATCTCTTGTTGGTCAAGATACGGCGTGCCGTTTCCCTCGGGGCTGGTATTCCATCCGGTGAATCGATAGCCCGTGCGAACAAAGGAGTTTGGAGTAAGATTCTTGAGCTCATCATAGTGGAAGACGAGGTCTTCCATGGAGCCTGATCCGCCATTTTTGTGAAAGCGGAAGGTGTAGGAAATAGGGGAGAAAGAAGCGGAAAGCGTCCGACCGGTCGTGACATCCTGGAAAGCATACGAGCTGGGTGCTCCGACGGAGTGTCCATCGACCCGCACATCGGCTATCTTGTAGCCGCGATTTGCTTCGATAGAGACGCTGCGATTGCCACGCCAGCCGACAGCAATGCTGTCTTGTTTCCCTGCGCAATGCACGCGTCCGCCATTGCCCGCTTGCAGGGTGATCGTTTTAGGATCGAATTGATCCAGAATATCGGTCCACCCGTGCGTTGAGTAATACCAGAACTCTGCGCCCGAATCGAGCTGCGTGACCACCCCTGAATTCAGGCTTGAACCATCCATCTCGCGCACGGCACGGTAGTCGGTCGCATCTTCGCCGTTGCGATTCTTCCCGATCTTCAGGATGTTCTCATTGGGAACGTACATGTTCTGCCCGTAGCCGGAAATGAATTCGATCGACTCGCACCAGCGATCGCCGTAAGCTCCGTCCCAGCCTTCTTGGTCGAGGTCGGTGAACTTGGTGAGAAACGAGCCCTTTGCGCGCTGCGTGGTCCCATGTTTATAGAAGTTGATGCGTATATGCTCCTCACAGCTTATTTTGCTCCCTGCTCCTTGGCTTATGACGCCAACGCAAATGCCGGCGGTATGGTATCCGTTTTGGGTGTAGCGCTGAAGGAGAGGTACGCGCGAGATCGAGGTTGCTGAATACCATTTTGAGTCGGGAAGCCATTCGAGCACCAGGTCGATTCGGTCGTCATTGCCATCGAAACCTACGTCATTCCAACGCACTGAGACGGTTGTTCCTAAGGTAGCATTCCCTTTTGCAGGAACAGAGAGAGCGTAGGAATAGGTATAAACGTTTTCGGAGGTCTCCTTATCTTTTTCTTGCGTAGTGCTCATCGTCTTATTGAAGATCGGCGTCTTGGTATGAAGGTCGCTGTCGAGCACGATCCCATTCGATGCGGCGCGCGCAACATCACCGCGCTTGAGCGTGGCTGCTTCTGCATCGTGCACGGTACAGAAGCTGAGCGGCGGAAGGCAGGATACGATCATGGTCAGCAGGATCGCCACGAGAGCGAAACTGAGGTATTTCCGAGAGCGTGAAGACAACATGGTGGTTCTCCAGGACGTTTCTGGGATTGAAGGGGCAGGTCAGGAGGGGTGCTGGCTTTACGGTTGCCTTCGGTCATCGCCGAGCATGTTGCGTGCGATAGCGTTTGTGATGGAACGCCCACGCAGGTAGTGGCGATAGGATATCCCCACGAGAACAGCGCCGCTAAGGGCCACGATCCCCGCTGCTACGAGCAGGGGCACCAAAGCGCTTCCGGTCTTGGCAAAGGTACCTTTTTGTTCGGGAGTAGGGGTTTCGGAAGCAGGAACGGGTTCATCGGGGTTCGACGGCGTAAGAGGCTCTTCGGGAGCAACGATGCGCACGGTCTGATTCTCGTCTTCGGGATCTTCATGCGTGGCGATCTCGGTTTCATCGCACAGGAGCTTTTCATAGACGACCAGTTCTGTTCCTGGTTCAAGTGCGCTTGCATTGAAGTTGAAAGAGACCTCGATCGAGCCATGTTCTGCTTGCGGGGTGAAGGTGGTTTCGCTCGAGATGGCAGCGCCTGCCTCGTCGGTTAGCGGGACGGCCTGGACTTCGCCTTGTTCGTTAACCTCTTTCTTCATAAGCGTTCCTGTAACGCGGTACGATTTGCCGGGGCTGAGGTTCTCGAACGCTACGGTATCGATCACGTGCACTTCGGCATCGTTCAATATCTCGTGATCGCCATCGCTCTCATCGAGCGCGGTCGTTGCGATGCGTGGCTTTGTGGTCGACACGGTTTGTTCGCTGTTGTTTCTTTCGTGGTGTTCGAGGATGACCTCATCGTCTTTCAGGAGCGTCTCGTATACGACAACATCTTGAGGTGCTTCTGTAAGACCATCGAGGGGGATCTTCACCTCGGTCGTGCCGCTTGCTGCGCTCGGGGTGAACGTTGTTTCGCCTGCAGCACCTTCAAGCTGGCTTCCTGTTTCAGGATCCACGAGCGTTGCGCGCAAAGTGTATGCGCTGTTGGCCTCGAGGTTTCCATAGCGCACGTGGTCGTTGATCGTTCCTTCTTGCGCGATGCTCACGAGCTTGTCGTGGTCATTCGCGTCGGAAGCGGTGGTGGGCGGGATCATGATTTTCGATCACGCCGAAATCGAGACGCTGCTGTTCGCGATAGATCGAGAACGTGGTGGTTACAAGCTCGAGCCCTTCGTTAGCGGCGCACGGAAGCTCTTCGAGTGTGTAGGTGTCGTAGGGGAGAGCACCCAGGTCATCACGCGCTTCGGTGGTGAAGGTATCGCTCGCTTTGCCGAACCACACGCCACGGCCAGCTTTACGCCCCTCCTCTTCGTCGTTCGCGTTGGTCTCGTGCGTATGCTTCACGAAGGCAGAAGAAGTGTCGATCTCGCCATTGGCATCGGTGACGACTACGTGCGCTTCACCGGTGGTCTGCGACGTTATCTTGAACGGCACGCCGACCAGGCGCTCATTGTTCGCCTCACGAACTTTGATGAAATTGATATCACCGCGTTTCACGAAGTTTTTGAATGCGCCTTCATGCGTGCCTTCGGCACTATCGGAGAAGCGAACGATCTGTCCGTCGGCAGTTATGCTGAACGGTCGCGGGGCGCTATCCGAAAGGTTGTAGCCATCGCCTGCGCTCACCTCGGTGAGCGTGTATTCGCCGTAGGGCAGGGTGGTAGGCGCGAGCGCCGCTTTGCCCTCCTTCGCTACGAGCGTGGCACATACTTCTCCTGGCTGATAGAAGATGCCATCGACCTTGACCTCGTGGCTATTGTTGTTGGTGATGGTGAAGATGGTGTTGTCCAGCGTGCCTGAACCAAGGGCGCTTTGCAGCCCCGATTCCGCATCGCGCTTTTCGAGCTCAAGACCTCCGCGCATGATGCTATCAGCGATGATCGGCGTATTGTAGCTCGAGACCGCTTCCACGCTGTTCGCGCATCCCGTGACCGTCCGCACAACGGCCGATTCGTTGATCTTGTAGCCCGTGGGCGCTTTTGTTTCGCGTATCTCATACGTGCCTATCGGCAGCGTGATCGTGCCCGTGGTGTCATA
>OGOI01001997.1_pt1 | contig 10951 bp, 10 predicted proteins | sample 1552631 | NCBI WGS metagenome assembly OGOI01 (sample SAMEA2580204, study PRJEB22360) | human gut metagenome | biome: human gut; feature: human-associated habitat; material: faeces | place: Denmark | collected 2008/2010 | reverse complement strand
TGACATTTGGAGAAAAAATTAAAGAAGCTCGTTTGGCTATGAACCTATCTCAAACGGAGCTTGCCCAGATGACCGGCATTTCCGAAAGATCCCTTTACACCTATGAGCAGCTCGGAACACTCCCCAGAAAAAGCAACATCAGAAAACTTGCTGAAGCACTGCATATCTCTGTGTCCTATCTTTTGGACGAATCTGAAACGGATAGCCAGAGCCATATAGATCAGGATATGTTTATTTTAGAGGCAAAGGAAAACTTCGGTTCAAAAGGAGCAAAAGAAGCTCAGGAAGTGTTGGGTCGTGTAAATTCTCTGTTTGCCGGTGGAGAATTGGACGAGGACGCAAAAGATGTATTCTTCCAGGCGATTATGTCAGTTTATATGGACTCTAAGAAAACAGCACGGGAAAAGTACACTCCGAAGAAATACAGAAAGCATAAAGATAAAGAGTAAAATCCTCAAGCACAGAATATGTTTTCTGTGTGCGATTCGGAGGTGAAGCAAATGAAAACGGCAGAGCATATCATTGAAACTGTCGATAAGCTTGTGCGAAAATATCACACCAGAGACCCTTACGAGCTATGTCAGCTGTTAGGTATCAAAATCCACTATTACGATTTACAGAAGAAATTGAAGGGCTTCTTCTATTACCAGTCCAGACAGAAGAATATCGTGATAGATCACAATGTGAACGGCATCCTGGAACGTATATTAGTCGCACATGAATTAGGACACGCTGTCCTGCATACGAAAATCGCCATGATGCACGGCTTTCAAGAAATGGAAGTGTTTGATGATAGATCAATCGAAGAAAATGAAGCAAACTTCTTTGCGGCGGAGCTTCTGTTAGAAGATGGGAAAGTCCTGGAATGCCTTTCGGAACACACATTTTTTGAAACGGCTAAAATGCTCTATGTACCGGCAGCATTATTAGACTACAAATTCAGCCTGCTCCACGAAAAAGGAGAGCTGGTAAATTCGATGTATATTCGTAAAGCAGATTTCCTGAAAGAAGATCTTCATGCCTACGATAACGACATTGGTTATGGCGATATATGAATATCTATTTTTATATCTTTACAGAAAAAGTCCACCAGTACGATGCGTAGTGCATCATGACTGGTGGACTTTTTGCTTCTTAAAGAATCAGTATATTGTGCTGCAAAAAAGAACCCCATAGCAGTTCACTCTGTACCGTCAATGGGCTTCTTTTTCATTATATCAATCAAGCTCCGCTTTTTTTATCATCTCTTGCTGGTCAATCAAGACATCAATCAACTTTCCTACGGTTATCAATGTTGTTACATTACACTTTTTCAGTTTTGCAGCAATCTCATTATCAATGATGCTGTCGCATTTTGCATATGGGGTATCCAGTAAAAAATAGTCAAAGTTCTTTTCCAAGACGAATGCCAGTTTTAGAAGCATTGCCAAAGAAACTTTCGTCTGTCCAACTTCAACATGGCTCATATGATTGTTCGAGCAACCAACCAACGCACCCAAATCAGCCTGACTATAACCCTTTTCCAGTCGGGCAGCTCTAATGCGCTGACCAATCTTAACGTAATCAATTTCCGGTTGCGTTTCAATCACCTCCATGCTGTGTATGATTCTGCTATACATTATAAAATGTACCAAAAATCTCAACAACCAACATCGGGTGCAAGTTGCATTTATAAATGCAATATGATAAAATTTTATAGGCAGATTGCATTAAATGATAGAATGGGAAAGAACCCCAAGACGACATATGAGCCATCTTGGGGTTCTTTAAAATAAAAAATTCGTAGAGTATCTTACTCTACGAATTAACTGTCGGCAACTATTCTCGCTACACCTGCTTATATTGTAGCGATTTCGGCGGCATTTGTCAATATCATTTGCAAATTTTTCTATTTTCATTGGTTAGAATCAGGAAATTTGGTTATTCGCTTTTCACTATTAACCGTCAGAATTATAGTCATACAGAAAGGAGGCTATGACAATGCCAAGAAAAGGTGAAAACATTTATAAAAGGAAAGACGGTAGGTGGGAAGGACGATATATTAAGTCAAAGAACTCAGCCGGAAAGGCAATATATGGGTATGTGTACGCAAAGACATACCGTGATGTAAAATCGAAACTGATTAGTGCCGTTGCTGCGTGTTCTCAGCAAGTCTCCATTTCTTTTCATCCATGCAATGATTCTTTTTCATCATTTGCATCAGAATGGTTTGATAATATCAAACCGCACATCAAGGACTCGACTGCAAATAAGTATAGGAATATTCTCAGTTCCTATATTCTCCCTGTTTATGGTTCAAAGAATCTGGATCAGATCACCTTTGATTATATTGAGAGCCAGTGTAATGCCCTTTTACTATATGGCGGAAAAGACGGAACCGGTCTTTCACCAAAGACAGTGTCAGATACGCTTTCCGTTATTCGTAATATTCTTAAATTTGCAATACGAAAAGGAAAAGTTGTTCCTTGCGACGGAAACGCTGTGCAAATAAAGCAAATACAGAAAACAATGAGAGTCTTTAGCAAAATGGAGCAAAATCGCTTATGCGATTATCTTAGGTCTGAAATCAATCCGTGTAATATAGGTATTTTAATTTGCTTATTTACCGGCTTGCGTATCGGGGAGCTTTGTGCGCTACATTGGGAGGATATTTCATTTGGCGAACGAACAATGCATATTCATCAAACCATGCAGAGAATTCAAGATAAATCTAATTCCGAAAAGAAAACTAAAATTGTCCTGACTACTCCCAAGAGTGCCTGCTCTATCCGAACGATCCCGATCCCAGAACCACTAATTACAATCCTTGCAGATTACAAAACTTCTCCTAAAGGGTATTTACTGACAAATAGTGAATCCAATTTTATCGAGCCAAGGACAATGCAAAACCGTTTCAAAACAGTGTTGAAAAAATGCGAGATAGAATCAGCGAATTTCCATGCTCTGCGTCACACATTCGCAACCAGATGTGTTGAATTGGGATTTGATGTAAAAAGCCTTAGCGAGATACTTGGTCATGCAACTGTCAACATTACTATGAATCGCTATGTTCATCCTACCCTCGATATGAAAAAAGAGAATATGGAAAAACTATCCTCGTTATTCGCCGTCAAATAAAGCCGTCAACGCCACCGCTAAATGCTGAAATTCCAGTATTTAGCGGTTTTTTTCATGGAGTAAGATACTCTACGAAAAGCCCGACACTTTTTTCCTGTATCATACTAACTATGGAGGAAATGATTATGAGCGATGAATTCAATAACAGCGGCGTTGTAGGTGAAGTGGTTACTCAGTCTACTCTGTCCGACAAAAGCAAGGCTGCAGCAGCATTGTTGAGCTTTTTCCTGGGAATGTTTGGTATCCACAGATTCTATCTGGGAAGAGTTGGCTCCGGCGTAGCAATGCTTGTTTTGACAATTCTCGGCGGGTTAACTACAGGCATTATCGTTGGTTTTGTTCTCCTTTTTATTGTCGGCATCTGGGATGTGGTTGACTTCTTCAGAATTCTTTTTAATAACCTGGGGGATGCTCAAGGTCGCAAGCTGAGATAAATAATACACAACGATTAGCGTGTGAATGTTAAGGAACACGATAAAAGATAAATTCTCACTTGCGAGGATTTATCTTTTATCGTGTTTTTCTTTTATACCTTTATACAGGGGCGGTAGATAGTATGATTACAGAAGCACAAATGCTTGCGCAGATAGAGGCTGCTAACGAATTCATAGATAAGAGTTATTTAGAATCATTACATGAATATCGTATCCAACCGTTGGATGCTCTCTTAAAAAAGCACAATTTAACAAGGTTATTTCATATACAGAAAATCATATATGATAAGAATGAGGATATAAATGAAAAACTTATAAGTGTTTTTCATGCTGTAATGCCATTTTGTAAAAATGTTGTTCTGATACTAAAAGGGTCACCGGAGAGAGTTGACCTTTATTTGGGTATTCGTGCTTCGCAAATTAGCAATGCAGCAACAGCAAGCGATGTTTTGCACGACTCGTTTCTTGGCAATTTCCCAGGAAGTAAGATCAGTGCAATAAAGACAAGTCAAATTAGCGAAATATTCGACGAAAATGAAGGCTATCATTGTCCCCAAAATATAGCTTATGTGAACATTCTTCCTTCAGAACGTAATTCAAAACAGAGCGAATACATTCAAGGATTAGAAAAGTTTATTGATACCATGCGAGGAAGCGAATACATCTGCGAGATAATTGCCTCTCCAATAAGCGACAGTGAAATTGAATATCGAATGAATGGATTTGAGGAGTTGTATTCCGCACTTTTTCCTTTTTCTAAGAAAACAAGCTCGCATGGTCACAACAAAGGAACGACTTTAACTGAAGGGATTACAGAAAGTATTTCTGACTCTATTTCAAAAGGTATTTCTAAGGCAACCGGTCGTTCAGATGGACATACTCATGGAAAGAACTCTGGTTTCAACATGGGTATGCATATGTTGTTGAATTTTGGCGTTACCGGCGGGACTAACGAAGGGTGGTCTACTGGTTCCAATGAAGTAAGTACCAATACTGATACAAACACAAGAACAGACGCATTTTCTAGTCAAAAATCTACATCTCAAACTACTGGCACAACAGATAACCTGACAGTAGAGTTCAGAGATAAAGGTATTGAAAATCTTTTAGAGAAAATCGAAAAACACATAAAACGTCTAAAAACCGGTAGTTCCTATGGTGTCTGGGAAGTTGCATCATACTTTATGGCAAAAGAAAAGAAAACAGCAGCTATCGCTGCAAGTTCCTATCGTTCGTTGCTGTTAGGAGAAGAAACTGGTATAGAAAAGCCTAATTTTACACTCTTTGACTGCAATGAAAGTATGACTGCATACATTGAGGAGTCACTATGTTATTGTGAACACCCTTCTTTTTTAATCCCTATCTTTGATGATTCTGGAAAACAGGATCATGTCCAAGCACTTTCTCCTACCAGCTATATCAATGGCAAAGAATTAGCGCAGCTGTTTAATTTGCCGAGGAAATCTGTAAACGGCATTATGATTACAGAAATGGCCGAATTTGGAAGGAACGTGCTTTCGAGCAATTCGCATAAACAGCGAGAAATTGAGCTTGGTCACATTTATCATATGGGGCAAAAAGAGGATGCTCTTGTTAAACTCAACATCGACAGCTTAACTTCACATTGTTTTGTCACCGGCTCAACAGGTAGTGGTAAATCAAATACTGTCTATAAGTTGATTGAGGAAGTAAATAAGGAACCTTTTAATATACCCTTTTTGGTCATCGAACCTGCAAAAGGTGAATACCGTAATGAGTTTCGAAAAGTAAAAAATATCAACCTGTTCAGCACTAATCCTCAAATCGACCAAATGCTAAAGCTGAATCCGTTTGCTTTTTGCGAAGGCATACATATTTTGGAGCATTTAGATCGAATAGTCGAAATTTTTAATGGTTGCTGGGAAATGTATGCCGCTATGCCTGCAATACTTAAAGAGGCCATAGAAGAATCCTATGTAAGCAAAGGGTGGGATTTATTAAACTCCGTCTATATTGGAGACGGTGAGCCTGTATTCCCTACTTTCATAGATGTGTTGCAAGAACTTCCAAAAATTATTAACAGTTCGGAGTACTCAGCCGATACGAAAGGCGACTATATAGGTGCCCTAGTCACACGAGTAAACTCAATGACAAACGGTATATATGGTCAAATTTTCTGCGATGAATTTGAAGTTGATAACAAAACCCTTTTTGATGAAAACACGATTGTTGACTTGAGCCGAGTGGGATCTTCCGAGACAAAATCACTAATCATGGGTGTTTTGATCCTGAAACTGACAGAACATCGTATGGCAACGGCAAATCGAGGTAACTCTGTATTAAAGCATCTGACAATTCTGGAAGAAGCTCATAATATTTTGAAAAACTCTAAAAATACACAAGGTACAGCAGGTAGCAATGTGATCTCCAAGTCTGTAGAAATGATTGTGAACAGCATTGCAGAAATGAGAACATATGGCGAAGGCTTTGTAATTGTAGATCAGTCGCCTACTTCCGTAGATATAGCAGCTATTAAAAACACCAACACCAAAATAATTATGAGATTGCCGGAAGATGAGGATTGCAAGATTGCCGGACATTCTGTTTCACTCACTGAGCAGCAGACAGATGAGTTAGCAAAACTGGAAACAGGAGTCGCTGTTGTCATGCAAAACAACTGGTCTGTACCGGTGCTATCCAAGATAAATGAAGCACAGCATCCTTTCGAAGGTTATGAACAACCGATTACCTTCAAAAAGCTCAAAGACTTCAGGAGTGTAGTTCTTTCCGAATTGATAAATCAGTTTGAATTAACTGAGGAACAGAATATTAGCAAGGTGATTCGAAAAGTTGAGGAATTCGATATACTTCCCTCTAAAAAAGCAGAAATGACTCGGATGCTTGTTCAATTTAATCGTATCATGTCCAAGGGATACGACAGTATTCTATTTGGTCGAACCATGTTACGCTTAATAGGGTGTAACGATGCTTTTAGAAACGCCGAAAAATGCTTAGAGTATAAAACGGATGAAGAAGGCAATTACATCGACTCCTATACCGAAGAATCGCTATCTGAATGGTATGGGCATATTGATAATGCATTGCCTCAATATGTTTCTATTGATGAAACTGATCGTGAAATTGTTCGGCAATACATTCTTCATTCTAAGAAGTTTGAAAACCATGCTATCAGTTACAGCATACTGTACCGTCAGATTTATACGCAAATCAAGTAAAAACAGGAGGACAATATTGTGAATCATATAGAAATTAGGTATTCTTATTTCTCCAGTAAAGCTGATGTAACCATAAACGGGGAAAAAATCAGCCCATATAGCGAACTCACAACAACGCTTAATCGGCCTTATCTAGAAGCCTTCACAAATATCATTTCCGGCCTGGATAATGAGATTTTTGATGATTATCAGATTGACTTTTATGGAAAATTTTATCCATACAAATTGCTTTTGAAATCGGCCAGCAAATCGGAATTTTGTAAAGAGATCCGCTTTCATGAAATCGAATCCCTTTATAAACCGAAAGAATTAGTAGAAAGACTTTCTGCCATAAGTGAGCAGAACAGTATATCCGTCGAAAAACCGAGGGTAATTACGGTTTACAATTCGTCTGCTTTGTCTATTCCGCAAAGTAGCTGCCTGATAGCGGCTGAAAGCCCAAAAGCGGATATTGGTATCTTTGCTGATCCCGGCGAGATTATTTCTACGGTTCGTATTCCTGTTGTCATTTCAGATGACTTGTCGTATCAAGTTCTAAATGGTCGAGTGTACTACTTCATTCCTCAGGCGGAAATGCCGTTTTTTTGGGAATACATTACCTTGGAATACATCACTCTTCCACTAATCGAGGAATACACCACCGCATTAAGATATGTCAAATTGAGTGCCTGTCAGAAAGCTGAGCTGGCTTCGATGAAAAGCAACGCTCCCAGCTATTACATTGGAGATATTCCTGCCTCTATGGATAAAGGAGCGAGTACTCCTGTTGAATTTTCTAGTTTTCCGCCAGCTGCGTTTTCTTTAAGAAGCGAGAATAGTGATATTCTTTCTTGCAGGGCAGACACGATTACCGCACATGATGGTGGAACTACCTTTATTTCAATTATTAACCGAAATAATGAAGTAGTCGCTCAAAAGCAAATTTCAGTAATTAAGCACCAGTATGTTGAAGAAATCCGGTTGATTCCTCGTTTTGAATACTTAAAGCGTAGCGAAAGAAATCGTATTGATGTAATTATCACCCCCTTAAATGCAGAGGATGCCAATCGCCTCACTTGGAGTATTTCTAATCCCAGCATCATCCAAGTCGATGAAAGTGGCAATGTTATTGCCCTTGAAAACGGAAAAGCAACAATTACCGTATCCGGCGTTACCGCTAGTGCGTCGTTGGTAATTGAGGTAAAACCTTCTTTGCAAAGCATTAGCTTTTCCCAACAGTCGGTTCGTCTCAAGTCAGGAGAAACCTATATTCTTGAGTGCAATGTAAGTCCTTCTGATGCGCCTACCGAAAACCTAACTTGGGAGTTAGACAACAAAACAATTGCTTCAATCAATCCTTCCAAAACAGGCCGGAGATGTCAAGTTATTGCATCGTCCAGCTACGAAGGTAAAGGCAATGTCCGTTGCTACGATTCCAACTCAAAATTGGGGGCTATTTGCAATATAGAAGTCATCTCGAAAGTCAAACCTAGTACAACTGGAAAGGTTGCGCTTTGGTGTTGGATAATCGGTATATTTTGGCCATTCCTTCTGCCTGTTTCAACGATAGCTGGATTCTATGGCTTATCTAGTGATTCTGAGCCTGATCGCAGGAATAGATATATTGTGTGTATTGTCGGTAGTATTCTGACGCTACTTATTTGGCTAATGGCCGCAATGAGTTGATAATTATAAACTAGACAAATCGAGGAGGGAAACAAATGGCATGGTTTGGAAATAGAAAACGTGAGGGGCATGAAGCAGAAGCTGCTGATGTCAAGCCAAGAAACCAGATACTGCAGATGCCCGAAAAACAAACTTCTGAATCAAAAGGAAAGCTGGAAAGATTCCAGGATAAATCTCCCGAAGAGCAGAAAAAAAGCCTGAATGAGCAGGCGCAAGCCGCTAAGGAACGACAGAAATTGGAGCGTCCGAACAACACTTCTACTGAAGGAGATCCCACAAAAGGGCAACGTCAGCGAGAACGTGGTCATGAAACAGAGCGTGAATAAGAATGAGTAAGCTGGGTAATTTTGATGGTGTTGACCGCATAGAAGCACATTCAAAGGACAAGGTGGATGCAACACCAAATGCAACAGAAAAAGACCGAAGGAAGTTAGATCATATAGGTAGATGTAAGGCTAACGAGTCCAATCCATCCGATTTAAAGGATGGATTGGATTCCCGCCAAGCAAAGGCTCCCGCAGAAAAAAGTCGCTTAAACCAAAGGGGCTGCGATATGTCACCAGGTAAAGATGGTACAACCATCCAAGCAAAAGCTGTAAATGATAATCCAAAACACGGTGACAGGACAGAGACACTCCACCAACCAAAACGAGAGCTGAAAAATCACTTTTCCCCAAATGAAAAAGGGTTTAAGATGAACACGCCTGCAACCATCGAACACGTGAGATCTCAATTTGATGAAGAAGGGAAAAAATATTTTGATAGTCATATCGCAGCAGGTGGTGGAATTGACGGGCAACGAGCCAAATTGCGTGGATCTGGAAGAGAATACTGGCTAACCCGTTCTTCTGATGGACGTGCATCTGGGCGATTTGCGACAGACGAACATCCTGGAGCGACTGCGCAAGAGAGAAAGGAAAACCTTCAAATACAACCCGGAAATGACTGTGGCAAAGTTGAAAAGATTCGTGCAGACAGACCATCTGTTGTACTTGAAAGCAGAGTGGCTCCGCAAACAGAATGGGCAAAAGAGGCCGGGTATAACGCACGGGAAGGCGTAAAACAAATTTACACACCTTCTCTAAATCCCAATGGGCCTATTGAATCTGGAAAGTATACGGTACTTTTTGATAAACAGGAAAACAAAAAGTAATCTCCTTTCCAAGCAGCCATATGGCTAATTATCTGAATGGAATTCTTATCTTATCTTTGAAAATGGAAGAACAAGTTACTGTAAAAATATCACTACGCTGATATACATAGAGGATAAAAGCAATGGCGCATATTGGAAATTTTGGTGAAGTAGAAAATCCTGAAAAAGAATCAACTTCAAGCAAGATAAATGAGACAGCTATCCCCTCAGCAACGGATAAGCAAAAACTAGAACGTCCCTCGGATAATACGGAGAAATGTAAGCTAACGAAAACTGATTCGTCCTCTGTTGATGAGGGAAAAGAAAAACTAAAGTCACCCCGCCCTGATGGGCGAGTTGTGGAAAAAAAGCAGCCAGAAAACATAGAAACTAATCTAAACAACTATTTTAGCGATTTGAAGAAACGTTCGGATTGTCCTGATACTATTAAAGACCGTCCATTTGAATCGAAGGATCTAAAAAGATTATCTCCTGAGGAGACTTCTGCTAAACGAGAAGAATTCGATGACAAAAAATCCGACCTAAAAAAACAGTGGGCTAATGAGCATGGACAACCATGGCCCAAATATAACAGCGATGTATATTCATCAAATGGTAAGTTGATACGAAAAGCCGGTGGAGACTATGATGCTCATCATATTCAGCCACTTGGAATGGGCGGAAAAAACGAAGCTTCAAATATTACACCACTTCATGCCAGCGAGCATTATGACAGGCAAGGGGTTCACGCACCAGATAGTCCATATAGCAAATTAGATAAGATGTTATGAGGTAGTTTATGACTGGAAAAGAATTGTTGGTACAAGTGAATAATCAATCGGTTAATGAAGCTGCTATTAAAGAAGTAGAAACCAAATACGGAATACAGTTACCAGTATTTGTTCAAAGAATCATTTCTTATTCCCAAGAGAGTGTTTTCTTAGAGAATGATTGGAGAGTTCTTTCTCTAAATGAAATCCTCGATGCTTCTGAAGACCTCCATGTCGATTTTGCCGGATTAAAAATTCTTCCACTTATTGACACTGGAGATAATGACTTTATTGTTTATCGTTTTGATAATGCCACATGGGCTAAGTTTAACATTATTGATGAATGTTTCTTTAAAAATAAGAATTGTCTTGACGACTTCTTCTGATGAAGTTAAATGACAGATTATGGGGTAAGCATGAAACACATAGGATTGGTATTGTCGGGAGGAATGGGAAAAGGAGCTTATCAGATAGGTGCCCTATCAGCAATTAGTGAATTTTTTTCTCCCTCTGATTTTGAATACGTTAGTGCCGCTTCAGTTGGCACATTAAACACATATGCTTTTTTAACAAACAATTTAGAAAAAGCACGGTGCATTTGGGAGAATGTGAATCTTC
>OGOI01001991.1_pt1 | contig 10966 bp, 7 predicted proteins | sample 1552631 | NCBI WGS metagenome assembly OGOI01 (sample SAMEA2580204, study PRJEB22360) | human gut metagenome | biome: human gut; feature: human-associated habitat; material: faeces | place: Denmark | collected 2008/2010 | reverse complement strand
TGGCGTTTTCCTGTTTTTGAGGCGTTTCAGCACCCGTTTTGACTAATAAGTCTATGATTTATACCTACACTTCATCCAGCGGTTTCAGGCCGCGTCCTTTCAGCCGGCGGAATTCAGTGGGCGACATCCCGGTCTGGGCGCGGAACTGGGCGCTGAGGTGCGCCACGCTCGAATAACGGAGTTTGTCGGCGATCTCGCTGACGGTCAGGTCGCCGTAGGCCAGCAGTTCCTTGACCCGCTCGATCCGCTGGGCGAGGAAGTATTTCTCGATGCTGATGCCGTTGACCTCCGAAAAGAGCTTGCTCAACGCACTGTAATCACGGTGGCAGCGTTCGCGCAGGTAATCCGACAGGTTGACTTTCGAGGCATCTTCGCTGTAATGCACCAATTCGATCACGGCCGTCCGGATCTGCTCGATGAGGCGCATCCGGCTGTCGTCGATCAGTTCGAACCCGTAGGCTTCGAGCAGTTTGCGGAACGCCTCCCGCTGCTCCCGGCCGGGCTTCTCCTGCACGACGACCGTTCCCAGTCCGACATCGAGGGGCGTGAACCCCGCTTTTTCGAGCAGCCGGGTGACGACCAGAATGCAGCGGTTGCAAACCATGTTTTTGATATGAAAGACGTTCTCCCGTTCCATAACCGCATTCGTTTTATCCGTAAATATAACACAAAAACGATTCCGTCCCGCCGACCGTCTTCCAGCCTTTCAGGTTCCGGCCGTTGAAAAGCGTCGGCCACGGGACCTGCGCTCCGACGAAGGTGCAGGGTCCCCAACAGTGCAAGAGTCTCTTTTTCCTATCAGTCGGGCAGTTTTGATCGTACGAATATAGTCTATTTTTTTCGGGTCTTCAGCCTGTCCCCCTGCAAAATTAACCTCTGACCCGCTCCGTATTCCGAAAAAGTTTCGTAACTTCGGCACAGCAAACCCATAGACGAAGCCATGAAACATGCGCACATCCTGCTGCTGCTCCCTTGCGGCATGCTGCCGCCGCTCGCCGGGGCGCAGCGCACGGAGCCGCCCGACCGGTTCGACATCGCACCGGAATAACCACCCCGAAAACAAGCAAACCAACCAAAAACAACCATGAAGAAAACCGCAATCACCCTCTTTTTCCTGCTTCAGGCCGCGTGTCTGTTTTCGCAGATCCCCCGCCCGGAATATCCCCGCCCGCAGTTCGAGCGGACGGACTGGATCAACCTGAACGGCGAATGGACCTACACGTTCGATTTCGGCGCAAGCGGCCTGGAACGCGGCTACGCCGGCTCGAAGGGATTCGACGGCAAAATCATCGTGCCGTTCGCCCCGGAGAGCAAGCTCTCGGGCGTCGGCCACACGGACTTCATCGGCCGCATCTGGTACCAGCGTACGATCGACATTCCGGCAGACTGGTCGGGACGCAACGTGATGCTCAACTTCGGAGCCGTGTACTACACCTCCGAGGTGTATGTCGACGGCCGCTTCGTCGGCCGCCACTTCGGAGGCAGCACGTCGTTCTCCTACGACATCACCGCATTCGTGAAGCCGGGCGGCAGCCACAGTCTGGTCGTCTTCGCCACGAGCGACCTGCGCAGCGGCAAACAGACTGCCGGCAAACAGTCGCTGCAATACGCCTCGCACAGTTGCGACTACACCCGCACGACAGGCATCTGGCAGACGGTGTGGATGGAGGCCGTGGCTCCCGAGGCCCTCGCACGCGTCCAAATGACGACCGACATCGACCAGCAGCAGCTGATCGTCGCCCCGCAGTTCTTCCGGGAAAGCCCGAACACGCTCCGGGTGACCCTTCGGGACGGCGGCAAGGTCGTCGGCACGCGGCAGGTCCGGGCGTCGAACAGCAGCGTCGTCGTCATCCCGGTCAAAAAGGCCCGGCTCTGGTGTCCCGAAGACCCGTTCCTCTACGACCTGACCTACGAGGTGGTCGCCCCCGACGGCCAGGTGCTCGACGCCGTGAAATCCTATGTCGGGATGCGCAAGGTCCACATCGAAGGCAACAAAATCTACCTCAACAACGAACCCTATTACCAGCGGCTGGTGCTCGACCAGGGGTTCTACCCCGACGGTATCTGGCCCGCCCCGTCGGACGACGCCCTGCGCCGCGACATCGAACTGGGACTGGCCGCCGGGTTCAACGGCGCGCGCCTGCATCAGAAGGTTTTCGAGGAACGCTACTATTACTGGGCCGACAGACTTGGCTACATCACCTGGGGCGAAAGCCCCAGCTGGGGAATGGATGCCAACGACGTGGAGACGGCCCGCAACTTCCTCTCCGAATGGGCCGAATGCGTGGTCCGCGACCGGAACCACCCCTCGCTGCTGACGTGGACGCCGATGAACGAGGAGTGGTGGCCCGACAACACGCAGTTCCCGCGCTTCGCCTCCGACGTCTACGACCTGACGGGACGCCTCGACCCGACGCGCCCCGTCAACACCGTCAGCGGCGGCGCCGTCGTCAGGACCGACATCTGGGCCGTCCACAATTACGAGCAGAACCCGGCCAAACTGAAAGAGAAAATCTTCAGCGACGGCACGTTCTTCCATCCCCGCCTGCGGACGACCCGCGACCAGACGCGCAACATCGGATTCAACGAGGTGAAGGCGACCGCAAACTACGCCTGGCCGCAGTACGATGGCTCGTGCCCCTACCTGGTCGATGAATTCGGCGGCATCAAATGGGTGAAGGACCAGGAGAAGCAGGCCACGGATTCCCAGACCGAATCGTGGGGTTACGGACAGGCGCCCCGTACGCTCGAAGAGTTCTACACGCGGCTCGAAGGCCAGGTAGACGCGCTGCTCTCGCTCTCCGGACAGGTGTGGGGCTATTGCTACACCCAGCTCACGGACGTGGAACAGGAACAGAACGGCATCTATTGCTACGACCGCTCGGCCAAGTTCGACATGGACCGGATCAAGGCCATTTTCAGCAAACGCCCGGAACATCCCGCCCGATAACGCGCCGGACAGCCGCCCGCCCGAATGAAGCGCACCCCGAAAATCCGGAAAGGGATTTCGGGGTGCGCTTTTTATCCGGTTCGTCATCGTCCGCCCGCGGCAGAGCCTCGTGCACGAATGCGCCCGGAAACAGAAGGCGTCGCTGAATTTCTATTCGCGTGTTTTCCCGGTTTCAGAGTCTCGATATAAAGTATTCCTGCATATTCCAACGATATGCCCTTGATGAACGCTGCAATTGGAGATGCTTCATGTCGGTGCGTCGCACGGCGAGTGGCGGACGGTCCGACATGCGACCTTCTGTTTTCGGCACCATGAACTCCCGAAGGCAAAAAGCCACAGCGCCGGCACACTCCGCAATAGCAACCGAGGGTTTTTAAATTATTCACGAAATATAAAAAAGTCTCCACGGAGTACGCGGAGACAATAGGTTGAAAACCTTCGGCATATAGCCTTATTGTGATAAGATGTAGAATTCTTACACCACAAATATAGTAAAAAAAGATGAATTTCTGCAATTTTTTATTTAATTTTACAGAAAACACTTTCTTCATATGGCAAAAGTATTGGGTTTGGACCTTGGCACCAACTCACTGGGATGGGCCCTTGTCGATGAATCGGAGAACGAATATACGCTGATTGACAAAGGTGTAGACATTTTCCAGGAGGGAGTTGCCCGCGACAAAAACAATGAAAAACCTGCCGTTCAGGATCGGACGAGCGCCCGGGCACTGCGCCGCCACTATTTCCGGCGGCGTCTGCGAAAAATCGAACTGCTCAAAATACTCATCCGTTACGACCTTTGCCCGCCGTTGCCCGAGGAGCTGTTGACCGCCTGGCAAAAAGAGAAACGTTACCCGCAGGACAATGAATTCCTCCGTTGGCAGCGAACCGACGACAATGGGGATCGAAATCCTTACCACGATCGTTATGTAGCCCTGTCCGAGCGGCTCGATCTCGGGAATCGCACACAGCGCTGGCTGCTTGGCCGGGCGCTTTATCATTTGGCACAGCGACGCGGATTCCTCAGCAATCGCAAGGAAGCAGGAAATGAGAAAGAAGACGGCACGGTCAAGGAGTGTATCAAAAATCTGTCGGCTGAAATAGCAGCGGCAGGGTGTCGGTACCTCGGAGAATATTTCTACGGACTGTACCAACACAAGGAACGAATCCGCGACAAATACACCTCGCGCAACGAACACTACCTGGCCGAGTTCAATGCCATCTGCGACCGGCAGCAATTGCCCGACGAATGGCGTAAGGCGCTGCATCGGGCAATCTTTTTCCAGCGCGACCTCAAATCGCAGAAGGGGTCAGTCGGCCGATGCACCTTCGAGCCGACGAAGAGTCGGTGCCCCGTTTCGCATCCCCGTTTTGAGGAGTTCCGGATGCTGTCGTTCGTCAACAACATCCGGATTACAGGACCGGGCGACAATGCTCCACGACCTTTGACACAGGAAGAGTTCGAGACGATTCGTTCGCTCTTCTTCCGGAAAAGCAAGCCTTATTTCGATTTCGAAGAGATCGCCCGCAGAATCGCCGGCAAAGGGAAATATGCCTGCAAAGAGGAGCGTACAGAAGCTCCTTATCGTTTCAATTTCGCCCGCACGGCCACCGTATCGGGATGCCCCGTCACGGCATCGCTGCAAGCGATCTTCGGAGACGACTGGATTACGGAGATTCGCAGCCTTTACCTGCTTGGAGCAGGAAAAAACGAGGACCAGATGTTGAATGACGTATGGCACGCCCTCTTTTCGTTCAACGACGAAGGTCGGCTGCGTAGCTGGGCCTGCGAAAAATTGCAACTCACGGATGAACAAGCCAAAGCGTTTGCAGCCATCAAACTCCCGCAGGATTACGCGGCGTTGAGCCTAAATGCCATCGGCAAGATTCTGGTCTATCTGCGCTGTGGCTATCGGTACGACGAGGCGGTATTCCTGGCCAACCTGCGGGCGGCACTTCCGAAGGAGGTCTATGCCGACGAAAGCCGTCGGCATGAAATCGAACAGGACATCGCCTCGCTGCTGCTTGACTACAAGCGAAATCCGTATAACAAGTTCGATTCAAAGGAGCACCGCATTGCCGACTATTTCAGCGATCATGGATTGGATGCCTCTCGTCTGATCCGTCTTTATCATCCCTCGAAAATCGAGACCTATCCGGATGCGCAACCCAAGGCAAATGGCATTCTGCAACTCGGCTCTCCACGTACTGCGACCATTCGCAACCCGATGGCCATGCGAGCCCTGTTCCGATTGCGCAACCTGATAAACACGCTGTTACGCGAAGGCAGGATCGACCGAGACACGAAGATCCGGATTGAATTCGCCCGCGGACTCAATGATGCGAACAGGCGGAAGGCCATCGAGCAGTATCAGCGGGAACGGGAGGTTGAGAATCGGAAATATGCCGAAGAGATCCACAGCCAGTATGCCGCCGAAACCGGCCGCGAGATAAAACCCTCGGACGACGAAGTGCTGAAATACCGGCTGTGGGAAGAACAGCAGCACGTCTGTCCCTATACCGGGCGGCAAATCCGCATTTCGGACTTCGTCGGGTCGGCTCCGGATTTCGACATCGAGCACACGCTCCCGCAGGCTCGCGGCGGCGATGACTCGCAGATGAACAAGACGCTCTGCGAAAACCGGTTCAACCGGGAGACAAAACGGGCGAAACTGCCGGCCGAGTTGTCCAATCATGTCGAGATCATGGAGCGGATCGAATCGTTTGGTTGGCGGGAAAAAATGGAGAGTCTGCAAAAGCAGATTGAAGCCCAGGTTCGCAGGAGCAAAAGCGCAGCGATTAAATCCGAAAAGGACGACACCATTCAGCGCCGCCACTATTTGCAGATGCAGCTCGACTACTGGCGCGGGAAATACGAACGCTTCACCATGGCCGAGATTCCCGAAGGATTCAGCAATCGGCAGGGAGTCGACATCGGCATCATCGGCAAATATGCACGGCTCTATCTGAAGACGGTTTTTGACCGAATCTATACGGTCAAAGGTTCCACGACCGCCGCGTTCCGCAAGATGTGGGGACTGCAGGAGGAGTATGCCCGCAAGGAGCGCACGAACCACGTCCACCACTGCATCGACGCCATCACGATCGCCTGTATCGGCCGCCGGGAGTACGACCGCTGGGCGCAATACGTCGCCGACGAGGAGCGATACGGCTACGGCGAAAGCGGCAAACCCCGCTTCGAGAAACCCTGGCCGACCTTTACCGAGGATGTCAAGGCCGTGGCCGAAGAACTGCTCGTTGCCCACCACATGCCCGACAACATGGCCAAACAGACGCGCAGGAAGTTACGGGTTCGCGGCCGGATAAAGCTGAATGCCGACGGGGAACCAATCTACCAGCAAGGAGACACGGCTCGCTGCCGGTTGCATCAGGATACCTTCTACGGCGCTATTAAGCAGGATGGAGAGATCCGCTATGTCATCCGCAAATCGCTCGCGCAGTTGCAGCCGACGGACATCGACAAGATTATCGACGATGCAGTCCGGGATCGCGTACGGGAGGCAATCGACGAGGTCGGATTCAAGACGGCGATGAATCCCGATGAATACACGATCTGGATGAACCGTGAAAAGGGCATTCCCATCCGCAAGGTGCGGATCTTCACACCGAGTGTCAAACATCCGATCGCGCTAAAAAAACAGCGCGACCTATCTGCAAAAGAGTACAAGCGGGATTATCATGTCGTAAATGAGGGGAACTATTGCACGGTCATCTATGAGGGCCAGGACAAAAAGGGCAAAACGAAACGCACCTTTGAACTCGTCAGCAACCTCGAAGCTGCCCAATATTTCAAAGCCAGCGCTGACCGGGAAGCCCGCCCCGATCTGGTACCGCAGACCGACACGAACGGTTTCCCCTTGAAATACATCTTAAAAACGGGGACCATGGTCCTGTTTTATGAAAATACCCCGGCAGAACTTTATGAATGTACCCGCAAGGAGTTGGTAAAACGACTCTACAAGGTAACAGCAATGGCTGCAGAAGGACGGGTACAGTTCCTCTTTCATCAGGAGGCCCGAGATCAGAAAACACTTACCGCCCTATATGGAGCTGGGGCTTCTCAATTCTGCCAATCCAATCCATCACCGAAATTGCGCCTCAGCGTTTCCAATTTTAACATGCTGGTGGAAGGTTATGATTTCGAACTGACCGCAACGGGCGAGATAAAATTCAAAGATGACCGGCCATGCTGAAACGAACCTTGTTTTTTTCAACGCCATACTGTTTGAGCCTGCGCAACGACCAGATGATCATCCACACGCGCGAGGCCCCCGACCAACGGAAAAGCATCCCGATCGAGGATATCGGCTTCGTGGTGCTGGAGGACCAACAAACCTCAATCACCCTGCCGTTGCTCAATGCACTGTCGGACAACAACGTGGCAGTTATCCTGTGCGGAGAGAACCGAATGCCGAACGCCATGTTGATGAATTTGGATTCAAACAGAACGCAAGGTGAACATTATCGGATGCAGATCGCTGCATCTGAACCGCTGAAGAAGGGCCTTTGGAAACAGATCGTCGAAACCAAAATCCGCAACCAGGCTGCCTTGCTGCGGAAGCTGGGGTATGACGGAAACAAACTGAAACCCTGCTACATGAATGTCAAGAGCGCCGACGCCGACAACCGGGAGGGCATAGCAGCGAGAATCTACTGGTCAGAACTGTTCGGTGCCGAATTTTACCGTTCCCGCGAAGGTTCGCCGCCCAACAACCTGCTCAATTACGGCTATACGATCCTGCGAGCCGCCGTGGCCCGTGCGATCATGGGTTCCGGACTGTTCCCTGCATTCGGGATCTTCCATCGGAATCGTTACAACTCCTTTCTGCTGGCCGATGACGTAATGGAACCCTATCGACCGTATGTCGACGAATTGGTCTACCAACTTTACAGAAACGGGAATACACAACTGACCAAGAAGGTGAAAGGCGAACTGTTGCGGCTCCTGTTTGTCGATACTCGTTTCGACAAGGTTGTGCGACCTCTCGAAGTAGGACTTATGTTTTCAGCCTCTTCCCTGGCTAAATGCTTTGCTGGAACCCAAAAAAAGATTGCATATCCTTTGTTGGAGTAGTCGAATGTCAGAAGTACGCTTGAATGCTTATCGAATCATGTGGTTGTTTGTCTTTTTTGATTTGCCAACCAATACAAAAACGGAACGACGTCATGCGGTGCAATTTCGCAAGGCGTTGGAAAAAGATGGTTTCACAATGATGCAGTATTCAGTCTATGTGCGCCATTGTGCATCGAAGGAGAATATGCAGGTTCACATTAAGCGGGTTCGACGATCGATGCCTCCGACAGGATTTACAAGTATTCTTGCTGTAACGGACAAACAGTATGGAGACATATTAAATTTTTGGGGTAAAAGCGAACGAGCAAAACCGGAAATTCCGCAACAATTGGAATTTTTCTGATAAATCGTTATTTTCGTTCTTTGAAATACGGAAAATGCATCAAACTGGCTTCGTCGGAACACCCGATCGTATTTTTATAGTGGCAGACAGCCCGTAAGTAACACTTTATCAATCAATATGAGGCCCAACGTTGTGGTTTGATGTAGAATTTCGATAAGATACAACACAACCTCCGAAATGGTTGAGAAGTACGTAGTTGTGGTTTGATGTAGAATTTCGATAAGATACAACGGATTCACGTGCCAGTTTCACTGCCACTTGTTGTGGTTTGATGTAGAATTTCGATAAGATACAACTTTCGAGTAAATCCCAAGCCATCGCCGGAAGTTGTGGTTTGATGTAGAATTTCGATAAGATACAACCGAGGTCTTCACAGAGCCGCCGCGGGTCATGTTGTGGTTTGATGTAGAATTTCGATAAGATACAACATATGCTGGGAGGGTTACAAGCGAAGCGAGTTGTGGTTTGATGTAGAATTTCGATAAGATACAACGATACGACGAAAAAGGCATGGCAGGGATAGGTTGTGGTTTGATGTAGAATTTCGATAAGATACAACGATACGACGAAAAAGGCATGGCAGGGATAGGTTGTGGTTTGATGTAGAATTTCGATAAGATACAACATTGTCGAAGAATTCAATGTCAAAGCCGGGGTTGTGGTTTGATGTAGAATTTCGATAAGATACAACGACGCAAGCATTCTTCACATCGACCGCAAGTTGTGGTTTGATGTAGAATTTCGATAAGATACAACGTACCAGCATCAGTTGCAAACTGACTAGCGTTGTGGTTTGATGTAGAATTTCGATAAGATACAACTCGGCGAGCAAAGACCAGGAAGCAGGCCAAGTTGTGGTTTGATGTAGAATTTCGATAAGATACAACAAGAGTGTCCGATCTTATGACGGGCGCGCTGTTGTGGTTTGATGTAGAATTTCGATAAGATACAACAGAAGCAAGTAATGCGTTTCGCTGCGTCGAGTTGTGGTTTGATGTAGAATTTCGATAAGATACAACGTAGAAAAGAATATATGAAAGCGTTGGAAGTTGTGGTTTGATGTAGAATTTCGATAAGATACAACGGCGACCGCTTCAATCGAAGTTGTCGTACCGTTGTGGTTTGATGTAGAATTTCGATAAGATACAACTCTCCATCCAAAAATGATAGCCTTCTGGCGGTTGTGGTTTGATGTAGAATTTCGATAAGATACAACTTTAGCAGACTTCGCAGTACACTCGATTCTGTTGTGGTTTGATGTAGAATTTCGATAAGATACAACGACCGGCTCTTTACGCAGTCCCCGGATTTGGTTGTGGTTTGATGTAGAATTTCGATAAGATACAACAAATCAGCGCGAGAATCTTACCCGGTGGAAGTTGTGGTTTGATGTAGAATTTCGATAAGATACAACTGTCCGACTTATGTATGAGGTTCGCCGCTGGTTGTGGTTTGATGTAGAATTTCGATAAGATACAACGGTATGCCCGAAGAAGAAGTGCCGCTCATTGTTGTGGTTTGATGTAGAATTTCGATAAGATACAACAATCCTTCCTCTATCTGGATGGTCTGGAGAGTTGTGGTTTGATGTAGAATTTCGATAAGATACAACTCGCCATCTTGAGGGTGGAAATCTGTTTGGTTGTGGTTTGATGTAGAATTTCGATAAGATACAACCAAAATTAACTTCACTAGAATACCGAACACGTTGTGGTTTGATGTAGAATTTCGATAAGATACAACTCGACATCTGCCATGTCTTCAGCCGCCTTCGTTGTGGTTTGATGTAGAATTTCGATAAGATACAACACCTTGGGATGTGGCTCGCCAGTGGCTCATGTTGTGGTTTGATGTAGAATTTCGATAAGATACAACATAAAGTAAATTGTATACATTTGCAGTGTGTTGTGGTTTGATGTAGAATTTCAATAAGATACAACCGGCAGTATTGGAATGCTGCATAATTGCAACTGTTGTTTACATTACCCTTTTGACTCAAGAAGATTTCAAACTCCCTTAAATACGTCAAATCCAATTCATCAAAACGCATATTGACCGAGCGGAATTGCGACACAAGGACCAACGTTACCTTATGTTTGCTGGCGGAACTGTACTTTTCGACTTTTTCCAAGCGTTCGATAATCTGTTTGAAGTACTCCCCGACCGTGCAGTTGATTCGTTTGCCGTTCTGTTCAAACAGCGTATCGAATGTAACGGGAATTTCCAGCACCTCCAACTTTTTGATTTTCTTCTCGTATTCACGTATCTTGGAGGTTATTTGAAACTGTATTTCTGCTCTATCGGGGCAGTCGGCGGTAGGTTGTTGCTTGTCGAAATCCCAATGCACCAAAGCTTCCGAAATGCCCAGACCGACGAACTTACGGCGGCGGTCATGGGTAAAGACAAGAGCAAGAGGGGCTAAACGGTTTCTGTTGATAGCGTCTCTGCGACATACGACGTTGATTGTCATAATCTTTACGGATTACGCAAGCAACAAAATGCGATTCGTGTGTTACACGATTTTCATTAGTGTCCCGTTAAAATTGGGACGAAGTTAATATTAATCAAATAGTCCCTC
>OGOI01001976.1_pt1 | contig 11011 bp, 10 predicted proteins | sample 1552631 | NCBI WGS metagenome assembly OGOI01 (sample SAMEA2580204, study PRJEB22360) | human gut metagenome | biome: human gut; feature: human-associated habitat; material: faeces | place: Denmark | collected 2008/2010 | reverse complement strand
TCAGATATTTCTTAATTTTAAGAACATCATCATATTCATTTCACCTCCACAACTTTCGATTTGGTAAACCATCTATACAATACCATACTTCATTGTCCATTACAATAATTGCATCGCTCCCGCTTATTCTCATCAATTCTGCAACTATTATATTGTGATATTATGCTTACTCTTAGGCTGTCTGTTCACTTTTCTTTGCGTGATACGCTTCACGTCTCATAGCCAGTGTTTTTTCATATCTCTCTTTTGCAATAGGGTCTCCATTCAATGCATCTTCACGCATTTTTCTGTAGCTCTTCACTGTGGCTCTAACCTGATACTGTTTACGCTCTGCAAGCTGACTCTTTGCTTCCTGATCTCCGGCTTCCGCCCTGGCTCTCAAGGCTTCCATCTGCTCCTTTCTTCTTGCGGTATGCCGTCTGTTGTATTCTGCATTTCTCTCTTCCAAATATTTTGCATATTCAGGGTCATTTTCTGCTCTCTGCTTACGCTTTTCTGCTGATTTCCTTGAACGTTCTCTTGCAATAGCTCTACTCTCCTCAAGCTCTCTGACGGCTTCCTGATTGCCTTTTTCTGCCTGCTCCTTTAATTCTGCCAAAGCAATCTTTTTCTTCTTTGTAGCACGCTCCTGACGTTTCTTTTCCCTTTCCAATGCCAAGCGTTCTTTCTCTTCCATCTTCGCCCGATATTCAGGGTCAGACATTCTCAATTCTCGCATTTTTTCAGATCTCTTACGGTTGTTCTGTCTGCCTTTTTCAAGGATTGCTTTATATTCTGCCATAGCTTCAGGATCTCCAGCTTCTGCTTTTGCCTTGATCTCTGCACGCTTCTGATTTCTTTTCTGCGTAGATTTCTTAGAAGATTTTCTCTTTCTTTCAGCAATCTCTTCCGCTCTGCGTGCTTCCTCTGACTGCAAGGCTTCCACTTCATCCTCACTGAGTGGAAGAACAAAATTTCCAATGAAATTGAAATAAATATCCACTTGCTGAGTGCGGTCTTTTGTTCTGCCACCCTCAGCTTCATGAATTACAACCTTTTCAATGAAATCATTAAGCATAGGTGTTGTCAGTTCCTCAAAATCTCGGTATTTCTTAACCAGTCGCACAAATTTATCAATCTGCACTGCCTTAGTGGATATACGTTCTGTAGCAGTTTCAAGTTCTGAAATTCTCTGCTCTAGGCTGCTTTGTTCGGTGTCATATTCTGTCATAAGGCGGTTAAACTGTCTCTCCGGCAATCGCCCCAGTGTGAAATTCTCATACAGACCTTTTATCAGATCATCCAAATCCATCATACGACGTTTTGCTTCTAACAACTCTTTTTTATCATCTGTATTATCCTTTTCACACTGCAATTCATACTGTGCTTTCAACTGTTCTACAAACTCTTTTTCATCTTTAAGGACATACTGTGACACTCTCTTAGTTGCCTGATAAATCAGCATTTCTATTGTGCTTGCCTTGATATAGTGACCAGTACATGAATGATATTTATTGTGATACCGGCTACACCGGAATGCCTGATTGCTGTCATATATTTTCCCATCCTTTGGCTTTGAATTGATATATGCCAGTCTGCTTCCACAATCCGCACAATAAAGAAGTCCTGACAGCCTGTGCGCAGGCTTTTCACTGTTTCGCCTTGGAGATACCCTTTTTCTCATTCTCTGCGCTTTATCATATGTTTCCTGATCAATGATAGCTTCATGTGTATTGTAAAAGACAAGCAGTTCGTCCTCATTTGCAATTCTTTTCCGTTTTGTCTTAAAATTATCCCTCGTTGTCTTCCCAAGAACGGTATGCCCCAAATACTCACGTCTGTTCAAAATATAGCCCACTGTTGTAGCATTCCATGTATAAGAGTCATGGTAATTCGTACACTGGCAATCCTCAGGATGGTTCTGTCTCGCATAAGCCGAAGGAATAAGTACTTTATCCTCTGACAAGGTATCTGCTATTGCGGTTGCACCCATTCCATCACAAGCAAGCTGAAAAATGCGTCTGACAACCGAAGCAGAAGCTTCATCAACATACAATGTCTGCTTATCCTCAGGCTTTCTGTAATAGCCATAAGGCACTGCACCGCTGACACGTTTTCCGTCTCGCATTTTTGCCTTGAACACTGCCTTGATTTTCTTACTGGTATCTTTTGCATACCACTCATTCATGATATTCAGAAATGGTGTAAAATCATTATCTGCCGGATTGGCACTGTCAACTCCGTTATTGACTGCAATAAAACGGACATTTTTCTTAGGAAACATCATTTCAGTATAGAAACCTACTTGCAGATAGTTTCTGCCAAATCGGGACATATCTTTGACGATCACTGTTCCCACTCTTCCGGCTTCAATCTCTGTCAGCAAAGAATTGAATGCCGGTCTGTTGAAGTTCGTTCCTGAATATCCATCATCACTGAAATGCTGAATATTACCAAAGCCATGTTGCACTGCATAATCTTCCAGATACTTCTTCTGGTTTGTTATGGAGTTGGATTCGCCCTGCATCTCATCATCACGGGACAGACGCTCGTAAAGTGCTGTTATTCTGTTATCTTTAGCCATTTTCTCAGCTCCTTTCATAATGCTAAAAAATAAGAACACACAGAAAACACTTCATTTTTTAATGACCTATTTTCTCTGTATTCTTAAAATCTAACCCTTCGGGTCTGTGACTACATAGGAGCTGTGCATTTGGAGCAAATTGGGCTTCAACCAAAAGCGAGTCTTACCGGAACCGGAACCACCAACAATCAGAACATTTTTGTTTCGGGCATTGGCAGGATTTTTCGGACGGTTGCTCATCATCAATCTCTCTGTTTTTGTGAGAATCACATTGTCCTCAAACTTTGGAGCCATAAAAGGTTCAATATCTTTGGCGGTTCCCCAACGAGCAGAACCATACTCAACATTGTGGCGATACTTTTTTGCATTTTTCCCTCGCAGATATACTGCAAGCCGCAAACCAGCGCCACAGACAATACCAATGAGCAAATCAAGTGGGTGAAAGCTCGGCAGAGGATTCCCGAATGCAACAGGGAGAACAGAAAAAAGGCTGAGGAGTTTTGCAGAACTGTCTGCACCCTCAGCCATACGCCATGCTTCTCCGATATTTGTTGCAATCAATCCCACAATGATATATGGGATATTCAGAATCAGGAGCTTTTTGATTTTTCTTGTATCTATCATAAATCACGCTCCTTTTTCTTTTCACGAATCTTCTTGGGCAGCGATGCCACCAGATTTTTGAATTTGCTGAGCTGTGCCAGCACACTCGGCTTTTTGTCTTTGGTCAATGCCCTTGCCTGATGCTCTTTGCAGATGGCATCCAAAGCATCCGAATCTTTTGCACGAACGAACACAAAATAGCGGGGCGGATCAACCGTTTTATCCTTTCTTACCGCAAAATCTACACCGTATTTTTTTGCCAGCCGTTCAAAGCCTTTGATTCCTTCCTTTTCAATCTCTGCATTGGCAGCTCCCTGGTTCTGTCCTAACAGCTTTTTGACGGACTGCTTGCCATGAACGGCAGGATCTCTGCCTTTTCGGGCTTTCATCTTTTCCCGATGCTGCAAATATTTACGGATACCCGCAATAATCGTTCGTAGCGTAAGTTTGGTAGTACTGATTGCCAAATTGACAGTTCTGTTTTCTACTTCTTCCTGCAATTCACCTCACCCCATTCCTCACTGATATTCTGATAGACTGTTTCAATAGAGGATTGCCCACTGGCGTAATCCATGAACATGTGAAAATCGTACTGGCAATGCCCGAAGCTGACCGGAATCAGCCAACTCAGGATTTCACGAAAACGCATCAGAAAACGCTCCTGAACTTCCTCGTCCAGTGAAAATTCAAAAAGCTGTTCCTCATACGGATTGTGGCAGAACTCTTTCAGATTTATCTCAACATTTCCGTCCCGGTAAATCAGAAGGGAAGTTGATCTGCCATAAGCGTTCATGTGAATATACCGGTTATGATTCGTGAATAAAATCTGAGTTTTCACTCCACCTTCGGTAACATCCACGGTATTTTCCGCCAGGGCATTCAGTGCTGTTTGAAATACTTTTCCGATAAATTCTCTCTTATTGGCAGCATCCAGTTTCCGTTGCTCTGTTTTGAAAATTTTCTTTTCAGCCATGCAATTCCTCCTTAAAGAACGTCCCTGTCAGGATTGTTCTTTTGCGGCATAAATTCTGCTTTCAGAGGGTCATCCGCAGCTTTCACCTTATCATCCGGCAAAGGAAGCGCCATAACACTGCGTCCCATACGGACGAACATTTCAGGCTGGTGGAACTCTTTTTTAAATTTCTCCATCAGTTCAGGAGATAGGGATGCAAAGTTCTCCTCACCCAAACCAACAACCAGAAAATCACCGGCAACAATGTCATAAATCTGTCCTTCATCATCTCGCAAAGCCCGGTTCAGTTCGCTACCGTTCAGCTTTCCTTCGTCATTGACGATCAATGCCACTGGTTCATTATAGGGATAGACCGCTTCTATATCACCGCCAACGGCTTTCTGCAAATCTGCCAGATCACCACCAATCTGAACTGTCTGGGGGTACATTCCAGGTTTGACGAGCAGAACATCCATCAAACCTTTCTGCCCCTGTACAATTTCACGTTCGGCTTTCATGCCAAAGTCAACGCCGGTGAAGTTTTCGGAATCCAGAATGTATTCCGAATCGTAATATGCCTGTCTTACTTTTTCCTCTGCTTCCTCACGGAAAGCGGCTTCCACCGTTACCGTCTTTTCGAGGGTTTCGGTAATTTTGATGTCATACTCTTTCAAATACATCGACCTCCGTTTCTTTCGGATATAACAAAAGCGACTATCTACAAACCTTACAGTTCATAAATAGTCGCTTCGTTCTCCCACTGAGGAACACACATTTCTTCTAGTTCCTCAGTTAAACTTTCCGGTGTAAAGAACAGGTCATCTCTTTCCTTCAGCAGTTTCACAATCGAGCGATACTCCGTAGCATAGTAGAAGTCACCGGACTTGATGACCATGCTGACGTTGTGTACCAGAGCAAAACTCATATCCTCCAGCAGCCACAACTCCCGATTATAGGAAGTATCAGTCATGTCGTAAATGCCAATTTCCATATCCGAATAAATCAGGCAGGCTCTCTGCATGAACAGTTCCTTGCCACGGTACTCGAACCCACGGTCGATATTAGTTTTCACGACATACTCATACGCTGTTTCTGCCTTATCTCGCAGAGCCATACAGACTTCCGGCAGACACAAGGCAGCACAGCCGACTTCTTCCTCATCATACGCTTCATAGTCCTCCGGCTGAAACAGATCAAACAGCCATTTCAAAGCATCGCTCATTCTTTCTCAGTAAACATTTATGCGTCCTCCTTATCTCTCCATAGATTTCTCACGCTTTCGCTGCCATTGTTCGAGCAGTTTGATAATGGTGTCCTCCATCTGCTTCGGGGTATAAGACTTGGGAAAATACTTCCGAAGCACATCATGTTTAATTGTCACCCTATCCAGTTCACCCTTTTTTTCCTCAGACATGATCGCACACATGGCATCCAAACTGCATTTTCCTTCCTGGCTAAATTTTTTCAAACGTTGTGCCTGGGATAGAGAAGGCGTGGACTGTGCGTAGTCCATTGCTTCCAGAAAGTCTTGCTGTTCATTTGGTTTCAGATAAGAAATTTCAACCGCAGGGTTAAAGGCAATCTTTTTTTCATCTACCATATCCAGCAGCTCAGGAATCAGTTCTGTCAGACGAATATAGCGATGAACCTGATTTCTGCTATCACCAGCTTCTTGACCTACAATATCCATTGCCTGCAACTTCATCCCAACTTGGGATGAAGTTAAGTCAGTGCGTTGTCCTTGATGTTTGATAGCTTCCAATTTCATCTTATAAGCGAAAGCTCTCTCACTGGGGAGGAGCGTTTCCCTTTGCAGATTGGAATCCACCATCAAAATTGTGGCGGCATCATCGTCCATATCTCGCACAATCACTGGCATGGTTTCTTTTCCCGCAAGTTCAGATGCATGATGGCGGCGGTGTCCAGCGATTAGCTCATAACCACCTTCCGGACGAGGGCGGGCGATTGCAGGAGTCATAACACCAAACTGTGCGATACTTTCGACAGTTTTCTGCATGGCTTCATCATCCAGCACTTTGAAGGGGTGTCCCTTAAAAGGGTGGAGTTCAGAAAGCGGAATTTCCTGCACTCGTTCCTGTTGAGCTTCCTCTCGTGACTGGTCGGTCTGGAAAATATCATCGTAGCTGCTCAAGCTGATGTTTCCGCCTTTTTTCGGCATTGCTCAACACCTCCTTCGTCAATACTCGATAGGCATCGGCTACTTTGCCTTTCGGATCATGCTTGAAAATACTGGTTCCTTCTGCACTGATTTCTTCAGCACGAACCGAACGGGGAATATCTGTCTTATAAACTTTGAGTTTGCCACCATAATTTTCCCGAATCAGATTACTGATGTCTTTGGAGTAATTCGTGCGGCTATCTACCATTGTCAGCAGAATGCCCTCAATTCGTAGCTTCGGATTGATTTGGCGGCGTACCTTATTGATAGTCTGTAAAAGCTGTTCCAAGCCTTTCGCAGGGAGATATGCCGCCTGAACTGGAATCAGTACGTTGTCTGCCGCAGCTAGTGCATTAACTGTAAGCATCCCCAAAGAGGGCATACAGTCCAGAAGAATGAAATCATAGTTCTGTTTTACGGTATCCAGATATTGCTTGAGAATAGTTTCTCGACTCATAGCATTAACCAACGATACCTCCAAACCGGATAACTCAATGTTGGCAGGCATCAAGTCAACACCTTCCGGATGATGCAGAATGCCTTCGCCAGGAGCAATAGGCTGCTCTGAAAGGATTTTTCCCATCATATCCGATAATGTTGGAGAAAGCTGATCCGGAACAGGATGACCGAGGCAAATAGTGAGCGATGCCTGTGGATCGGTATCTACCAAAAGCACTTTTTTACCTTCCATTGCCAAACCAACTCCCAGATTCTCGCAGGTAGTTGTTTTTCCTGTTCCGCCTTTCTGGTTAACTACTGCCATGACGGTTGCTTTTGCCAAAAATCATCACCTTACCTTTCCTAATTGTTTCTCTCATTTCTATATCACCACCTTTCAAATCAACCCAGAAGCCATATCATGCCGTACATCGGCGTCAATTTTTATGTCTATCGTAACTGGCGCATTATACAAAGCAGCAAGAGCATATTGTTTAGGGTTGCGGATTTTGGTTGTGTTGTCCTTAAAGCAGTCTAGTACATAGCGAATGTGCTCGGAATTTAACTTCATCAAACGACTTCTTACAACCTCAGCTGGTTTATCATCACTGGCTACCCGAATTAACTTTCGTTTGCTACATACGGTTTCAACCAATATTTCCAAAATGCTTTCCAGGACTTCTTTATCATAGGGAAATTCCCTGAAAAGATAGTCCATTTCAAGTTCTTCATAAAAATACTGATAGTAGTTCTGAAATTCCTCATCCTTTTCCACATCCCTTCCAGAAAAATCGAAAGATAGGATAGGATCAGTATCACTATACTCAGTATCTTTAATATCAGTATTATTACCTTGTGGTTTTGACAACTCTTGAAGTGTTTTATCGACAGTTCCAGAATTGTCCTTTTGACAATTCAAGAATTGTCTTTCCACAGAGTTATCCACAAAGTTTTTTACATAGATATAATTGGGCTTCCCCAGTCCAATACGTTTGCGTTCGATCAAGCCACATTTGTTTTCCAGCTCATGCAAGAGCTTTACTGCTTTTTTCTCTGCACATCCAAGTGCGCATTTAATTTCTTCAATCGTGAATATGATATAGACCCGACCAAGTTCATCCACCCATCCGTTTTTTGCCGATAAATTCATACGATCAAGCATAATACCATAGAGCAGTTTTGCATCAGAAGATATATTCGAGAATTTTTCGTCTGTAAACAGAACTTTGGGAACCCGATAGAATGAAAATAGCTCTGCCTGCTGTCCGTAGAAATAATCATACATTGCTCCTCCTCACCGCCTTTTTCCTGAAGAATCTTTCTGTGCTCAGAGGAGCCATTTTAAGAGTGCCATCCCTGATACGATAAGGACAGCGAACAAGGATCATCGCCAGTAATCGCAACTTCATTTTCCATCACCCCTTTCCGATGACCTCACGCAAGAGCTTTTTCGTACACCACCCAATGCAGGGCTGCGCTCGCCCATAAGGGCATCCATCGCAATCGCTTTTAAGTTTAGGCGGCGGTGAAATCCGATAGTAACAGTTTGCTTTGCCCAGACTACATCCTTTTCTTTTGTTTTTCCAGTAGTAGCAGTATCGACAGTCGCTTGGTTTATCAGCGGCATATTGCGTTTTCATGATTCAAATACCTCCTTTCCTCCAGTCGCTTCAGAAGCAGTCTGGAAACAAAAAAAGAGTGTCTATTCACTCCCTAATAAGGGAGAAATAAACACTCTATGTAAACGAAAAAATATTAGATTGTATTTGGCATAACGACGTAGAACACGCAACGGCCACCTTTTTAATTAGCAAGGTTTTTTGCACCATTTTGGCTCTGATTAGCAGGAATGCCTTTCTGATTAGCAAAAACAGACTTTTTCTTGCTAATGATTAGCTGGAAATTTTGTTTTTTCACCAGAGTTCGATGTCTGTTTATGGTGCTACAAAAAATTTTTTTAAGTAATCATAGCTCTAAGATCAGATGCGGTGCTCATCTGCGACTGAAAACAAATAAAGCCGAAAACCCTTGAAAATAAAGGCTTTCGGCGTTATGAGCTGGCGTCCATAAGAGGATTTGAACCTCCGACCCCTCGCTTAGGAGAGCTCCAACCTATTGTCACTCTCTGTCAATCTGAGGTAAGGTAAACCCATATGGGACACTATATAAAACTGTTTCCGATTCAATTTGAGTTATTCTGAATACCCCCTCTGTCAAGCTCTGTAAAGCTCTGAAAGTTAGCTGATTGTTTGCTCCAGCTAATAATCGGGGAATGCCTTGATATTACCATCGACATCTGTTATATGACCACCATGCTTCGTACGTTCGATCATGGTAAACAGTATTCAATTAAACTTTCTATCGAAAGCACAAGATATTTTCTTGTCTATAAATAATATAACGCATACGAGACGGTTTGTCCATGCGTTTTTGACTGGCAAATTTTATTCAGTAAAAATATCTGTAACTTTTTTGTAACTGAATCTCCATCATTCCATCATCAAATGATGGAGATTCCAATAAATATGATGGAGATAGACTAATTACTTCATCGTCTTCGCCAGTGAATTGAGCAACGCCCGCATCTCCGGATTAGCCAATACCTTTGCCAGAAGTTCCGGATCGACTTCATCAGCAACAGTAGTATTATTATTTTCCTGCTGTACATGCATCTGTGGATCCAGATTCTTTTTCTCATAAAACGCTTCTTCAAAAAGCTCTGCATTTTTCCTTCTATCATCATCCAGAATATGAGAGTACACATCCGTAACCATATTGACCTGAGCATGACCGGAATCACCCTGTACCGCTTTGATGTCCCCACCATTCAGTTTCAGCTTATAAGTAACGCTACTATGACGGAAACTGTGAAACACAACCGGTGGGAGATTATAGTCCTCAATCAGTTTCTTTAAAGGACCACGGATTGCTCCATCACCAAGAGGAAGCCCAAAGGTACTTGCCATAACCAGGTTATAGTCCATATATTCATCACCAAGAATTTCTTTCATTTCATCTTGCTCCGCTTTCCAGTCTACTAGCATATTAGCGACACTCTTTGGTAAGAATATCTTACGCACACTGCTTTCTGTCTTCGGTGTTTTCAAAATACGGACCGTAGAATTCTTCTTATGATTTGTCGGAAATACCAACAACACATCTTTTCCATCCAATGCATTCAACGATTCTTTTCTTATACGCTGTGATTCTTTGTTGATGAAGACATATGCACGGTTTTCTTCAATTGCCTCAGGAGAGATATCTACACAATCCCAGGTAAGACCAAGCAGCTCACCAAGTCGCAGAGAACATGAGAAAGATAGATTAATTGCGAGCTTTAATCGTTCATCTTCACAGACACTGAGCGCATACATCAATGTATCCGCTGTCCAGATGTCTCTTTTTTGTGATTTATGTTTTGGTACAGTCGCATGGGTGCAAGGATTCTTCTCCATCAACTCCCATTTCACTGCCTGTTCAAAACAGTTTCTAAGCAGCTTATTAATATCCCTGACCGTACTGGAAGATACAAATTCATTTCGACTGGTTTTATTCAATGGATTGATAACTGCACGTCTCTTCAAAAGACTCTGATAATATCTTTCGATGAAACGGGTATTGATCTCTGAGAGTTTCGTATCACCAATGATCGGAAGAATATAGTTATTGATAAGAGAGACATTTCCTTCATATGTAGAAAGCGCCCAGTTTTCTTTGCCATAAAGTGCAACATATTCTGTAATAAGCTCGTCCAGTGTTTTGCATTTACGGACGACAAATGATCCCATCTCTTTTTTATATTCAATTTCTTTTTTTCTTCTCTTTGCTTCGGCTTTCGTTTCATAGGTTTCCCACTTCTGTTTCCTCTCACCTTTTTCATTCGTATAAGAATAGATTACATTAAATTTTCCTTTTCGTTCTCTTATAGATGCCATATTATTGCATACTCCTTTCCAAATCTCTTTGCTCCATCCAGTCCTCAAATTCATCCCGACGGATCCTAACTCGACTGCCAACTTTTATTACTGTGAACTTTCCTTTATCCGCCCACTTGTTGATCATGCTTCTGCTGACCTTTGCCAGATAGGAAGCTTCATCAAAAGTAAGATACTTTATATTTCCATTGCTTCCTCGTATTCCGGTCTGTGATAATTTCTTCCGCCGGAAATTAGCCAGGGCAATATTTTGTTCCTGTGCAAGTTCTTCATAATCATTCGATGGATCCAGCTTATACCAATCCTGACCTTCCAGGAATTTTTGAAAACTCTCTTTTGTG
>OGOI01001974.1_pt1 | contig 11025 bp, 9 predicted proteins | sample 1552631 | NCBI WGS metagenome assembly OGOI01 (sample SAMEA2580204, study PRJEB22360) | human gut metagenome | biome: human gut; feature: human-associated habitat; material: faeces | place: Denmark | collected 2008/2010 | reverse complement strand
TGAAGTCTGCTATTCTGCATGATATCGGTGCACTGAAATTACAGCAGTTACTGGATGCGGAAGATTTAGATGATGGCACGAAAGAAGTCGTTAAGAAAAACACACAGGAGACATTAGACCGATATGGTGATTTGGATGAGGAAGTTCTGCGCCTCATTACCCAGATGCAGGAGCTATATACAAGAGAGAGCGATGCAGAAATTCCGGCAGGGTTAAAAGAGAGCGTGAATGCAAATATCCTCTATGTGGCAGATGCGTATGACCGTATGACAGCAATGAAGTCTTTTGAGGAGCCGACTTCGGAAGTGAAAGCGGTGCGTGAACTTCTTGCGGATGAGGAGCGTTATAATAAGAAAATAGTAAATGCTTTGATTCATGGTATTTCTATTTTGTATCCGGGTGTATGTGTTGAATTGTCAAATGGAGAAAAGGGATTGGTTATCACTGAAAATGAAGATAATATTTTCGAGCCGACTGTCCTTGATTTCCGTAATAATAATTTGTACGATTTGTCGGATCCATCCGTGAAACAGACGATTGAAATTGCCGATGTCATGAAAACGATGGATAACCGAATTAAACTGGATAAAAGTCTGTTAGAAGAGTATCAGGCAAATTAGGAAGAGATACTAAAGATTTCCGCCGGATTGTCCGAGATATAAGTATAAGGATTTAGAAAGTGAGCGTGAAATCTATGGATATTTCGACCAATCGGATTTCTCTTACCTTTGATGACACGGAAAGAATGGAGAAAAAAAACGTGTCTGTACAAGACGCCAAGGATGGCGGCATCTCCCAGATTCAGGTGGGAGCGACAATGGATTGTTCCGTACAAGAGGCGGGGAAACACCACATTGTGTATACGGAAGCAGAAGCAAAACAATTACAGAAACAAAATATGGTGCCTTTAGACGATGCGCAGATGGCCCCGGCGGATTTTATCAGCCGCTGTATGACAGGGAAAGATGCAAAAGCGGTTTCGGAAGATGGGACACCGTTAGAAGAATATACTTCATCTCAGCTTGAGCGGGCGGTCACAAGAATTAAGAAAGAACGTCATGAGAAGCAGGAGGCTGTCGAGCGTGAAGTGTCAAAACAGCGGGAAAAAGATGAGGCGGTAAGTAAAAATGCCGCTCAGTTAGCCGTGGACGGTAACGTCCCGGACGCTGTGATTGACCGGTTATTGGACAGTGACCTGCCGGTGACGGAAGAAAATGTGGCGAAGCTTTCGCATGCCGTAGATATGGCATCGGAAATCCGCTCTTTTTCGGACGCTGCGATGAAGTTTTTTATTGACAATGAAAATACAATTCTTACACCGGAAAGTATTAATGCCGGTGTTCATGGGGCCGTGGAAGGTGAAGAGAATCCATCGTCCGAGGAAAATGATTTTTCACTTGTGGAGAATCAGGTTCGCAGCCGCTTAGAAGAGAGCGGGATGGAAGCAGATGACGAAAACATGGCAGCAGCGAAGTGGCTGTATGAAGAAGATTTACCGGTAACGGCAGAAAATGTGGCACTTTCTTCGCAGGTAAAAGAATTAAAAGAAACTAAAGATTCGGTTTTGGCGGCACGAATTGCCGACCAGATGGCGGAAGGTGTGCAGCCGGAAAAAGCGAATTTAGTGAAATTATCGGTGGCAGAGGCTGTTCGTTTTAAGAGAAGACTGGCGGAAACCCAGCTTACGATGACGGCGGATGCCATCCGCACGATGTCAGAAAAAGGAATTTCAATTGATGTCACGAAATTGGAAGATGTGGTTGAGAAACTTAGAGCAGCGGAAAAAGAGGCTTATCAGTCGGAACTTTTCAATGCGGATTTGCCGGTGACAGAAGAAAATATCAATACGCTGAAAGAAACTTCTCAGGCGGTAAAACAAGTGTTGTCTGCACCGGTTGAGTTTATGGGATATGCATTTACTCAGGGAGTAGAGGATACACTTTCTTCCCTGTCTTCTAAGGCAGAGGCGTTCACCGCTTCGTTTGATATGGTAGAAAATCGTTATGAGTCGGTGGGAACAGAAGTCCGCAGAGATTTAGGGGATTCGCTCACAAAAGCATTTTCCAATATCGATACGCTGCTTGAGGAAGCAGGTTTCGAGACAACAGCGAGAAATGAGCGGGCGGTTCGCGCTCTTGCTTATAATCAGATGCCTCTGACCGAGGAAAATCTGGTTTCTGTTAAAGAGTATGACGAGCGTGTTACGACGCTGATGAAAAATATGAAACCGGAAGTTGTCTGTGAGCTCATACGCAAGGGCGAGAATCCGTTAGAAAAGACATTAGACGAATTGCAGAATGATGTGAATGAGATTTTAGCCCAAAATGATATAGAAGATATTTCTTTCCGGAAGTATTTGTGGAAGATGGACCACACGGATGGTCTTACGGAAGATGAGCGTGAAACGATGATTGGCGTTTACCGCCTTCTTCACCAGATTGAAAAAAGTGACGGAGCGGCAGCCGCTCAGGTATTAAATGAGGGAAAAGAATTATCGCTTTCTTCCCTTCTGTCGGCAGTCCGCACACGAAAAAAAGCCGGAATGGATGTCTCGGTGGATGATTCGTTTGGCATGGAAAAAGAAGTAATTGCTTCGAAAAATTCCATTTCCGAGCAGATATATGCGGCATATGGACAAAATATTGCGGCAGATTTGATGGGAAAATTGTCACCACAGGTATTAAAAGAGGCAATGGATGGAAATGAAGAAATTGAGAGCTTGCAGGAGCGTATTACAGGACGTTATCTCTGTGAAAATATTGTAGATAAAGATGGAAATGTGCTTGTAAAAGCAAATCATATGGTTACACCAAAACGTGCAGAACTGATCATGAAGAAGGGGGTAGATGAGAACGGTGAAACTCTTACAAAGATTAAGATCCGTACAATTCTTACTTGTCGTTCACACAGCGGAATCTGTGCAAAATGTTATGGTGCGAACATGGCGACAGGAGAGCCGGTTCAGGTTGGTGAGGCTGTTGGTATCATTGCTGCCCAGTCTATCGGAGAACCTGGTACACAGCTTACCATGCGTACGTTCCATACCGGTGGTGTTGCCGGTGATGATATCACACAGGGTCTTCCTCGTGTCGAGGAGCTTTTTGAGGCCAGAAAGCCAAAGGGACTTGCAATTATCACAGAGTTTGCCGGAACAGCAACTATCAACGATACAAAGAAGAAACGTGAGATTATTGTTACAAATGATGAGACAGGCGAATCAAAGGCATATCTTATCCCATATGGATCTCGTATTAAGATTCAGGATGGAGTAAAACTCAATGCCGGTGATGAGCTTACAGAAGGTAGTGTAAATCCGCATGATATCTTGAAGATCAAAGGTCTTCGTGCAGTGCAGGATTATATGCTTCAAGAAGTACAGCGCGTATATCGACTTCAGGGTGTTGAGATTAACGATAAGCATATCGAAGTGATCGTGCGTCAGATGCTTAAGAAAATCCGTATCGAAGAGGCTGGAGACACAGAATTCCTTCCAGGAACAAATGTAGATATCCTTGAGTTTGAAGATGTGAATAAAGCATTGGAAGAAGAAGGAAAAGAACCAGCAACAGGCGAACAGATTATGCTTGGTATTACAAAAGCATCTCTTGCAACCAACTCCTTCCTGTCAGCAGCATCCTTCCAGGAGACAACAAAGGTTCTGACAGAAGCAGCAATTAAAGGTAAGATTGACCCATTGGTAGGTCTGAAAGAAAATGTTATCATTGGTAAACATATTCCGGCTGGTACGGGTATGAATAAATATCGTGATATTCATTTGGATTCTAATGCGGTTAAAGTAGAAGAATCTGAAGCTTCAGATGAGATGGAAGAAGAGACAGTAAAGCAAGCAGGTACACTGGAACTTGTTGACGAGATAGAGACAGAAGAAGTGCTTGTAGAAGAGTAGAAAAAGTCTGATCTTGATTCGGAAATATAAGAGTAGTATAAAAGTGAGACGTATTTTATATGTCTCACTTTTTTTCCCGACATGTTGACAGATTGCATAAAGAAGACTATAATCAAAAGGTAGTGCAAGGGAAAGTGCACAATACATAATAAAGTAAATGCATAATACAATTAGGAGGGAATGCTACTATGATGGATGCAGGAAAATTAGGCAGAATTTTAAAATCAATGGAAGAGCATGATGTGCCACAGCTCATTATCTCTGACCCACTGGCGATTTATTACCTTGTTGGAAAGAAAATCGCACCAGGTGAGAGAATGTTAGCCCTTTTACTTAACGTAAACGGTAATCACAAAATGGTGATCAACGAATTATTCCCACAGGACGAAGATCTTGGAGTAGAACTTGTATGGTATAACGATATTCAGGATGGTGTTGAGATCTTAAGTCAGTTTATTGAAAAAGATAAAACAGTTGGTATCGATAAGACATGGCCATCCAGATTCTTGATCAGACTTCAGGAATTAGGAGCAGGAAGCAAATTCGTGAACGGTTCTCCAATCGTTGACTATGTAAGAATGATCAAAGATGAGCATGAGCAGGAATTAATGAGAAAAGCTTCTTTAGAGAACGACAAGATCATGGAGCAGCTTATCCCTATGGTTGTAAAAGGATATACAGAGCTTGAACTTAATGCAATTGTTCGTGATATGTACAAGAAAACAGGACACTCTGACGTGTCTTTCGATCCAATCACAGGTTACGGAAGATCAGGAGCTGATCCGCACCACGTAACAGATAATACAAAAGGAAAACGCGGAGATTCTGTAGTTCTTGATATCGGTGGTATTCTTGATAACTACTGTTCTGATATGACAAGAACTGTATTTATCGGTGAAGTATCTGATAGAGCAAGAGAAGTATACGAAGTAGTTAAAGAGGCTCAGGCAAGAGGTCTTGCAGCTGCAAAACCAGGCAACAGAATGTGTGATGTTGACCTTGCTTGCAGAAACTACATTGAAGAAAAAGGATTCGGAAAATATTTCACACACAGAACAGGTCATTCTATCGGTATGGAAGACCACGAGTTCGGTGATGTATCTTCTGTAAATGAGGATATCATTCAGGTTGGACAGTGCTTCTCTGTTGAGCCAGGTATCTACCTTCCAGATGAAGAGATCGGTGTTCGTATCGAAGACCTTGTAATCATCACAGAAGATGGATGTGAAGTACTGAACCACTTTACAAAAGATCTGATCGTAGTTCCAGAGGAATAAAAACAAAAGAACCGATATGGATTAAAGAAATAATGAAAAGAAGGAGTTCTCGAATAAGAGAACTCCTTTTTAGGTTGAAGTGATAATGTTTATTCCGTTTCGAGAATCTCGCGCATAATCTGCTCGACAGAATCAGTAACCTTATCGGCATGATCGGCTACGCCAGAAGCTGCATTTTTCATGGCATATCCTGTCCCTGCAAGCTGAAGCATTTCAAGGTCATTATACTGATCCCCGAAGGCAATTCCGTCAGCCGGGGACAGACCAAGATGGTTGAGAAGATTGGAAAGCGCAAGTCCTTTGTTGGCGTTGGGGGCGATAAAATCAACCCATATATTGCCGGAAGTCACAACTTTGATTTCAGATCGGAATTGATCTTTGAAAAAAGGAAGTAACTTTTGAGGATTGTGGAAATCGCACATGGCAATTTTTAAAAATGGTTTTTCAATTTGTTTAAGGTCATCGACGACATCCATATCATATTTGATTGTATTCAAGAGGTGTGAAATAAAGTGTTCATCCTTGGAATCTGTATAGCATCGACCTTCACAGGATAAAAGACAGCTGCAGGAATCGTAGTGTCTGGAAGCCTCTATAATGCGAAGACCGAGATCCCGATCGATTTCTCCACGGGAAATGATTTTTTGGTTGTGAATGCATAAAGAACCATTTTCGGCAATGTAGGATATGTCATCCTGTACAGGTTCAAACATCCGGTACATATTGTTGTATTGACGTCCACTGGCAGCAATAAAATGGATTCCGCGTTTTTTTAACGCGCGGATCAAGTCAAAAATTTCTTCAGGAAGGTGTTGTGCGCCATTATGTAGTAAAGTTCCGTCAAGGTCACTGGCTATATATTTTATCATATAAACTCTCCTTTTTAATCTTATGTTGCTTAATCAATCCTTACCTATTATAATATAAAAAGAATATGAATGGAAGTTGAGGTTTAATAATATGAAAATAGGAATTGGAAATGATCATGCAGCAGTAGAAATGAAGAATGAAGTTGTTGCGTATCTAAAAGAAAAGGGTTACGAAGTTGTAAACTACGGAACAGATACTCATGAGAGCTGCAATTATCCAGAATATGGTGAAAAAGTAGGACGTGCTGTAGTGTCTGGCGAAGTGGATCTTGGTATTTTAATCTGTGGAACAGGTGTTGGAATTTCTCTTGCAGCTAATAAGGTGAAAGGTGTAAGAGCGGTTGTATGTTCTGAACCATATTCAGCAAAATTGTCCAGACAGCATAATAATACGAATGTTCTTGCTTTTGGAGCGAGGGTGATCGGTATTGAGATGGCAAAAATGATCATTGATGAGTGGTTAGATGCTGAGTTTATGGGAGGAAGACATCAGACACGTGTAGATATGATCATGGCGATCGAGGAAAAATAAGAAAGCGAGATAGGTGGAGGACGTAGGCTGTGTCAGACAGATTAGAATTTCAAGGGAAATTGCAGGGAGTGTTAGAGTTTGCAAAGTCCAAGGGACAGAAGATTGCACTGGAAGAAGTGGAAAACTACTTTGAGAAAGATTGTTTGAGCAAGGAGCAGTTACAGCTTGTCTGTGAATACTTGCTTTCACAAAAGGTGGCAGTCAGTGGATTTGAGAAAAATAACACTGCGACGCAAGAGGGAGAAGCGGAGAAAGAGTCTGCAGAACTTCCGGCCCTTAGCGAAGAAGAACAGAAGTATGTAGAGTCGTATCTCATGGAACTTAAAGAAATGAGAGCGGACAGCGAAGCAGAAATGCGAATGGCGTCTCTTTTCCCGAAAGTAGTTGAAGAGGCGGTTAAATTAAATCATCCGCAAGTCTTTATCGGTGATGTGATCCAAGAGGGGAATGTCAGTCTTATGCAGGCGTTGTCTGAAATGCCCGAGGCACAGGATATTTCGATCATGGAAGAAGTGCGGGCGGGAATGCTGGCTTTAATTGAAGCACAGACAGAGGTAAAGCGTCAGGATAAACGAATGGTAGAGCAAGTCTCTGAATTGGATGAGGCAATTCGTTCTATGACGGAAGAATTAGGAAGAAAAGTGGCTGTCGATGAGCTGGCGGAACGTCTTGGAATCGGGGAAGAACAGATTGCAGAGATTTTGAAACTGGCCGGAGAAGACGTAGATAATTAAAAGAAGCAATGAATTGTAAAAAGGGGCTGTTTTTTCACAGCTCCTTTTCTTTGTCTTCCTTGCAGGAAATAAGTTCATATGTACCATAGATTCGTCCGAGGATCGTTCCGAGACATTCAAAATTATCCTCCGGACGAATGTCAACATCTGTATCGCTCGCATTTAGAGAGCGAAGGCGGCGTATACCATTGGCGTTGTGCATGATGCGCAGATAATATACGTTATTTAGACGAAAAAGACCGATTTCATTGTGCTTTGCCGCTTTATGATTGAGAGCAACGATATCGTATTTTTTAAATACAGGCTCATAACGGTCGATCTGTATTTGCAGACAGTATTCCATGCCGGGAAGGGAATATTTTTTTCGGAATCGTATGCGCTTGTGTTCTTCGGGGAAGAGAAAACCGGAGTTGATTCTTCGCATTCCGGGAAAGGCACAGGGGTATTCTACCCAGTCTTTAGATGTGCTTTTGCTGTATTCTTCATCAATTGTCTGACGTACATTTTGCTTTCCGGGTTCGCTGAGTCTTCGGTATTTAAATAAAGCTTCCTGCTCATCGGGGCTTAATTCGTGACCGAAATATTCACTGATCTTGTTGTTTGTAAGATAATCCTGATATAGGTAGTTTGCATCAATCTTAAGAGCAAGTATAAGCGCGATCAGAGTATCGGGCTTCGGATAGCTAATTCCATTTTCATAGTTTGCAATTGAAGAAGCAGTGACATGAATCTGTTCGGCAAGCTCAATTCTAGAGAGTCCGAGTTCTGTTCGACGGGATCGCAGTTTGTTACCAATTTCCATTAAGAATCTCCTTGTATATTATAATACCTGTTTCACCTTTACTTAAACAGTATACTACAAGAAACTTGTAAAATCAACACATATTTACAAGATGTTTGTTGACAATGATTGTATTATAGCGTAAACTATGAGAGTAATCATGTAAAAGGTGAAGGGCTATTTTTGTTTTTTGTGGAAAAAGTCGGAATATTTTCCGTGAAAGAAAGGAATGAGGAAAAACATGAGAGACGATACAATGGACGTACTTTTGCGCATTGGAATGCCAGCCAGTGCCAAAGGGCTTACTTACATTTGTGATGCGATCGAATTGTTTGACACGGATCCTTACTATCCAGAAGGGAAGATCTGTTCGTTATACAATGATATTGCACACAGACATGATACAACGTCGTCCAGAGTTGAACGGGCAATTCGCCACGCTTTTGATGCAGCAATTACGAGGGGAGACAAGAAGCTGCTAGGACAGTATTTAGATGTGGCTAATACGCAGAATTCGAATTTATTAAGAAGTCTTTATTTTCGATTAAAGAGAGAAAAAAAGAACCGATGCAAAACTTGCAATGTAGAAAATTGTGTGGTGAAGGAGCAGATTTATCAAGAAGCTATGGTGAGCTTTTACAAGGATATTGAAGGTATGATGGCGCGCCGGATGAAAATGGTGTAGAAATCAGTAACAAGCGGAGAAGGTCCTGCATATGTTACATAAGAGAAGCAACAGGTAAGAGGTGTGAGGATAATGCCTTATTCAATTATGTTAGATGCAGGACACGGCGGTGCCAGAGATCCGGGAGCTGTATACAACGGACGCAGGGAAAAGGATGATACCTTGAAATTAGCGTTGGAAATTGGGGAGATATTACAGAATCGGGGGATTGATGTGGAATATACGAGAACAACAGATGTATATGAAACACCCTATGAAAAGGCTATGGAAGCAAATGAAGCGGATGTGGATTATTTTGTGTCAATTCATCGGAATTCATTCCCGACAGACAACCAGGTGTCCGGCGTGGAAAGTCTGGTGTATGATCTGTCAGGAATCAAATATGAGATGGCGCAGAATATCAATGCGCAGTTAGAAACAATAGGATTTGTTAATCTGGGAGTGAAAGCAAGGCCGAATCTTGTTGTCCTTAAGAAGACAAAGATGCCGGCTGTTCTTGTAGAAGTGGGGTTTATTAATTCGGATACCGACAATCAGCTCTTCGATGAAAATTTTGAAGCCATTGCGCAGGCGATTGCGGATGGCATTTTAGATACGTTAAAGCCGGAAGGGGCGAAACCTTATTATCGTGTACAGGTAGGACTATTTCGGAATTGGAACTATGCACAGCGACTTATGGAAGAACTTCAAGGAAGAGGATTTCCGGCCTTCCTTGATGATTCGGGACCGTTTATCAGTGTTCAAGTCGGTGGTTATGATGATTTGGAAAAAGCAGCTCAAATGGAGAAAAAACTTCGTAGATCAGGCTATGATACACTGATTATAAGTTGAAAATTTACAAAGATTTATCATAGAAGCTTCTTTGTTTTTAACAAGGCTTTTTTATAATCTATGATATAAAGAAGCGCGAAAACAGAGGAGGCTACAGAATGAATAGATATATATGGGAAATTGTTAGCAGATATTGTTCAGAGGAATACAGGGTTAGCGTGTTTCTGGCAACAACTATTTCAGCTTGGAGTGTTTTGACGACGGCAGTGGGGTTACTTTTTTGTCTGGTTGCGGCAAAGGCAACAATTCCAATGTGCATTGCCAATGTGATGTGTATTGCAGCTTATGCTGGAATCCTTTTCGGATTGTTCGGTGGAATATTCTTTTTGATGAGAAAAGGCGGGCATGGTTCGGAAAAAAATATGTAAAAGGCAAGAGATATAGAATAAAAAGGGACATTTCCGTATGAGGAATGTCCCTTTTGTACTATGTCTTCTTTGTCACAAGTTTTTAAATATCTGTTTTAACTGTCTGAAGCGTCGTCTTCGGTTTCTGCAGATGGTTCCGGTAAGTAAGCGTGTACGCTTTCAATTCGGTTTTTATCTAAAGATTCCACCACAAGGCGAAGTCCGTCTTCGGTGGTGATAGAATCCCCTTCTTCCGGAAGGCGGTCCAGATGTTCAATGATAAAGCCTCCGAGAGAATCGTAGTCTTCCGATTCCAACTGAAGATCCAGACGATCATTTAAGTCGTCCAAATTCGTAGAGCCCTCAATCATATATTCACGTTCGCCGATTTCTTTGATGAAGTCTTCTTCATTTTCATCGTACTCATCATGGATTTCGCCTACGATCTCCTCCAGGATATCCTCTAGTGTAATGAGACCTGCGGTGTCACCGTATTCATCAAGAACGATTGCAATGTTAAAGGAAGCTTCTCTCATTTCTACTAAAAGTTCGGAGATATTCTTATATTCATAAGTGAAATAAGCTTCTCTTAAAATATCTCGAATATGAAATTCCTTCGTATTGTCAAATAACAGCAAGTCTTTCATATTAATTGTACCGATGACGTTATCGGTACTGTCCTCGAAGATAGGAAGTCTTGTAAACTTATCTTCTCGGAAGATTTCAATTAATTCCTCGTAAGTAGTGGTTACGTCTGCAAATGTTACATGTACACGAGGAACCATGACGTCTTTGGCTTTGGCATCGCCTAAGTCAAACACATTGTAGATCATTTCCTTCTCGTCTGATTCGATCACTCCATCTTCATGGCTGACATCCACGATGGTACGGAGCTCGTTTTCTGTCATTGTCTGATTTTTAGCATTCGGATCAATGCGCAGAAGCAGGAGCACCGCGTTGGATAAACCGTTGATGATAAAGATCACAGGGGTCATGATCTTCATAAATATATGGATGATTGGTGCGTATACCAGAGATACCTTCTCAGCATGGATGGTAGCC
>OGOI01001970.1_pt1 | contig 11030 bp, 8 predicted proteins | sample 1552631 | NCBI WGS metagenome assembly OGOI01 (sample SAMEA2580204, study PRJEB22360) | human gut metagenome | biome: human gut; feature: human-associated habitat; material: faeces | place: Denmark | collected 2008/2010 | reverse complement strand
TGCCGCACCTCGCTCGCCGTATCGGCACTTAGAATTATGCGGTATTGCCTTAGGTTTTATTGTTTTACCCCAAAAATTCAAAACGCGGCGCAAGCCGCACCTTTAACTCCTCACTCCTAACTCCTCGCTCTTCACTCCTGCCTATCAAAAATATGCAATTACGCAATCTAACCATTCCATATGCACAGCCTGCGGTGTTTGCGCCGATGGCGGGGTTTACGGATGCGGCGTGCCGGCACCTGATGGCGGACCATGGCGCGGCGTGGACGGTAAGCGAGATGGCCAGCGCCAAGGCCATTACCTTTGGCGATGACAAAAGCGTGCGCCTGCTGCGGGACAAGGCCCCCCACGGCATTTATGCCGTGCAGCTGTTTGGGGCCGAGCCCGAAACGATGGCGCAGGCGATCCGGATCATTCAGGAAAAAGGCGTGCAGTTTGATATTCTGGACATCAACATGGGTTGCCCGGCCCCCAAGATCACATCCAGCGGTGCAGGCAGCAAACTGATGCAGGACCCGGAGCTGTGCGGCCGCATGGTGGCCGCTGCCCGCGGAGCCCTGGGGCCGGATAAGCCTCTGACCGTTAAAATGCGCATTGGCTGGGATGCCGAGCAGCTGACCGGCGTTGCCGTGGCCCGGCAGTGTGAAGCAAACGGTGCAGACCTGATCGCCGTGCATGGCCGCACGCGGGAGCAGATGTACATCCCGCCCATTGATGTGGATGCCATCACGGAGATCCGCAAAGCGGTCGGCATTCCGGTGCTGGCAAACGGCGATATCACCACGGCGGAAGACGCAAAGCAGATTTTGGAGCAAACCGGCTGCGCGGGCGTGATGATCGGCCGCGGCGCGCTGGGCGACCCCTGGCTGTTTGAGCGCATCAACGCCGTATTGACTGGCCAGCCGGAGCCCGGCGAACCCAGCCTGAACGCCCGGATGAGCGCCCTGCGCGCCCAAATCTACGAAATGTGCGAAGAAAAAGGCGAATGGACCGCTATGCCCCAGGCCCGCGGCCAGGCCATGCACTATATGAAAGGTCTGAAAGGCGCCGCGTCCCTGCGCCGTTATTGTTCCATGCTGGAGCATTTTACCGATGTGGACAAGCTGATTGAGGCGGTATATAAGCTCCAAGGGTAGTTAGGAGTTAGGAAGTAGGAGTTAGGAGTTTATGGTGTGCGCTGACGCGCACGATTTTGAATATTAACCTTTTCTTATTTTCAAATTTTCGAAAATGCGGCGCAAGCCGCACCTTCAACTCCTAACTCCTCACTATTTGCTTACTTTTTCGTTAGCTCATCCAGGTTCTGCGTATAGCACGGCAGCATGTGCTCAATGAAATAATCGGCTTCGGGGCTGTGCATGGCGGCCAGATCGGCTTTTTGTTGGGCGAGAGCGGCGGTGAACTCGCGGTTGCCGCTTTCCACCTCCTCCATGCACTTGATCAGGGCCGAAAGCCGGTCTGCGGCTTTTAGCAGCTTGCGCTCGGCATCGTTCAGCACACTGCCGGTCAGGTAGCTGCCTTCGATCTCATGCAGCTCCGGCGGCAGCAGATCCGCCATGGCAAGGGCGCTTTCCCGTTCCACGGCTTTGTAGGCGGTGCGCAGGGCTTCGTTCTTGTATTTGACCGGGGTAGGCATATCGCCGGTCAAAATTTCCGGCGCATCGTGGTACAGCGCCGCGGCGGCCACAGTATCGGGACGGATATCGGCCCCGGTGTGGGTGATGTTCCGGGCGATCAGGCAAAGCGCATGGGCCAGCAGGGCGGTATCCGCCGTGTGCTCACTCAGGCTTTCCTGCCGCATGCAGCGCATCAGCGCCCACCGCGTAATATACTTCATGCGCCCCAAAAGAGCGTGAAAAGGGTATAGAGACAAAACAAAGCACCTCACTCTTGAAAAAATTAGGAATTAGCAATTAGGAATGAGAAATTAAATGGTGGGCAATGGGGCAGACCTTTTGCTAAGGCAACACCGCATAATTCTAAGTGCTGATACGGCGAGCGAGGTGCGGCAGATGCTAAGCCAAAAGCGCAGATAATACTGGATGTCTTATCGAGCATTTTGGCAACGCAGATGCCGTGCCGCAGCCGCCGGAGCGGTGCTTGAGCCGTTAGGCGGGAATTGTGCGGTATTGCCCTAAAATACGAGGAGCCAAAGAATGGCAGATAATTGCTCATTTCTAATTATAAAGTATATCACATCCCTTCAAAGGAGGGAATTGCATTGAAGATTGGCGGCAAGCTTTTGGAGCACAAAACAGGCGGGCGGTCACGGTATTGGCAGGTGTTCTGGCTTTGCTTTGCGGTGGCGGTGGCGCTGTTTTTGCCCCACTGCATCATTGATGGCCTGAACGGCGACTTTTTCCACTACGCCGGGGACTTTAACGACCAGCAGATTTCCTTTTATTCCTATGCCAACAATTTTGTTAAGCAGGGGGGCAGTTTCAGCTGGGCAACGGACCTGGGCAGCGGGTTTGTGAACTCCTACAGCTTTTATCTGTGCGGCAGCCCGTTTTTCTGGCTCACCCTGCTGCTGCCCTATCGGTGGACGCCCTGGGCCATGGTGCCAATGCTCTGCCTTAAATTTGCTGTGGCGGGCGGCGGGGCTTACCTGTGGATGCGCCGCTGGGTAAAAGACGAGCGCTGGAGCATGGTGGGCGCGTGTCTGTATGCGTTCTCCGGCTTTACGGTGTACAACGTGTTCTTTAACCACTTTTTGGACGTTGTGGCGCTGTTCCCCTACATGCTCAAAGCGCTGGATGACGCCGTGCTGGACCGCAGGCACGGTGCATTCCCGTTTTGGGTTGCGGTCAACCTGCTCAACAACTATTTCTTTTTTGCCGGGCAGGCCGTGTTTTTGATGATTTATTTTGTCTGCATGGTGGCGGGCGGCCGGTACAAGCTGAACCTGCGCCTGTTTGGGGCGCTGGCGTTCCAGACGGTGCTGGGCTGCTGCATGGGCTGTGCGCTGCTGGTTCCGGCGGCACTTTCGCTGGTGCAGAACCCGCGCACAATCGATCCATTCAATGGGTACGGCTACCTTGTATACGGCAGCGCCCAGCAGTACCTTGCCATTTTTTACAGCGCTTTTTTGATGCCGGATGCCCCCTACCTGAAAGACCTGTTCCAGGAGGGCATCTTAAAGCACACCAGCATGACCGTCTACCTGCCGGTGGTGGGCATTGCGGGCGGGCTGGTGTTCTGCCGCGTGCGGCGGCGCCACCCCTTTGCGCGCATCATGAAAGTGTGCCTTATCTGCGCCTTTGTGCCGGTGCTGAACAGCATGTTCTATGCCCTCAATTCCAGCTATTATGCGCGCTGGTATTATATGCCGGTTTTGGTGCTCTGCGCCGCCACGGCTATGACGCTGCAAAAAGCCAACCTGTGCGAAACCGAGTACCGCCGCGCGCTGGGCCTTGTGGCGCTGTGTACCTTGAGCAGCATTGCCTTTGCGCTGGTGCCCAATGAAAAAGACGGCACCACCACCATTGGCGTGGTGGAGGAACCGCTGCGCTACTGGGGCATTTTGCTGGTCAGTATGTTGGGCGTGGGGCTGTTCTGGCTGCTGCTGCATTACCGCAGGCAGCTGGCGGAACGGTTCCCGGCGGCGGTGCTGGCCGTGGTGCTGGGGTTCAGCTTTGTGTATGGGCAGGTACACCTTTCCATCACCAAATACGGCCAGTGGTACCACGATGCGGACTATGTGCAGCAGACCTGGCGCGAAGCCCCGGAGCTGAACGCCGTTCTGCCGGACGATGTCTTTTACCGGCTGGACGCTTACGACAGTTATAACAACCTTGGTCTGTGGCTGGACAAAAGCTGCATCCAGTTCTTTAACTCCACGGTAGCACCCAGCATTCTGGAATTTTACCCTACGGTGGGCGTTAAGCGGGATGTGAACTCCAAGCCGGAAGCCAGCCTGTATGCCCTGCGCGGTCTGCTGAGCGTGCGGTATACCCTTGTGCCGAAAGAAAAAGTTGAGGATTGGGAAAAAGAAAAGCTGGAAGGCTGGAACCTTGTTTCAAGCACCACAAGCTACCTGATTTACGAGAACGAGAACTGGGTGCCGATGGGCTTTACCTATGATTCCTATATTACGGAAGAGGACTTTGAAACGGTGAGCGATACCAACGCGGGCAATGTACTGATGAAAGCCCTGCTGCTGACCGATGAACAGGTGGAACGGTACGGCCAGATGATGCAGAACCTGACGGATGATGAGAAAAATAACATCAGCTATGAGGATTATGTGCAGGACTGTACGGCCCGGCGGGAAAGCGCTGTGACAAGCTTTACCGCAACGCGCACCGGCTTTACCGCGCAGGCGGATCTGGAAGCCGAAAATCTGGTACTGTTCAGCGTGCCCTATGACGATGGTTTTACCGCAACCGTGAACGGTGTGCCGGCGGAGGTGGAGAAAGTGGACAACGGCCTGATGGCGGTTGCCGCCCCGGCGGGCCACAGCGAGATCGTGTTCACCTACCACACGGCCGGTCTGCGGCAGAGCGTTGCCGTCAGCGCCGGCGCTATTGTGGTGTATGCCGTGTGGGTGGCAGTATTGCACCGGAAAAAGCGCCGGGAAGAGAGCAGTGTGGGGTAAATGATGCCCCGCCAAACCGTTGGGAGTGTGCACGGTCAAAATTAGGGCAACACCGCATAATTCCCGCCTTACGGCTTAAGCACCGCTCCGGCGGCTGCGGCACGGCATCTGCGTTGCCAAAATGCTCGATAAGACATCCAGTATTATCTGCGCTTTTGGCTTAGCATCTGCCGTACCTCGCTCGCCGTATCGGCACTTAGAATTATGCGGTATTGCCTTAGGATGTAGTCGGGGGCGGAAAATTGCGTTTTATCCCGATAGAGACCGTAGGGGCGCCCTACAGCTGATTTTTAACTATCTACTATAATTTATATATTAAAGTTTTTTCGCCGAAGCCTTTTTTCAAAAAAGGCTGGAAAATCCCTCGTAAAACAGAAAGTGAGAACAAAGATGCCGAACCATGCCGAACAGCTGGCGCAGGAACTGAACCTGAGCCTGAAAAACGTACAGGGTGCTATTGACCTGATCGATGCCGGGAACACCATCCCATTTATTGCCCGCTACCGCAAAGAAGCTACCGGCTCTATGGATGACCAGGTGCTGCGCAACTTGGGCGACCGCCTGGAATACCTGCGCGGATTGGATAAGCGTAAAGAAGAAGTGACCGGCTCCATTGAAGCGCAGAACGCCATGACGCCGGAACTGCAGGCCGCTTTGGCTGGTGCCAAAACACTGGCCGAGGTGGAGGATATCTATCGTCCGTATAAGCCCAAGCGCAAGACCCGCGCCAGCATCGCCCGCGCTCGCGGTCTGCAGCCGCTGGCCGATGCTACCTTGAAGCAGGATGCTAACTTTGACCCGCAGACAGCCGCCAACGACTACCTGAACGAGGAAGTCCCCGATGCAGCAGCCGCTCTGGCCGGGGCACAAGATATCATTGCCGAAACCATCAGCGATGACGCTCACTGCCGCGCCGAGCTGCGCCGCTACTACCATGCGTTCGGCATGGTCAAAAGCGTAAAAGCTAAGGACGAAGACAGCGTATACACCCAGTATTATGATTATACCGAGCCTGTCGCCAAAATCCCTGGCCACCGTATTCTGGCCCTGGACCGCGGCGAGCGGGAAGGCTTTTTGAAGGTGAGCATTGCCGTGGAAGCCGAGCGCGCCGGGGGCATTGTGGCCTGGATGTTCGCCCGCAAAAAGACCGGCGGCGCCAGCGCTGCCATTGTGGAAGCCGCGGCACTGGATGCCTACAGCCGCCTGATCCACCCCAGCCTGGAAAACGAACTGCGCGCCGAACTGACCGCCAAGGCCGCCGAGGGTCCCATCACTGTGTGTGGCGAGAATCTGCGCCAGCTGCTGCTGCAGCCGCCCATCCGTGGCAAAACCGTGATGGGCCTGGACCCCGGCTACCGCATGGGCTGCAAGGTTGCCGTGGTGGACCCCACCGGCAAGGTGCTGGATACCAACGTGGTATACCCGGTGCCGGAATTCAAGCGGGTGGATCAGGCCAAGAAAACCATCAAGAGCATGGTGCTGAAAAACGAGGTGGAGGTCATGGCCATCGGCAACGGCACCGCCGGGCATGAAACCGAGGAGTTTGCCGCCGCCGTAATCCGTGAACTGGCCGAGGAAAAGGGGCTGCACCTGCAATATATGGTCGTCAGTGAAGCCGGTGCTTCGGTGTATTCGGCGTCCAAGCTGGCGGCGGAGGAGTTCCCGCAGTATGATGTCAACCTGCGCAGCGCGGTTTCCATTGCGCGCCGCTTGCAGGACCCGCTGGCCGAACTGGTTAAAATTGACCCCAAGGCCGTGGGCGTGGGCCAGTACCAGCATGATATGCCCCAGAAGCGCCTGAACGAAACGCTGGACGGTGTGGTGGAAGACTGCGTGAACAGCGTTGGCGTGGATCTGAACACGGCGTCCGCCCCGCTGCTGGCCCGTGTGGCCGGCATTACCAACGCTACCGCTAAAAATATTGTGGCTTGGCGTGAGGAGGAGGGCGCGTTTACCTCCCGTGCGCAGCTGAAAAAGGTCAAGGGCCTTGGCCCCAAGGCATTTGAACAGTGCGCAGGCTTTTTGCGCCTGCCGGGTGCCAAGAACCCGCTGGATGCAACTGCCGTCCACCCCGAAAGCTACCCCGCCGCCAAGGGCCTGCTGGAAGCCTGCGGCTGTGATGCCAAAGAGATCGGCACGGACGCGATGCAGAGCCTGCCGGTACGGGTGAAGAACTGCGGCACCAAAGCCCTGTGCGAAGCACTTGGCGTGGGCAAACCCACCCTGATGGATATTGTGTCCGAGCTGTGCAAGCCGGGGCGCGATGTGCGCGACAGCCTGCCCAAACCCCTGCTGCGCAGCGATGTGATGGGGCTGGAGGACCTGAAGCCCGGCATGGAGCTGAAAGGTACCGTGCGCAATGTGATTGACTTTGGCGCATTTGTAGATATCGGCGTGCATCAGGACGGACTGGTGCATGTTTCCCAGATCAGTGATAAGTTTATCAAGAACCCGAGAGATGCGCTGAAAGTGGGCGATGTGGTACAGGTCAAGGTACTGAGCGTGGATACAGCCAAAAAACGCATTGCCCTGACCATGAAAGGCGTGCCCCAGAGCTGAAAACCTGGCCGAAAACCGCAAAAATCAGCACTTTTCGGCAGAGCATGGAATTATGTTGCCGGAAGGAAAAGCCAAATGGACAGTTTGAATGTGCAACCTGCCAAAACAGGAACAAAAACCGTTAAAATACAGAGCTGAAAAGACAAAAACAGAAACCAGAAAAGTCAAAAAATAAAGAAAATTCGTGAATAAAGCGACAAAATTTTGGCAGCCTGTACAAAGCGGAACATGAACAAATTTGTCTTTTGTGCATCCCGATGAAAAAATGGCAACAATGAATCTAACATAGGTACGCCGGATAGAATTATGCTATAATGCAGCTGTAAGGAAAAGGAAATGTGGGTTCCGCCCTTACCGCGCAGGCATGATGGCCTGTGCCGGGTTTTATTTATGGAGGTCATTATTATGGTAAGACAAGTCAAGGTTTCCAACTTCGCAGAAGTACAGGGAATCGTGTCTGCCGCTGCCAAGTGCTACAATGAGGTCGGCGTGCATGACATGAAGGGCAGCATTGCTGATGCAAAGAGCATTCTCGGTATGATGAGTCTGGACTACAGCCATCCGGTCAAGATCGTCTGTGAGGACGAACATGACCTGGACTGTGTGATCCAGGCACTGCGCCAGTAAATTCAGCTGCCCGGCGGGCTGGCTTTCAGCCCCGGAGGCAGGAATAAGGAAAAACAGAACAGGGCGGTTGGCCATTTTGGGCCGGCTGCCCTGTTTTTTTGTTGCTTGGCGGGCGATTTTGCCCCCACACCGTGCTTGCAATGGGCGGTCAAACGCGGTATAATGTTTTTACATTGCCATTTGCGGGTGGTGCCCGCGCGGCAAATTGAAAGTATAGTAAGGAGACCCCACAACATGAAACAAAAATTCATCAGTCTGGCTCTGGCAGTCATGCTGCTGCTGGGCGTAACGGGCTGTGCCATGTCCACCCCGGCCAGCGTGGGCAGCATTGGCGGCGTTGATATTCCGGCCGGCATCTACCTGCTGGCCCAGTATAACGCCTACAACACCGCTTCCGGCGCAGCAAAGCTTGCCACCGGCGAAACCGCCAGCAACGTGAAAGCCGTGCTGAAAGCTGAGTGCACCGGCACCATTAACGGCGAGGAAGTTACCACCGACGGCGCAGATTACGTTGCTCGCCTGACCCTGCGCAGCCTGCAGTATTACGCAGCTGTGGAAAAGAAGTTTGACGAGCTGGGCGGCACACTGGACGAAGCCGCTACCGCCGAAGCCGCCAAGACCGCCGATACCCAGTGGGAGAATAACAGCGATCTGTACGCAGCAAACGGCATTTCCAAGGCAACCTTGGAAAAGTACCAGCTGAACAGCAAAAAGGCAGATGCCTGCCTGAAGCTGATCTACGGCGAAAACGGCAGCAGCCCGGTCACCGAGCAGGAATATGCCGATTACATCAACAACGATTGCTACTACCTGGAGCTGGTCCAGCTGCCGCTATTTGACCAGAGCACTTATACCTTTGCCAGCGACGACCAGAAAGCCGAGATTGAAGCCTTGGCCAACCAGTGCCGTGATGACTTGGCCGCGGCTACCAACGAATCTGCCCTGTACAGTGCTGCAATGACCTATGTGCCGCAGGCCTTTACCGCACTGGGCAGCAGCGTGGAAGCAACCCAGGCACTGTATTACACCGGCAGCGGTCTGTTTACGCCTTCGGACCTGTCCAGCTACAACACCAATGACGGCGGCAACAGCATTACCGATGCGGTAAAAGCAGCCGGTACCGGCAACTGGACGGTGGCCGACCTTGGCATGAGCTACATGATCGTGCGCAGCCTGGACCCCATGGAGCAGGGCACGGTGGATGATTTTGTGAGCCGCTATAATCTGCTGGACGCTATGAAGAGCGATGCTTTGCAGGACGAGTTCTATGCAGAGGGCGCCGAGATGGAAAATAGCCTTTCCGCCAGCGTGATGAAGACCTACAGCGCATCCAAAATCAAAAAGACCGTAAAGTAATCATCGGGCACCAAAGCCGGAGCAGTGCGGGTTCAAAACCGGCACGCCCCGGCTTTTTTGATTTTACAGAACAGCCAAAGATGTAAAAAAAGGGGAACACTTACATGAAACAAACAAACATGCGTATGCTGGCATTGTGTGCGGCGCTTTGCCTGTGTGTGGCAACAGCAGCGCCCGCCTATGCGGAAAGCACCCGTCAGACCCCACGGACCAGCTTTGTGGAAACGCTGCTGGACATCCCGGTGCTGGGGGATATTCTGCGGTTTTTCAGCGGGGAGGAACCTTTGAGCCAGGCGGCAACGGCGGAAACCGCAACGGGTGAAACCGCTACGCCGGAAACCTCCACCCCGGAAACGGCAACCCCGACCCCGGCCCCCACGCCGGGCGGTTCCTCCACACCGGAAAGTGCGGCAACGCTGCCGCCCACCGGTACCCCGCAGGTGTACCCCGCGCCGGATATTGTGGTGATGCCTACAGCCACCCCGGCCATTACCGCGGCCCCGCAGCAGGAGGAAGAAAACAATACCAGTGACGAGCCCCCCGCTGCTGCCGCCGCATCGGCCCCCGCGGCGGCACCGGCATCTCAGCGCCCGGCTGCAGCCATGCCGCACCCGACCACGAAGGCTACCCTGAAAGACCCCACCGCCGCCCAGGCGGAAGCAACCCCCATGCCCACCCTGGAACCCACCGCCACGCCGGAGCCGACCGAAAAGCCGACCCCGGACCCGGAGCAGGTGCAGCGCCAGGAACAGGCCGCCCAAACCAGCAGCAAACTGCCGCTGTATGTGGCGGTGGGCATTGCCGTGGTGTGCGCCGGCATTGTGGCAGCCGTGCTGATCAGCCGCCAGCTGCAGAACACCCAGGCACAGACCCAGAAGCAGAAGGACGAAAAGTCTGCTTACCACCGCAAGAAGGGCGGCAAATAATGCCCGCTGCCCCCACAAATATACCCGCACAAGCTGCGGAAGCAGGAGATAGGATATGACGGATTCCCGCTGGAAAAACCTGGCGCTGGAGGTCATCGGCTGTTTTGTTTCGGCCCTTGGCCTGTACAGCTTTGCTGTGGCGGCCGGGGTGCCGGTAACCGGTGTGGCCGGTATCGGTGCCATTTTGTTCCGCCTGTTTGGTCTGCCCATTGGTGTGACCAACATTATTATGAACATCCCCATTGTGCTGATCTGCTTCAAGTACCTGGGCAAGGATTTCTTTTTCCGCAGCGTGCGGTGCATGGTGCTGTTTGCCATTTTTACGGACTATGTGCTGGCTGCGCTGCCGGTGTACCAGGGGGACCGCATGCTGGCCACCATCTGCGGCGGTGTGATCAGCGGCGTGGGGGATGCGCTGATTTATATGCAGAACTCCAGCACCGGCGGCCTGGATTTTATCACCATGGCCATCAAATCCCGCCACCCGCACATGCCGTTCGGCAACCTGACCTTTGCGGCAGCGCTGGCGGTCATCCTTGCAAACGGGCTGGTGTTCCATGATGTGGATTCCATCATTTACGGCCTGATCTTCAATTTTTTGAGCTCTTACATCATCAACCGGATGATGTTCGGTTTCAACGCCTGTATGATGGCTTTGATTGTGACGAGCGACGGCCCCGCCGTGTGCAGGATGATCGGCGAAAAAGTGGACCGCGGTTCCACGATATTGAAAGGTTACGGCGGCTATTCCCAGGATGGGCGCGATGTGGTGCTGTGTGCCTGCAGCTCCAAGCAGCTGTATATCATCAACCGCGAAACCAAGCGCATTGACCCCGGCAGTTTTATCGTGATGCTGCAGGCGAACGAGGTGGAAGGCGAAGGGTTTAAACGGCTGGAACTGGGAGAACAGAGTTAGGGCAATACCGCATAATTCTAAGTGCCGATACGGCGAGCGAGGTGCGGCA
>OGOI01001966.1_pt1 | contig 11063 bp, 9 predicted proteins | sample 1552631 | NCBI WGS metagenome assembly OGOI01 (sample SAMEA2580204, study PRJEB22360) | human gut metagenome | biome: human gut; feature: human-associated habitat; material: faeces | place: Denmark | collected 2008/2010 | reverse complement strand
CCATACCATTTCATACCAGCCATATCAAATGGTCCTCCTATATATGCCGGCATTGCCATAAATCTTCTATCTTCTCCTACATTCTTTGGCATATTCGGAAAAGGAGATTCATTCGGGAATGTTACCATACAGCCATGAGAATTATGGTTTTCACCTCCCATTACGAAATCACCCTTTGTAAGACATTTAAGAACGTCTTCCATTGTATCTATGCATTTAGGCATATTCTTTACGCCAGCCTTTATCATTTCCTGTTCATTAAGATATAAAAAATCAACTTCTGGATACATAATAATTCCTCCTCTATAATCCACAACCTATAACTGCTTCCATCATTATCTCCACGAACTGTGTCGGTCTGTTAAGTGCAGGTGTTCCAACCACTGTACATAATGGCCTGATATCATGAAATATCTCTGAATATGCCCTTGATATATCTGCACACATTTTCATATCTACAGCAAACACATCTACTTTAATAACATCTCCAACACCTGCACCAGCCTGTCCAATAAGCTTTACCTGCTTCTCAAGTACATATCTGGTCTGCTCATAGGCATTTTCCCCATACACTGTACCATCCGGCTGTACCGACGTTGTTCCACCAACATATATATGGTCACCAACCTTTACCATTCTGCTATATCCTACTTTTTCTTCTAATGGAGCTCCTGATGAATAATTTACTCTCTTCTCTGCCATTTAGTTTACCTCTCCTTCTGCACCTGCAAGTGCCTTTTCTTCATTTTCCTTCTTTACAAGTTCATTGAACTTGACAGAAGCATCATTTATCACTTCAACCGGTACCGGCTGGAATGGGCTTGCTTTCATAATTCCACATACCCAGATTATTGAATAGACTACAAGTCCGGCAAATAACACTCCACACAACTCAAATATTTTAATTCTGGTTTCTCCTGTTGATATATTCCATATCATGTATACATTTCCAAGAATACCTATTATCTGAGGTATTCCGCCTAATGTAAGCCACTTTTTCCTTGGATATTCAGGATTTCTCTTTCTGAGTATAAGCACTGTTACATGTACAAGGCAGTATGTTAATAACCAGAAGCATGAACCTGACAATAACAGAAAACTTATACCCTCTGTTGCCCCAAGTCCTGAAGCGATTATTCCTGCAACGAATACAAATAACACTACAAGTCCGACCCATGCTGCGCCTCTCTTGTTTGTCTTAGCAAATACTGATGGCATCATGCCTTCCTCGCCCATACCCTGTACAATTCTTGAAACAGAAGCATATACTGTATTAATTGTCGAAGCGGCTGCAAGTATGGTTATAATTCCCATCCATATTCGTCCTGCATTGCCTAAAAGGTTCGTAGCATATGTCATATGAGGAGTACCTGCAGGGTCATTGGCAAGAATATCAAGACTTACATAGTTAGTCATTCCTATACCAAGAATGCTCTGTACAAAAAACAGTAAAACCAGACCTATTGTCATAGAAAGAAGTACATCCCTTCTTGGATTCTTCAAATCCTTTGCTACCGGAATAATAAACTCAACACCTATAAACAGCCAGAATGCAAGTGCGGCATATGAGCAAAGTCCCTTAAATCCGCTTATCTGTTCAAATGTTGGTGCATTTGCTGCATAATCAACAACATTTGAGCTTATTCCTAATTTACATACACCTATTAATCCAATAAGCACCATTGAACCGATAAGCAGGAATACTACTATGTTCTGTACCTTTGAAAATATATCTACACCAAAAAGATTAATCACGAGAAACAATGCCATTATTATAATTGATATTATCCTGTTATCTACATGTGGCAGAAACAGACCTTTTAAAACAAGTCCGCAAAGTGTAATCTCTGCTGTCATGCTTAATATTTCTGTAATTACATAGGCTGACAGATTACCAATTAATGATGGAAGTGGTCCCATACCAGCCAGAAGATACTGTCCTGTACCTCCCTGAACTCTTGGCATAAGTCCATTCAGTTCTGCAAATGATATTCCAATAAACCAGTTCAGCACCATTACTGCAAATAGCGGAATGATAAACCATCGGCCTATCGAACCCATTCCTGTTCCCAAAGAAACAAGACAGCTTGTGGCAACAATAAGTCCAACACATATTGCCACGCCACTTCCTAATCCTAACTTTTTCTTCATAAAACCAGCTCCCTTCCTTTTTTGCATGATTAATTATTAACAAAATAAACAATAAAGGCGCCGCACACCAGATGTACGACGCCTTTGTCTTTGATTTATTAAGTTTATGATATGGATACTACAGTGTTTTCATGAAATTGTATTGTAAAAAAAAGAACTGTAATGTATTATTTCTTAATAAATAATCAGAATATTACTATAATCCAAGACATACAGGAGGGCTTATGTGTACAGCAGCTACTTATAAAACTAAAGATTTCTATATGGGAAGAACACTAGATTATGAATTTTCTTATGGTGATGAGGTGACTGTCACACCTAGAAATTATCCTATTAATTTCAGATTTATGGGTGTCAGGAATAACCACTATGCGATGATTGGAATGGCTCATGTGTCTGATGATTATCCTTTATATTATGAAGCTTTTAACGAAAAAGGTCTTGGCATGGCAGGACTTAATTTTGTTGGCAATGCAGCTTACAACGAACCGGACCTAAGAGGTCTTAATGGGGAGAGTAATGTTGAAAATGTTGCCGTTTTCGAATTCATTCCGTGGATATTATCACAATGTGCGACAGTTGACGAAGCCAAAGAAAGACTCCAGTTTATTAATCTTACCAACACTCAGTTTAATGATATGTTTCCATGTGCTAATCTTCACTGGATTATTGCTGACAAGGAAAACTGTGTAACTGTTGAATCCATGTCAGACGGACTTCATATATACGATAACCCTGTAGGGGTGCTTACTAATAATCCGCCATTTAACATACAGATGTTTAATCTTAACAATTACATGGGATTATCTGCAAAACAGCCTGAGAGCAATTTCTCGGACAGACTCGAATTCAACAGATACAGCCGTGGTATGGGTGCACTCGGACTTCCTGGTGATCTGTCATCTCAGTCAAGATTCGTAAAAGTAGCTTTTACTAAGATGAATTCTGTTTCAGGTGACGATGAGAAATCAAGCGTAAGCCAGTTCTTTCATATATTAGGCAGCGTAGACCAGCAGCGTGGCTGCTGCCAGCTAGACGATGACAAATACGAGATAACAATATATACCTGCTGCTGCAATACAACTAAAGGCATATATTATTACACATCATATGACAACCATCAGATATGTGCTGTTGATATGCATAAGGAGAACCTTGACGGTGATAAGCTGGTTCGATATCCACTTATTACTGATGGCGGGATAAGGGCTGTTAATTAATATATACCTGACAAAACGAGCTGGACGTTTAATTACCATCCAGCTCGTTTTTAACACATTTTTCTATGTCGTATGCAATCTCAGTGCATATATTTTTTTCCATTCCTGCTGCTGTTCCAACAGCAGCCAGTTCCTTAATTCCTGGATTTCTTCCATTGCCGTCTACTGTAGTAGTATGTTTCCCATAATATGTCGTACTATAAGTCAGGTCATATGCCGGGCTTAGTCTCCAGCCATCATTATTTTCATCATATATAAATGTAAAATTCTTTGAATGGTCATCTCTGTTATGTGCAAACACATTAAAACACATTCGTCGGTACATATTCTCTATATCATGCTTATTGTCCCTTGTTAATATTTTTGTTAATTTCATAAGTTGGTGATAATCCATATTGGGCTGCCTGAAATCCAGTTCAAGAAGCGCTGCTGCTGTAAGCATATGGATTCTGTGTTCTCCAAACGAATCATTCTTACGATCAAATCTTTTAGTTCCAAAATATCCATCACATATATCAGATGGAAAAAGTCTGGTCTCTTCCATATCAATTCCACACTGCTTTGCACACTGTGAATATCGGTATTCCATCAGCCCCGCATTCTTTCCATCTACATGAGCAGGAAACTTGATAATCCAATCCTCGCCATCTATCTTAGTCATAATTTTAGGTCTTGCTCCACCACTTGTTCCACCAAGCCTGTATAATTCATCAAGCTTGTCAGAATATTCAGTATTAAGAATTTTCTGACACTGTTCAGATAATTCATCAAGACTGCTGAGTTTTTCCTGCTTTGGCATATCCAATTCCGGTCTGTATGTTAATGCTCCCATTCCTGATTCTCCAACAATTGCAAGCCTGTCAAGCATACTCACATTGTCTATATTACATCCCTTTTCTTTTAACATCCTGTCAAGCAGCAGCTGTCCCCATGCATCAGGCAGACTGTCTGCAAATACTCCCCATAAACCATTAAAATATTCTTTAACAGGGACACATACTTTCTTTTCAAGGGGCAATGAAAACGGACTTATTGAAAATCCGTTCTCCAGCCATTCATCTGCATATTCAAATGCAGCCTTTCTTTCGTTCGTCATAGCAAGAGTTCCAACAAGCCTGTCATGATAAAAAACATTTATAACTCTATCTTCTCTCATTAATTACCTCCTCAATACTGTTATAAGGAATCTCCGTAAAAATGTTTCTTAAATCATCAGCGATATTAAGTGCTACAGCTATCTTAGTCAGCGATAACAGTGAAATCTGTCCTGTTGTTTCAAATCTTTTTATCGAGCCAAGACTGACATTGCTAATCTTAGAAAGCTTCTCCTGTGAAATGGAGCGTCTTTTTCTTATTAGTCTTACCCTGTCAGCTATTTTTTTATCCAGTTCTTCACATGTCTCCCAGACATATTCATTCATATATTGATCTCTCCTTATGTGCAAACATATATATAATATATTAGCCGGTTTTCTGATATATATGCATTTATAGCTAATATTTTATCTATAATTATTATAGCACATAACTTAATATATTCAATCCTCTCCTTGCCAACTTCCCAGAATATGTTATTATATGATAGATTATTATAAGTGTTTAAAGCACAGAAAGAGGAATATATGTTAGTTTATGACGCTAATGCCAATTCTGGCAGCAATGCCGGTTTTGAGTGTACCTATACAACTTTTAAATCTGACAATTCTACAGCTTCACCAGAGAACCCAATCCTTGTTCTGGATAATTCTGAGAAAAAGTGGGATGAGACATCTTATGGTTTATTCACTAACCCTTATAAGAAGACGGCATTTGATTTTCAGATTGACGGTGAGTCTTTTACAAGCAATATCTTAAAGATTGATTCAAGATTTACAAGCCTTATCAAATGGCTTGGCGAAAACAGAGTTAAAGTAAAGCTTACAGGTGCTAACACATCTGAAGGATACAATGTATACAAGATTCAGGAGGTTGCATTTGGTAATGGTAACAAGTTATCTGCCGAAGACGGTTTCCTTCAGTTTATGATTGAAAGATTATTAGAGAGTAGTGCCATTGCAGAGGAAAATAATGAAGAACCTGATGAATCTGCTGATGATATGAAGCTTACAAGCCTTACAAGCATATCAGATTTCCTTAACTGTGCAGGAAGTACACTTCCTGAAAATATCCGTTTATGGGCAAGACGCAATCTTGTTGTTGCCCGTTCAAGTGAGGTAACTCCTGAAGAGAAAAGACATGCACAGAGAGCACTTTCTATCATGCTTAATATTAAGTGGAAGAGCAATTACTTCGAATCAATTGACCCTGTGGAAGCAAGAAGAATTCTTGACGAAGAGCTTTTCGGTATGGAGAGTGTTAAGCAGAGAATCATTGAAACTGTTATTCAGATTAACAGAACACATACTCTTCCTGCATACGGTATCCTTCTTGTAGGTCCTGCCGGAACAGGTAAATCACAGATTGCCTACCTTGTTGCCAAGATTCTTAAAATGCCTTGGACAACACTTGATATGAGTTCAATCAATGACGCAGAACAGCTTACAGGAAGTTCAAGAATATACTCCAATGCAAAGCCTGGTATTATCATGGAAGCATTCAACATGGCTGGTGAATCTAATCTTGTATTCATAATCAACGAGCTTGATAAGGCAACTTCAAGCAACGGCAATGCGAACCCTGCCGATGTATTACTTACACTGCTTGATAACCTTGGATTTACAGATAATTATATGGAATGTCTTATTCCTACATCTGGTGTATATCCAATTGCAACTGCTAACTACAAGGAACAGATTAGTGCTCCATTGCTTTCAAGATTTGCAGTTATTGATATTCCAGATTACTCCAGAGAAGAAAAGAAGACTATATTTAAGCAGTTCTCTCTTCCTAAGGTATTAAAGAAGATTGGTCTTCACGAGAATGAATGTCTGGTGCTTGATGATGGACTTGATGCTGTTCTTGATTACTGCAAGGATACTACAGGTATCAGAGACCTTGAACAGGCAGCAGAACATTTAGCAGCACATGCGCTTTATATGATTGAGGTTGAGCATGCCACAAGCGTTTCATACACAGCAGACATGGTAAATGAACTCTTTTAATTAAATTATTCAAACCCGATAACAAATAAATGATATACAATAAGGAGCTGCTATCATTACGATAACAGCTCCTTAAATAATCTTTACATATTTAATTATAAATCATTTCTTAACTTGAACTGTGCAACCATCTCACTAAGAGTTGTAGCCTGTGCTGTAAGCTCTTCACTTGTAGCCGATGTCTCCTGTGATGTTGCTGAATTAGCCTGTACAACTTCTGCAATTCTTGCGATTGCAACATCCGCCTGCTCCATACCTGCAGCCTGACTTGTAGATACATCCCTCATCTTCTTGGCACTCTCTGCGATAGACTGAACACCATCAACAACTTCCTTAAGCGAATCAGAAGCTTCAGTCGCAATCTTGTTACCTTCACCAACCTCGTAGATAGAAGCCTCTATAAGATTTCTTGAATCTACCGCTGACTTAGCACTCTGCTCTGCAAGTGTACGAATCTGGTCAGCAACTACTGCAAATCCTCTGCCTGCATCACCTGCTCTTGCAGCCTCAATGGAAGCATTAAGTGAAAGAAGGTTAGTCTGGCTTGCAATACTTTCAATCTCAGAAATGATATTCTCAATCTTCTTAGATGTAGCACTAATACGCTGCATAGCTTCTCAGAAGCCTCACTGATACGAGCCATTGCCCCCATAAGAGCTTCCATGCTTTCTCTGCTGTTTTCTGCTGTATCAGCATATCTCTCTGCTTCTTTATATGAACTTTCAAGCTGTTCTGCTGTCTTCTGTATACCTTCATTAAGATCATTAATGGTTGCCTGCATCTCTTCGACTGTTGCAGCCTGATCTGTTGCACCTTCTGCAAGCGACTGTGCAGCATCTGAAAGATTAGCTGAACCTTCTGCCACCTGTTTAGAAGCATCTTCAACGCCCTTTAATGTTGAATTCATCTGACGGTTCATGTTACGTATTCCAAGTAACAATGCATTGAATGCGCCTGTATACTGATCTTCATGTTTTGTTGAGATAGCGAAATTACCATCTGCCATCTCTCCCATAAGGTTTCCGGCATCACTGATAATATTATGTAATCTTTCTGCCATAGCATGTGCACTGTCTATAAGATCAGATATCTCATCATTAGTCTCAACTTCTGGGAATGGTGAATCCAGATCTCCCTGTGCAAAAGTCTCGAATCTGGCCATCATTCCATCCAATGGTTCTTCTATACTCTTTGCAATCGCATGTGCTGCTTTAGAAGCAACAACAACTACCGCAGCTATAATTCCAATTGCAGCAACAATTGCTATTATAAGAAATATTTCAAGCTTTAATTCTTCTGCATCACCTTTAGCAACATTAGTGTCCATAAGTTCACTAAGTGCATTATCAAGTGCTTCATACTTAGGTGCCATCTCATTCTGCATCATCATCTGCGCCTTCATTGACTGATTAGAATCTGTTGTGGCTCCAAGCTTTATAACCTGCTCATCAATCTCCTTATATTCAGCCCATGCCTTATCAATCTTGTCCATACATTCCTTGCCAGCCTTACTAGACATTATAGGTCTTATCTGTTCAAGCTTGGCTTCAAATGCTTCAACATGCTCATCATGCTGCTGTTTCATTGAACTGATAAGACTTACTGAATCATATCCTACAACTCCTCTTGAAGCTCCTCTTATCTCTGCCGCCTCAGACATAGCTGTAGCAATATCTCCCTGAGGGAACGCATAACGCTTCAGCACCCTGCGGTAATCCATAGACATATATATCATCATCGCACTTATAACAACTGCAACTGCAAAAAATGATATAATTATCAGTCTGAATACATAGCTCAAACGTTCCTTTATCTTCATGTTATTCATTTTCTTAAACATCTTATAACTACCTGCCTTTCCATATGCATCATTTGTACAATGTATTTAATTGTTCCCTATTTCATTCAATTAACATATTATTCCTAATTTTAATTTTTTTCAAGGTATTTTCACAAAATACTCATATGTAATTGTCTGAGTCCGTCTATTTCATCACACAATTCCCTGCTTGAGCAAGTTGAACAATCCATTGTAAGACCGTTAAATATGTTGTTTAAGGAGTCAGTTATCTGTTCACATCTGTGTGCTTCACTTTTTAAAAATATATAATCAATATCCTGCTCCGTGACAAAATATATGCTTACAGCCTCAACCTCAGGACGCTTCCTGTAGGCATTGATAAGCCCCTGTCCTACCGCTGCAAAATTAATCCCATGCGAAACTGCTTCCTTACTCACTCTCACAGGTTCTCTTTCCCTGACTGCTGATATTCTCATCATATATCCTTTAGGAAATGCATGGTATCTTACATAATCAGTTGCCCTCATTGAAGCATACAGTGCATTATCATCATGATTCTTAATATATTCACCATCCAGCCTGATTACAGTAATTCTTGCATATGAAATATCATTCTTAATATCACACAGGTCATCACCCACAAGATACACAGCATCTTCTGGCACAAGTTCCTCATCCTGTGTAAATGCAATGGCACTTACCGCTGCATTGCTCCCACCGCCAAGCTCATAAACCATCTCACTTTTAAGGATAAGATTCTCTTTATCAGTCATCTCCCACACTCTCTGTAATGGAAGTCTCTTTGCTCCATGATTTTCAAGCATTGATGTCAGCTTCTTTATCTCACCATCATATAAATCCATCGGCTGTTTCTGCCCTTCCTGTCATTCTTTCTGATACTGCCTCTGTTGTCACTCTTTCTGCTCTTCCTGCTTATGCTTCTTCGCCTCGCGCCTGTTCTTTGACCAGTTATAATATGCTGTAAGCGGCTTGATTAAAGATGCCGCAAACTTCATATCAAGATTAAAGAAATATATAACAAGAGTGAGAAAAAAAAGCACAACAAGCACGATTGCTATAATTGCCAGCACTTTTAATACTATCATACATTACTTCCCTTCTGTCTTGCATATTCTGCAGCACCTAATGCTCCCATAAGCTGTGGGTCTGTCGGCAGATCCACTACATTTATCTTAAGAACCTTCTCTATTGCTTTCTTCAAGCCTTCATTCTTGGCACATCCACCTGTAAGTGTAACGCTGTCAGCCGCACCTGCTTTCTTAGCCATGACAAAGCATCTCTTAGCAACCGATAACTGTATTCCTGCCGCTATCTCCTCCATAGGCTTACCCTCACCTACTAACGAGATAACCTCACTCTCTGCAAATACCGCGCACTGTGCTGTTATTGGAATCACGTTCTTCGCCGTAAGTGACAGATTAGAAAATTCATCTAAAGACATCTCAAATGCTCTTGCCATAGATTCAAAAAATCTTCCCGTTCCTGCTGCACATTTGTCATTCATCGCAAAATTAAGCACAGTTCCATCAGTGTCAATCGCAATTCCCTTAACATCCTGACCGCCGATATCAATAATCGCCTTAACCGATGGGGCAGTCACATGAACTCCCATAGCATGACAGCTTATCTCTGATATATTCTCATCTGCAAACGGTACTTTGTTTCTTCCGTAACCCGTACCAATCAGATATGTAAGCTCCTCTGCGCTGTTTAAACCGTCAACCTGGCTTACAGCCTCGTCAAGTGCATCCTTCGCACTAAGCACAGGATTAATCCTGCTTCTCTTAGTAACCGCAGCTGCGATTTTTCCATTCTCATCTATAATTACGCATTTGGTATATGTACTTCCTGCGTCACAACCACCGAAATATTTCATTCTGCTATCCTTTCCTGCCACGTATGCAGCATCCACACTTCTTACCAGCTCTTAGAATCGTCAAAATCCTCAAGTGACGGGTCAAGCGGCTCTTCCCTGAAAACAGTTCTCATATATCTGTTAATCTCCGTTCTCATGTCTCTTCTTGTTCCATCCTCAGGACACATAAGATTGTGCGTTACCCATATTAAATGTATTCCATGTTTTCTCGCTTCTTCCTCAAATAGACCATGATATCCTGACATTGATTTGCAACCCATATGAACATACATGATTACTATATCAATATTAAACATTTCGCAGAAGCGCCAGAGTGCCTCTACGCCTGTCTCATAACCGCCGTTAGAACGGTTTCGCATAATCATATTCTCATACAGATATGCAAGGTCTAACATTGCCTGATGCTTATCCTCTGTATTGACCATCTCTGTAGACACCATACTTAACATATCCGCAATAGTCACAACGCCCCAGCAGTTAAGAAGCCAGATTGGAAGTGCTGTGTAATACGCAGCCTGAACACCCCATGTCATTGCTCTGTGGCGGTACTCCTTCGCCGCCATTTCTTTATTCTTATATGCGTCAAGCGCCATCTTCGTAAGCTTTTTATCCATATCAAGGAATGCCTGATTTCTTCCACCGGCAGCCTGATACACACCATATCTGTAAAGTGCGAGCGTTACGCCCATAACCTGCGGATAATCTGTCTTGGAAATCTCCATCCACTCTAAGAATTCCTCTGTCTCTGCATTAAACCGCTTCATACTCTTAAAGAACGCATTCCAGTCGAACTTCTCGCCTGTCTGTTCCTCTATGAAATGGATTGCATTGACAACCTCTTCTGCCGCATACTCCTGTACACTTTCCTGCCTGTGTCTTATAGGCACAGCAAG
>OGOI01001965.1_pt1 | contig 11069 bp, 8 predicted proteins | sample 1552631 | NCBI WGS metagenome assembly OGOI01 (sample SAMEA2580204, study PRJEB22360) | human gut metagenome | biome: human gut; feature: human-associated habitat; material: faeces | place: Denmark | collected 2008/2010 | reverse complement strand
GCACTTCCTGAAAAACAGCCTCCGCGAGGATGATTGTCATAATTCTCAGAAGGCGCCAGCGCAAGAGGAAGATATTCCCAATGAACAAGATCTTCACTTACTGCATGTCCCCAGTGCATACAATCCCAAAAACCATAATATGGGTTATACTGGAAGAAAAAGTGATATTTTCCTTTATAATAAATCAGTCCATTTGGATCATTGATCCACCCTGTCTGTGCCATAAAGTGATAATGCTGACGCATCTTCCCATTTTTAACAATATCTTTTTTAGCATCAATTTCCAACTGGGCTTTCTGGATATTTTGCTGCATTAATTCTTTAGACATAAAAACCCTCCAGATTATCTGTATTCATCACGAAGCTTTTTCGCAAATTCTGTGTTTAACTTTGATTCACGTCTTGCTTTTTCTTCTTTAATTCTAAATTGTTCCTGTCTTGCAGGGCTATATTCTTCCCATCTCTTCTCCCAAGATGCTCTTGCTGCTTTCATCTCTTCTGTCAGCTCTGGAAGTTTCAGTTCTCTTTCTGGAAGTTTTGGAACATTTGGCAGTCTTTCTTCTACAGGCAGAATCGTAATTTCTTTGCTTGTTGGAAGTGTCTGATACCAGTATGCTGTAGAACTCCAGTCATCGGATAAATGATTTGCATGTCCATGCTCGATAGTAACTCTTAAACTCTTCTCAAAACGAACCGGATCTGTGATATGGAAACGGTAAGAAACTTGAAAACCATCGGTATCTCCCTCATGCACGATTGTTCCGAAAAATGGATAAGCATTTCTCTGCATTCCCCATGCGTGGTTAAAATAATCTTCTGTTCCGGTACCGTTAAGGCTTGGATATTCTTCTCCGTCAATGAAGAACATATCATTACCTTCACCCCACCAGCTGCCTTGATAATGCTTAACCGTCAGGTTACATCCAACATAGTGACCGGTTCCTTCTACATCAAGAACTGTATAATTTCCTTCTCCTTTGAAGTTTGTGACATTATTTACTTCCGGCGAGTTTGTCTGAACATCCGGTCCCCATCCGTCACATGGATTTTCACGTCTCCAGCAAGAATGGAAATATGCTGTATTTTCATCCAGTGGCTCTTTATACATTTCGTAATCAATATTAAAATATAAAATAAATGGCAACTCATTCTCATTTACAATTTCAATTTTAGCCTTTTTATTAAATGGCATCGGGAAATAGCAGGATACTGAACATGGCGCACCATAACGCCCTGCCTCTTCCGGTTTCAATGACACATTAAATGGAAGAGATGAAAAGTTGCCCGGATAACAATTTCCAATACAGAAAAAGTCACCTAAAGGAGCAAGTACACTCGGTGTATCCTGATCATCCCACGTAATTTTAATTAATGCTTTTCTATAATAAAATGGATCATAATCATCCCAGATTACGCCTAATGCCGGATGAATCTCCATAACCGGAGCTGCTGAAGCATTCATAACCGGATCTAAAATACTTGGTGCTTTCACTTTTCTACAAGAAGATGTCATCCAGATATGTGTAATACATCCCGGTCCTTCTACCTCTCCAAGCACAATACTTTCTTTTGCCGGAATCTCCCAGTAATCTTGATTCTTTCCTCTTTGATCCCAGCTTGCAAGTCTTCCGTTTCTCGCTTTTTTAATTGTTGTTAAATCTTGAAATAATCCTGATACTTTGCTCATATCTTTTCTCTCCTTTTTTGTTCTATCCTTTTACTGCGCCGGCTGTCATTCCTTCTACGATATTCTTCTGGAAGAAGCCATAGAATATTAATTCCGGAATAATAATCATGACACTTGACGCAACAATTCCGCCATAATCTACGGTATAAGTTCCTTTAAAGAAGGAGGCACCCATAGACAATGTATAATCAGACGCATCTCTTAACATAACGGATGCGAACGGGAATTCATTCCAAATATAAAGCACATTAAAGATGACAATTGTTGCAATTACAGGTTTCGTCATCGGTAAGATAATCTTAACCATCAGATCCCATAAATTACATCCATCTATAATCGCAGCTTCATCAATCTCTGTAGGCAAAGCTTTCAAATACCCGACTAATAGTAACGTATTAAATGAAATAGACGTTGCTACATAAGGCAATATCAATGCCATCTTGCCTCTCAACCCGAAAAATACATTGATCTTGTACACCGGGAACAAGAGAATAAACGGAGAAATTGACAACCCCATAATCAAAAAGCCATAGATCAATTTTCTCATTTTTTCATTTTTGAATTCCATTCTTGAAATTGCAAAAGAGCTGAAAAATGTAATTACTAATTCTATAACCAAAGATATGACACATACAAAAATAGTGTTTCCATATAATTTCGGAAAATCTAACACATCCATCGCATGCTTATAGTTGTCAAAGTTAATTGCCTTTGGCAAAGATAGCGGTGTTGATAATATTTCTGAATTCGACTTAAATGAAAGAACGAGCATCCAGATAAAAGGAAATACAACCAACACTGTAATAAGTGCCATTAAAATATACATACCTGTTTTTTTCTTTTTATTTATCATAATTTATTCCGCCCTTTCCCTCGTTACTGTTGTATAAATAGCTGTAATAATAAGAGAAATCAAAAATGTTACTGTCGCCAGTGACATACCGTATCCATAATCACTGCTGGAAAATGTCTGTGCATAACTATATGTAACCAAAGTCTCCGATAAATGATTCGGTCCTCCTCCGGTTGTCTGCTGAACAATTTCGAAGATTTTAAATACTCCGGTAATGATCAAAACTGCAACTGTGGAAATCGTTGTTCTCATCATCGGAATCGTTACATAACGAATTTCCTGTATGGTATTTGCACCATCAATCTTAACTGCTTCCAATACATCTGTCGGAATCATCTTGAGACCGGCTATAAAAATCGTCACCAGATATCCTAACTGCTGCCAGAAATAAATGATTGCGATACTATATGGTGATAATTTTTCCCCACCGATCCATGTCTGTTTTAATGAATCTGCTCCTATTGCATCCAACACATTATTAATAATACCGATATTGGGATCTAAAATATATACCCAGATAATACCTACAATAATCGGTGCGATAATTGCCGGAGAAAAAATCATTGCTTTCGAAAAATCAACAGCTTTAAGCTTATTATTTAATAAAAGTGCTATCAAAAATGATAGGGTAAGTAATAATACAAATGCGAGGATAAACATTACCATCGTATTTTTAAACGAACTCCAGAATAACTGATCTTGAAATAATCTTATATAATTCTTTAACCCTGTAAATCTCGGTTTTCCGATTCCCGAATATTTTGTAAAACTATAGTATATTGCTATAGCGATCGGAAGTATAATATATACGCTGTATACGAGTAGCGTTGGTATTAATAAACCGATCTTATATCTTTTTTTACTTAACCAATGCATACTGTCACTCCATTCTTCTAAGGAACCCCCGCCGGACTTAGTTTTTCTCGGTATCCGGCAGGTTCCCGATTATTTTATTGACTATTTGCAAGTGCTGCATCAATCTTATCTAATGCTTCTTCTGGTTCATATGTTCCCTGAAGTACTCCGAAGATCGCGTCATACAATGCTTCCTGTACTGCGGAAGAAACTGTAAGGTCTGGTGCTGATGCCGGACTTTCCCATCCACTTGCAAGTGACTCAAGCATTGCATTCATTGCAAACTGTGTATCAGCAGCTGATACACTATCGTAATTTGTTGCAGGGAAGATAGATCCCTCGTAAGATAATTTTGCTGCCTCTTCTCCATAATAGAATTTCAAAAACTCATATACACCTTCTTTAAGTTTTTCATCATCAGCAACTGCTGCGCTGACTCCGATTGGTGCAGATGGAACCTTCATTGCCACATTCTGTTCAGACTTTGTATCTGTGAATTTTGGTCCCCACCAGAAACCAATCTTATCACCGATATTTTCATCAAACTCTGCACAATCCCACTGACCAGTTCCGAACATTGCCGCACTGCCTTCATCAAAAAGCTGCTTTGCGTCAAAATATTCTATAGTTGCCATATTCTCTGGGAATGCACCTGCATCTTTCAATCCCTGTAATTTTTCAAAGCAGGCTACTAACTCTTTATTATTGAACTTATCTTTTCCTTCAAGAATCTTATCGATATTTTCTTCCCATCCGTATCTTGCAAGGAATTCGTTAAACTCCCACATTGCATAAGCACTATTTTTGCTTCCGATTGCAAGAGGTGTAACCCCGCTTGCTTTTAACTGCTTGATCATTTCAATAAATTCTTCATAAGTTGTATCGTCTGTCGGATATGCAACCTTGGCTTGATCAAAAATCTCTTTATTGTAAAAAATTCCCTGAACATTACACTGATAAGGCAGACCATACTGTCCGTTATCATCTTTGAAAGCTTCTTCCATGCCACCTAAAGCTTCTTTTACCTCTGCATTTTCATCTAAGAATTCTGTCAGATCCATTAACACACCAGCTTCACTATATTCAGATGCCTCAGAACCTTCAATCCAGAAAATCTGCGGTAATGTTCCATCTTCTGCTTTTAACTTCATATTTTTAGAGTGTGTTTCTGTATCAGCCGCCTCAAATTCAACTTTATATTTTCCCTCATTTGCTTTGTTGAAAGCCTCTACAATTTTATAGGTAACCGGCTCCTGCTCTTCAGGGTTTGCTACATGAATACCAAATTTAATAATTGTTGCACCATTTTCGTCTGTTGCCGCTTCCTCACTTTTTCCACCACATCCGGCTAAAAGACTCACAGACAATGCACTTACGAGTACTGCTGAAAAAAGTCTTTTTAGTTTTTTTGCTTTCATAATGATCCTCCTTATTTTTTGTGGAACCCGTTCCACATTGATTAAAAAAATAAATCCACTTAGATTCTCCGCGTTATGGAACCCGTTCCATAACGCGTGTAAAACGAATGTGCACTATTCGATTTCTTTACCCCTATTATAATCTTTCACTATACTATGTCAATATATTTTTACTATTTCTTCACCACTTTGTATAAATGTAACGAAATCATATTATACTTTTTGTTGATTTCAACTAAGCGATAGTTGTTTTTCTCTTTTCCAGATTTACCTTTAGTATCACATTCTTATCTTTGTATACTTTCCCATTTACCAATTTACAAACTAAGCGTGCAGATTCTCTCGCCAATCCTTCAATCGGCTGAACAATGGCTGTCATTTCCGGCTCTACCATTTCTGTAATATAAGTACCATCATACGCTACAAATTTTATATCCCTCGGAACTTTCTTGTGTCTTCTTATCACTTCATTCATACATTCAATCGCTATCCTGTCAACGCCAAAAACTCCGTCAAAATCTGTCGTTTTTGATAATACTTCTTTTACCGCTTCTTTGTAGTATCCCGCATCCATTCTGTTCCATTTCAATTCATATCGAATCGTTTCTACCCCGTGCTTCTTCATAATCCGTTCGAATTCATAATGTCTTTCATGATAAGGTGATTCTACTTTCGTATCACCTCTAAAGTGTAAAATCTTCTTACATCCATTTGCAATCAATGTCTCGGCAGCGAGCCTTCCACCCTCTTTGTGATCTACTGCTACAACCGGTATATCTTCTCCAAGGTAACGGTCTAATGCAACAATCGGCTTATGTATCTTCCGATACTCTTCTACATCCAGAGAATGTACACCTGTAATAATCCCATCTACAATATGGCGGTTCAACATATCTAAATATTCAAGTTCTGCATTGCTTTCTTTCTCTGTATTACAAAGCATCATTTTAAAACCTGCATCATATAATTCTTGTTCCACATAATCTACAAATTCCGCAAAAAACGGATTAGACACATTCGGTACAAGCACTGCAATAATCCCTGACTTTTTATGATATAAATTCCTCGCCAGTTCATTCGGTGTATAATCCAGCTTTTTCATAGCTTCTTCTATTTTCACACTGGTGTCCTCAGACACGTAACCACTGCCATTTAAAAATCTTGACACAGTTCCTACTCCGACTCCCGCTTCTTTTGCAACATCTCTGATACTTGCCATCTCTTCGTCTCCTTCCTTCTGTTTTTACTACCTACATCTTCAAGTATGCTGCGTTATCCACTTTATGTCATTCCTTTTATTCATTTATAATCATAAGATAAATACTCCTCATCTGCAAGGATAAAATAAAATACCCCAAAAAACAGTGATTTCTTGTATTTCTCCCATTCCTATGCTACTATATTTTTACAGTTCAAACATTCTATTAATCTATAATTCTAAGATGTTTTCATCAAAGATTCCAATGTTTGATTTATGGAACACACGGGAGTGATGCCTATGGCTGTATTTTCCTAATTTTATCTATTCACTAAAAAAACTTTATGATAAAATCAAAGGAGAAACATATGAAACAAAATTTAATACCGTTAAGTGACTTAAACCTTACTGACCGCTTTTTATTTGATGAAGTAATGGAAGATCCACAGGCACATCAAGATGCTCTCAGCATCATCTTTGGACATACCGTTCCGCTGCTTACACAGAACGAGACCGAGAAGGAACTCCGAGTCTCACCCGCCATTCGTTCTATCCGTATGGATGTCTGTTCAATGGACGAGGATAAAAGCATTTACAACACGGAGATGCAGAAAAAACGTCAGACCGATTTAGCGAAAAGAAGCCGGTACTATCAGGCAATGATTGACACCAGCTTATTGGAACCCGGTATTCCCAATTATAACATTCTGAATCGATCATTTATAATTATCATCACACCATTTGACCCATTTGGATTAGGCTTGTATCGTTATACTTTCAATTATAAATGCGAAGAACGACCTGAATGTGGACTAAATGACGGAGCTACTAAGATCTTCTTAAACACCCGTGGCACAAATCCTGAAGAAGTATCGCCGGAACTTGTCGAATTTCTGCACTATCTGGAAAACACTACAAATCAAGTAGCTGAACATTCAACCAGCGACCGTATCAAACGAATTCATCAGCGCGTTCAAAAGGTTAAGTCCAACGAAGAAATTGGAGTGAAATATATGCAGGCATGGGAAGAAAAATATTATGAACGAGAAGAGGGTCGGGAAGAAGGCAGCAAATTCAAGCTATTAGAACAAATCATCAAAAAACTCCGCAAAGATAAAACTCCCGAAACCATTGCTGATGAACTGGAGGAAGACGAAGATACCATCCAACACCTCTGTGCTGTAGCCAAAAACTTCGCTCCCGACTATAATCTTGAACAAATTTACAACGCAATATATAAAAAAGAAAATTAAGTAACAGTTCAGCCATGCACAAAGTCACAAAAATCTGAGTTCAAACTTGTTTGAAAACGAAGATTTTTTGTGTACTTTGTATATGGCGTTCTGCCATCAGCGAGGATTTAGCCACGCATGTGGCAATATAAGCTGCGCAGCAGCTAATCCGAGCTGTTAGGGCTGAACTGTTACAAAATTATTACATATGTTCCAATTCTTTCGGATCGATCTGATTCTTCTTCAACTTCAAATATACAATCTCTCGAAACAGTGCATACACCACAGACACAATCGGAATGAAAATCAACATTCCCACAACGCCCATCAGACTTCCTCCAATACTGACTGCTGCCAGTACCCAGATAGACGGAAGTCCCACGGAATTTCCAACCACGTGTGGATAAATGAGATTTCCTTCAATTTGCTGCAATACAAGAAACAGTACAACGAAGATTAACGCTTTCATCGGGTCCACCATGAAAATCAAGAATGCGCCTACACCGCACCCTATAAATGCGCCGAAGATAGGAATCAACGCAGTAAATGCAATCAGTACTCCTACGAGAAGCGCATAAGGAAGCTTCAAAATTGTCATAGACACTGCAAACATACTTCCTAAAATGACAGCCTCTACACACTGTCCGGTGAGAAAACTGGAAAATGTATTATAAGTAAGAGACAATACTTCCACGGTCGCCTCTGCTCTTCCACGCCGCACAAAGGCAAACAATACTTTCTTAGCCTGAACTCCCAACTTCTCTTTCTGGAGTAAAATATAAATTGCAAATACAAATGCAATGAAAAACGTCGTAAGTCCGCTTACAATACTTTTTGCAGCTGTGATCGTAGAATCCACAACACTTCCCGCACCATTCTTAAAGAAATTAATTCCGGTATCCATGATCTTATTCCAGTCAAATTCCAGATTATTAACCGTATCCATAATTTCTTTATTGTCATTAAATAGACGTGATGCCCACTCTTGAATCTGCGGAATAAACGCCTGAATACTTCTTCCCAGATTTGCGAAAGTCTCGCCAAGCTGCGGAATCAAAATAAACATAACGATTGCAACAATACCGAAAACAGCAATAAGTACAAGAATCATACTCACCGGTCTTGCCATCTTCTGTAATACTTTACTCTTTTTGATTCTTTCTTCATCAAAGAGGTGCCGCTGTACAAAATTCATAGGAACATTCAGTACAAAGGCAATAGCACCTCCCAAAATAAATGGCGTCAGTATATTCAGCACAAAAAACAATATGTCTAACACGGTCTCATATTTCCAAAGACAGACAATAATAACCGCTGTAAACAATATGATTTCTTTAATTTTCCGAATGTTTTCCTGATTTAATTCCATGTGCACCTCACTCTCTGATTCGCTTTACTTACAATTTACTTTATTTCTGATCCACTTTAAAAGTTGTATTACCGGAAGGTTCAACAATGCCAATCCATAAACAGTTAACAACTGACTCATATTCAGTGTAACAACTTTAAACATTCCCTGCAATGCCGGAATCGTCATAACTGCTGTAATCAATACAAATCCAATGAAAAATGCTCCGATCAGGTAAATGTTATTGAAGAATCTCTTTGTGAAAATAACCGGTTTTGCAGCTTTACAGTTAAATCCATGCACCAATCTGCTCATGCAAAGTGTTCCAAATGCCATCGTACTTGCAAGTAAGCTTCCGCCCTGTCCATATCCGATCATAAATGCAACCATTGTCATAATTCCGATTACAAGACCTTCTGTTCCAATACTCATTAAAAATGGTTTTGTCAAAATAGATTCGTTCATCGGACGAGGTTTTTCATTCATCACATCTTTCGTATGCGGTTCCAGACCAAGTGCGATTGCCGGAAGACTGTCTGTCAACAAGTTGATAAATAACAGGTGAACCGGTGCAAATGGAACCGGCAAGCCCGCAATTGACGCATACAATACAGCAAGGATCGCGCCAAAGTTTCCGGATAACAAGAACTGAATTGAGTTTTTAATGTTCTGGTAAATATTACGTCCATTTTCTACTGCTTTAATAATGGTTGCAAAGTTATCATCTGTAAGAACCAGAGCTGCCGCATCCTTAGATACCTCGCTTCCCGTAATTCCCATTGCTACTCCGATATCTGCCTGCTTAAGAGCCGGAGCATCATTTACGCCGTCACCTGTCATAGATACAATATTTCCCTTATCCTGCCATGCGCGGACAATACGGATCTTGTGTTCCGGTGAAACTCTTGCATAGACGGAGATTCCTTCTACAAAATCTCTTAATTCTTTATCCTTAGACAATAACTTTTGTTTTTGTTCTTGTGTAAAAGCCGCTATCCCTAAAATCCCTAGGTTTTCATCTCCTAATTTTATAGGAGTGCATATATCTGCTAGTTCCTTACAATGTTCTCTGCTAGAACATATTTTGCAGCTTTGCTCTATATCTTTGTTTATAACATGCGCATTTCCTGTTTTTAAAACATTTGAATAAACAGCTTCTTCTGAGATTTTATCTCCTATTTTATCTTTAAAAATACCAGTGCCTGCAATTCTATATAAATCTTTTGATACCACGGTAACATCGACATCTAATACATTAGAAATATTTTGACAAATATCTTGAATATACTGGGTTATATCATTAAGCTTCATATCTGCACCCCCTATAATTTATATTTTCTTTTGTTTCTCATTTTTTATTCTAACTACAATTAATGACTTCTACTTAAGTAAGCAGATGTACATACAGCTTCTTTTTTGATTTCTTTTTTATTATTATCGTAGTATGTTCTATAAGTTGTTATATTGTAACCGTATTTTGTGCTTATTTCTATATTTTTTTTATCGCTTTTATGTCCGAATATTTGGCATTTTATTACTCCGTCTTTATAATTATTTTTTATAAAAACAGGATGTTTATAGTTGTTTTTAAATACAAAATCTATACCTGAGTCTGAAACTGTGGCATCTCTTCCCAAATCAACATATGTTGATGGTATTGAGTGGTTTGTTCTAGATACTATATCTAGCCCTGAATATAATACAGCATTGAATAAAGTAGATGAAACTTGACATACACCGCCTCCAATTCCATATGCTACTTTACCACTGCTTATTACATGTGCAAGTTTGTATCCATTTTCTGCACTTCTAACACCTGTATGTTTATTATAAGAAAATGTTTCTCCAGGCATAAGTATTATATCACTTGTTTTTTTAGTAGCTAGCTTTATATTTTGAACTCTTCCATACCCTGAATCATAAAGTGTTGTAGAGTAACTGCCTAGCAATGTATCTATACCTTTTAAATCTGAACTTTTTATTTTAGGTTTAATCTGTGATACTACTAATTTTTGAGTAGATTTTCCTTTATTTATATCTTCAATAAAATTCTCCTTTGTTTTTTCTATGTCTAATTTTAGACCAGTTTCTTCTTTTACAACTTTTACTTTTTTCTTTTCTATTTTTATAGTTGCATCTTTAGAATCTTTATTTACTTCTTTTGATATTTTTTCAAGTTCAGATTTTAATTTATCTTCATCACAACTTATAACTAGGTTTACTTTTGTTTTAATACCAGCTAAATTTTGTAGTGATTTAAATATGTTTTGTATTATATTGCCCTTTCTATTTACATCATATGCCTTATTTATTGTTTTATCTAGATCATAATTTATGTCTAGAGTTTTTGGGTCTATATCCCAAGTTTTTTCTTTGTAGTTAAATTTAAAAGATTGTATTTTATATTCGCTACTTAATTTATCTTTCGCTTCATCTTTTGTTAAATCACCGATATTAATATTTTGTACATATACATTT
>OGOI01001958.1_pt1 | contig 11100 bp, 8 predicted proteins | sample 1552631 | NCBI WGS metagenome assembly OGOI01 (sample SAMEA2580204, study PRJEB22360) | human gut metagenome | biome: human gut; feature: human-associated habitat; material: faeces | place: Denmark | collected 2008/2010 | reverse complement strand
ACCAGTAGCGGCCGCCGAGCTGCACGGCATGGAAGTTCATCGAGAGGGATGCGGTTTGCACCGGATTCCAGTAGCCGGACATCTCCAGCGACCAGTTGTCCGTCAGGGCCGCTTCGGCCCCGACGTTCAGCGTCGCGCTGCACACCGCAAGGGCGTTGGCCCTTACGGCGAAGATCTGTGCCGCAGCCCTGCGGGGCAGCCCCCACAAGGCCGCCGACAGCAGCAGGAACAGTATGATTCGTTGTTTGTTCATTGTTGAAAGTTAATTCGGTTTTATTCCCGGATGCAGCGCACCGGATTGGCGGCATAGCGGTAAAAATCCGTCGTATTGACGAATGGCGGGTAGTTGCTCGTATCGAATAGGATCGAGGTGCAGGCTACGTCATGGAACACGCCGGTCGAGTCTCCCCAATGAAGATAATACGGAGCGTTCGTGTAGAGCCTTCCGAGCGACCCGTTGCGGTCGTAACGTCCTTCGTAGAATGTTCCGCCCAAGGGTATTTTCGCCGTCTGCGTGCTGTTACAGCGGATTGTAACGTAATAAGGTGCCGATACGCCTATCCGCTCTATTTCCGCAAAATCCTCGGCACCGGGCACTTTCCATCCCGGAGGGCATGGATCGTAAATGGATTTATAGCTGGTGCGGCTGATATTGTTCTTCCCGGTCGTGACGTTGCCCCAGAGGTTCGGGTGGTGGTCGTAGAGCCAGTCGGCGACCGACGTCCACTCTTCCCAATCCTCGTAAAATACCCCGTCCATATAGGTCGTTGGATGCGCTGTGGCCCATTCGAGGGTCATCACGTCGTAAGGCGACTCGGCCCCGGAGGTTCGGGGATTGCTTTCAGCATACTCGAACCCCGGAGCATAGACGGTCGGAGCCTGCGTGTAGGCGTCCGTGGCCAGCGCCGGATACGGAAACGGATCTTTGCGGCCCCACTGGTAATAGAGTCCTTTAGCAGCGGCCTGCGTGCAGTCCGTAGCCAGGGCCCCGAGGTTGCGATCCATAAAGACGGCTCCCGAAGCGTAGGTCTGGGCCGTGGCCTCGATCTCGTAATCCACCGACCAGATATGCCACGACCATATGCATACCCCGCGGCTGTCGAGAAGTCCGATCACGGCGTTGCCGCGTGCGGAGCCGGTTGTGAAGACGATACGTCCGTTTTTATATTCCGCATCCCTGATGACGGTCTTGCCCAACGTGCCCGTTTCCCAGAGGACTTTCGCCTCGGCTCCCGCAAGTCTCTTCGGGACGATATTCGTCGTTGCACGGCCGTTGCCCATCGTCGTAGCGTCGAACGAATAGGAGGTATTCAATTCCGGCGCGATATAGCAGTTGGCCGTGCCCCCGTCGTCGAGCGGCCGGGTATTGGCCGTGAATTTCGGGAAGATCGCGGCTTCGGGCGAGGTCGGAACATAGGCATACGAGGCCGATATCGAAAGCCGTGTCTTGTAGTCGGCCGCCGAATACCATCCCTCGAAGCGGTATCCGGCTTCGGGCAGGGCTGTCAGCGTGCATCCCTTTTCATGGCACAGGACGACCCGGTCGTGCGTCAGGGAAGAAGTTTCAACGTCATACAACGCTCCGGCGACGGTTACCGTACCGTTTCCGTTTTCAGCCGTCGCGGAGTGAATATATACGTCGAGACGGTTGGCGAAGCGGTGTCCGATGTCGAACGACTGTGCAAATCCCGCATCATCCTCGACCGTGACGGTATAGACCACCTGCGAATTGACCGTCGTATAGATTCCCGGAGCGTAGTTCACGCCGAAGACATTGGGGCCGGGCTGTTCCGGAAGCGTAAGGTCGCGGCCTTCGCCTACGGGAGAGCCGTTCAGACAGAATGCTCCGGCGTTGCCCTGCGCGACACCGATACGTCCCCGAAGCGTCAGGGGTGCAGGACTCCCGTCGATCTCCACAGCGAGCATCTGAAACGGATTGTAGCTGCAATATCCGCCGACCGAGTTTTCTTCGTAGGTGTCATGCACATTGACGGCATAGCTGCTAATGCGGGTATCGACCTCGCTGTCGCCCAGGATCGAGATGTTGAACCGGTAGTGTACGTTCGCCCGGACGTTGAAATCCGAAGTGTTGTTTCCTCCGAGATAAATATAATAAGCCAATACTTTCGACCCGCGCACGGCGCGGATCAGCAGATACGAGGCATTCGCGGGGGCATTCTCCGGGTTCTTCTGCTTTTGGTCGGTAATCGTAGCGACGACGCCTTGCATATTGGGCAGCAGATAGCAGTCGCCCGCGGCCTGTTGTCCGGAAAGTTCCACCTCCGGACAATCCGTATAGTCGTCGGGATCATCCGACGGTGCGGCCGCCATATCGAACACAGATACCGAACGCGGTACGGAAAGAAGCTGCACGGAGCGCAGTTCGATATCCGCGGGCTCGACGGAGATATTGTAGGAAATCTTCGCTACGCAGCGTTGGACTTCAACAGCAGGAAGCGTCAGCACACCGTCTGTCGAGGGCATGATCGTAACGTTGCCCTCATAAGCCATCGGCAATACATTGTACTCGTCGGCATACGACACGGTGAAATCTTCCGATGCCGGATTTTCACCCAAGTCGCGTCCCATGTTAACTGTAATACGTATCCTGTAGTCGCCCGGTAGGCATTCGAAACGCAGCGTCGCAGAGGTCTGGTAACGGTGTAGGACAACATTGCTGTTATCGTCGTAAAGGTAGAGGTTCAGGTCGCGGATAGTCGTTTCATCCGCAGAGCGAGTTACGGAGGACATCCTTTCGGGCCGTACTGTCAGGCTGACGAAGACACCGCGGGGATTTGTACATTCTGTCCTGTCCTCGGCGATGCAGCCCCACAGCAACAGGATGGCAGCGAGTATCAACAGATATTTTTTCATAGTCGGAAAAATCTGAAAAAGGGATTGAAAAAAGCTCCCGCCCGCGAGGGACGGGAGCTGCCAAAACAAGAGGGCTATGCCCCCAGCTCGACGTTCTGCGTAACGGGCGTCTCCCAATCGGCGACGGTGACCGATACGGCGCACTCCTGACCTACGAGGCCCGTGATATTGGCCGCGACACGGTAGTAGCCGTTTCGGAGAATCTCGCCCGCGGCCTTGCCCGTCAACTCGACCGAATAGGTCACCTCCGAGCGGTCGTCCGTAGTCGAGGTGTTGCCGTCCGAATCGTATGTGGCGTTAATTTCCAGCAGAACGCGGCTGCCCGCGGGCAAAGCTCCATTCTCGAAACAGTAGAACAGCGCATTGCATTTTCCCGAAGCCGTGGCGGGAGTCTGCGTGTGGCTGAAGGTCATGGCCCCGGGTGTCGGCGTTCCGGCCACGACGAGCGACTGTGAGGCGGCTTTGGAGAGTTTTACCGAGTTGATGGTAAGCGTTCCGGCATATTTGTCGGCGAACGACGGGTCGATGGTCGTCTGAAGAGCTACTTTAGCGACAGTGCGTTTGAGCGTGATGCCGACATTGGTCGTGGAGTTCACGGCCCCGACGGTCTGCGATTTCATGCCCGACATCACGAAGCCGCCCGAACGCTTGGCTGCGGTGGACACCTCGGCGAAGGTGCCGTTATAGTCGGCAGCCGACTTCTCCACAAGGGCCGTAAGGGCCGCCCGGGTCTTGGCCGACGAGGCGTCGTAGTTCGCTATGGCGTAGAATGAGCAGGGGGTGCTGGCAAGAGATTTAGGTAGGGAGAATGTCGCCGATTTCGCGGCCAGCTCGCTGGATGTTAAATCCCGGCGAATAACGAAGTTGTCGGCATTATCGAAGACGAAAATCGACAGTGACGACAACGAAGACTCTCATGCCTCGGCCGAGGCTGTCGAATCGAAGAAGGAGCGGGTGTCGGCGGCATCATCGGTAAGCGTAAGTGCGATACGTGCCCCATCGGTGAAAGAATTGGGGGAAGGTACGACTTCGGTCTCCTTGTTGCAGGAAACGGATGCGGCAGCGAAGACTGCAACGGCTAAAAGGATGTTTTTCATGTTATTTGGATTTTGAATGCAGCGATGCACTATGCGTCGCTTTCTGCTGCAAATGTATAATACAAAATCACTGAAAAGTACACTTTTCCGGATGCCTCTCGGGAAAAATCAAAAAGTTTTTTGTAAAGTATGAAAATATAATCAACTGAAAAATAACCTGTTGAAATTTTGCAAACGGAGAAAAACTTTCTGATTTTCTCATCCTTGACAGGCCTCCGCTCTCTCTATCGCAGGTGTCTTTCGACGACTTGCTCATAGGCTTTTTTCAATTTATCCAGAAAAGGTGTGACCGCCGTGCTGCGGTCAAGCATCCTGGTTTTCTTGACATAGACATCGTTGATCGTGATATGGAATGTAGAAGACAAGGCACGGACGATCTCGATGAAACGCGCCTTGCGGTTGCCGTACATGATAATCCCGTTTTTATGAAGGGCAACGGCAAGCTCCAGCAACTCTTGCTGCGTCCCTGTCCACAGCAACTCGCCGTCCTGATAGGATAAAGGGAACGAATAGTCTTGGTTCGAGCTATATTTCGTACTATTGCTGACGATATTGATTTCGCAATCCAGAATATACATGATTTTATAGATGAACGTCGTCCTTAAAACATTGTTCGAATATCGATTAAACGATGGATGGGACAATACGTCGAATTCAACCCGGCTGTAATACAGTATTCTCAAAATATCATCCCGGTTATCGAAATTAGCAACCATCTCGGTCATCGTCTCGATAAACTCTTCGTATGCATGGGCTAATTCCGACGGATTCGATTCATTTTGAGTTAGCAACGCGTATATACGGGTATGAATAAGCGTTTTCATAAGACAGATCTCCGTATTGCAGAATCATGTGTATTTTTCGTATTCACAAAGTATCTGTTGGATAATTTTTCTTATCTTTGCAAAACAGCGAATAGCTGTCGAATCCTGTCATCGACACCTGAAAATGCTACCAAGACAAGATGGACGGGATGATAGGAGAATCGTGCAAAAACAGCACGGGCTCTCCTATCTGTTCATCGGGTTGTAGCATTCTTCAGGTGTCAATAGGTTGATACTATCTCAACTTATTATTGTTCCAACTAAATATAATTTGAATACGAATTCATCAATTCGTGCGTTATTAAATAAATACTATCACAAACCGGCTACGGAGAGTTTTTAGATTGAAAGGTCACTTACGGGTATATATCGACTCGAATCGGTCAATGTATTTGCGGTAGTTTCTGTTTCCCCATTCGTCTTTCGGATAGGGGGAACGTTTTTATATCCCTTCTTCAGTTAAAACAACCCGCACACCCCGAAGGATGTGCGGGTCGGGAAACTGGTTATAGCTTACAAGCAGATAACCATCCTAAATCGGTCTATTCGCACATATCTCTTTGCGGAGTTATTCCACTTCGTCCATGTTGATCTCATACCCCGACGATACAAAAGTCCAGTCTTGAGGGCGATCGCCGTTCTCACAGGTAACGGTCAGACCGTAAAGCCCGCTTGCCGTAGCGTTGAATCCGTTAAGCGGATTAACGTTGCTGCTGCGACGCAGGTTGAAGAACATGAATGCGCCGTAGCCCTGGGCTTTGGCACGCTTGGCCAGCGAATTCAGCGTCGCTGCGTTGGGAGCAGAGCCGAGATTCGTCGATACCGGCGACCAGCGGGTTTTGTCCACCAGACCGGATGTCATGAAGCTCGAACCGAAATAGCCATGATACGCATAGTCGATGCAGGCTTTAGCCTCGCTGTTCAGCGTGTTGGTATACCCCCAGTCGAAAACGGTGATGAGTTTGTCGGCCGGCATCAGCGCGTGGAGTTTGGTGATGATTTCGCTGTACGAAGTAGAATTGGTAGACGAATAATTAGCATACTCATCATCGAATCCGATTCCGTCCAGACCGTATTTTTCCACAGCATGGGCCAGGATCTTGGCGAACTGTGTGGTCTGGGTATCGTTCATGTTGGCGACACCGATGCCCTGCCAGTCGCCCAGCACGGTCAGCAGCACCTTGATGCCCTTGTCCTGCAACGGTTTCACGTAAGTCTGATAACCGCCGTTTTCGAGCAGGTTGGTCATCTTGTCATTCAGGAAGAGCGTAGGCTCTACCACTCCGTTCACCGTCCGCTTGTGGATGTTCGAGGCAAACAGCTCCACGATACCGGCAAAGGGTTTGCCGTTGGAGAGCATGTAATCTCCGGCATTGAGCGGGTTGGTGTCGTTGGTCTCGACATAGATGGCCACCACGGGCGTATCGCCGTAAGCACGGGTTTGGGGAACTGTGCCCTGATCCATCGTCGGCTCCTCGGCCTGCTGGCACGAGAACATCATCGTAGTACCCAAGAAAAGGGCTGCAAAAATTTCAAAATAACGTTTCATAGTCGTTTTTAGTTTTAAAGGATCAATAACTGGTTAATCGGTTTGTTTTGGGTTTTGGTTTTTGTTTTTTCTGTCATTCAATGAGTTTTAAGGGTTAAAGAATATGCCGTTTAGACCGAAATAGGCATGCCTGTAAGTTTACCAGTCTTTTAACCATTTGTTATATCCTGTACCACCATTCGGGAGTTTGCCCAAAAGAGTTGTATCGAATGAATATTCATTATCGCTCATAATGGAGGGGCCCCAAGGTGTATCCTCGATCATCCAAGCGCCATCGTCGGCAAAATACGTATATCCAACCTGAATGCTGCTAGCCCAAGTGCTTTCGAAATTATCCTGAAGAAGCGTCCGCAGACTTTCAAAAACCAGAATATTGCTCTGCTTGTTTCCTGCCTGACGCCAGAAGAAAATATCGGTGAAATAGTCATTTATAGTGTTCGGGCCCTGCGGATACCACGGAATATTGATACATCCGTATTTCGCAGGATCGAGGCCGGCAATAGGCTTGCGGGGATGATCCGTCGAGACATATTGCTGCCCCTGATGCCAGGGATCGACAATCTGAACATTTTTCTCATTGTTCAGATACCCAGACCATGCGTAATCGAGGTATTGCCCGACTTCGATGCCTCCGGTCGCCCCGGTATCCCAGAAATACTCGGTGGGGTCTTCGTAATCGGTCAGCGTCACCAGTTTGTCATTGCCGAGCGCTTCCCGCATCGCTTTGATGAGTTTCGGATAGGAGGTCGTGTTCATGGCGGGCATTCCCTCCTTGCCGTAGGCGGCATTGCGATCCCAGAAATTCACACCATCGAGTGCGTATTCCGTGATAACGGTCTTCACCTGGGCTACGAAATCGACAATCTGGGCGTCGGTCAGATTGCAGAATCCGAGCCCTGTTCCGCCACCTTCCAGACAAATGCAGACCTTACGGCCTTTATCCTGCAAGGGCCTGATATATTTGTCGATATGATCGAGGACATAGCGCATGTCGTTTCCGAGATTCAACAGGGCGCGTCCCGTCTCCGCATCGTAATCCAATACCACCTTGTTCAAATTGACAATGTTACCGATCGTCCGCAAGCCGTCTTCCCGCTCGCTCCACGCATTTTCCCACGTATTGGCATCGAGCTTGGACATGAGGTATTCATCCACCAACAACGGCTGGTATTTTTCCGTGTCGAGATAGAATACGGCAAATACCTGGTCGGCATTGAGCTTGTACTCCCCGAGTTGCCGTGCGCGAATTGAAATGAGATAATTGATTGTCTGATGCTCCTCGGTTCCGGCCTCTTCAGCCACCGTCAGCGGCAGATAATATTCGCCCGGAGCCAGATTCTCGGCCATGAAGCGGATGCGTTTAAGTGCAGAATGCTGATTTTCTGCCGAGAGCGAAAGCGTTTTGCCGTCAGGAAAATCATAATTGCCTTCGGGCAGCAACGTTCGCTGCTCGTCGTTCGCCTCGTTCCACCCATCGAGCAGCGAACCGTCGATCCATGCGTCGAGGGATAATTCCGAAGTCGGCGCTTTTGAAAACTGGTAATAGAAGTTGGAAGTTACGAACCCGGATCCTTCCGTCATCCGAATACGAACCTTGTCGTCGGACATACTGCTGCTACGCAACCTTCCATAGATATTCTCCAACGGTTCCTTGTCGGGAAGTTTCCCGCCCTGCTGCTCTACGGTGTCGGCGTCGCAGGCCATAAGGCCTGCGAGTGCCGCCGTACAGAGAAGCGTCGCAATTCCCGTTTGCAAACTAAAAATCGTCTTCATAATCACTCGTTGTTTTCGTTAAGTTTCGGAATCTCGATGCCCTGCGGCCAGATAATATCGTACTTGGCCACTCCGTCATTGCGGTACATCGAATAGTCCTTGACCGTATTGCCCGAGGCATCGTTGCACTTCCAATAGCCAAGAAGCGTCGGATCGTCCTGCGGGTTTTGAATTTCGTACATATTGTCCCAGATCTGTTCGGGCGTACGGGCCACCGACCAGACACGTGCTTCGGCGATCTTGCCGTTCAGAGGACGGTAATCGTCGTAGGAGCGGCCGAGGAAGAACTGGTAAGCCTCGCCCAGCTTGTTGTAACCCGTGTCGTCGGTCTCGTACTGCGGTTTTTCGTTGTCGGGAGCCGTATTCCACAGGTCGTAGAGCGCCCGCATGGCCAGATTGATCTGGTTCTTCTTGCTCTGCGCCGAGATGCCGACATCGGTCGCTTCGCTCTGAATCTGGCCATCGACATAGATGCGTGCGGTACGCGCCGCTTGGTCATATGTGCAGGCGACATGGTACCAGCGCCCCTTTTCGAGGTTCTTCGTCGCATCGCGCCCGGGAATCTTCCCGAAGGACGAGCCGGCACCCGATCCGTCGAACTGCAACTGCTGACGCTCGAAATTCGTGTCGCCGATACGCAGCAGCAGATACTGCTCGACACCCATGATGGACGAGATGTTGACGGGGCTGCCCGTAGCGTTGCTCGTCGCAAAATCGTCGAGGTAGATAAGGGCCTCGTAGGTCACAGCCGTCAGACCGTTCCAAGCCTTGCTGCTTTCCGAATACTTGTCGAGGGTCGGGAACTCGATCCAGTTGTCGGTGAGCTGCGCTGCGACGGTGATGGCCGAGGATCGTTTCACGACATAATAGGCGACGTCGGAACCGTGAAGCACGTCCATCGAGGCATGGCCGATGCGCACGGGGACGAGATAGGTTTCGTCGATAGGAAGCGCTCCCGTCTGTTCCTCGCCTTGGCCCATCAGCTCCTTGAATTGCAGGGTCACGACATCCGAGGTTGTTTTTCCCGCGGCGATCGTGACACTCTCGGCCGACAGCTTATAGTATTTGGCATCGAGCATCGGCCACTGCGTACCGTAGCGGGCGTTGTACGTCCCGACGAGCGACGGGTCGACCGTGAGCGTCACCGCCACATCCTGTCCCGCAGGATAGGTCAGCTCCGCCTGCAAGGCGCAGTCGTAAGTCGGTTTATTGTTGCCGAAGGTCGTAAGCTGCACCTCGTTCGTTTCCGCGACGTCGAGATAAACGGCGTTTCCGAACTTGTGGTCGTCGGCCTCATAATTATCGCAGGCCGCGAAAAACACGAGCCCCGCGACGGCTGCAATCAGATATTTTCCGTATTTTTTCATGGCGTTCACTATTTAGCGGGATTTAACGTCTGGATCGCCCCACGGATCGTCTGGTAGTTCATCTCCGCATGATAGTAATCTTTGGAAATGTTGTAAGCTGCCAGACCGCCCAGCGGGCCGAATTCGATGACGCGGCGCGACATCTCATCGACGGCCGCGAACTCCGTGCGATCCTCATCCAGCAGGGGTGCGCTGATCTCGGCCGCCAGCAGCAGCTTCTCCGGCGCGATACCGGCATACCCCGTGGCATTCAGCACCTGGAGCTTCACCTCCTGCACATTTTCGAGTTTCTCCGTATCGAGGGCGATAAAATCGACCTTGGGACGGTCGGCGGCAGCCAGCGACAGCGGGTTGCCCTCGAAGACGAGGAGCTGGCCCTCGGATTTCGCCGCAGCGAATTTCTCGACGATGCGGGCTGTGGCATCCGTCGCCAGCGGGTCGGTCGTAAACGAGTAGCCGTCCATGCCGTTGGCGGCGACGGCGGCGACAACCCGATCCAGATAGGCATCGAGCGCCTGCATATCGGCGAACTCTTCCGCGCGTGCGGCATAATCGACCTGGTAAAGCACCTTCGTCCCTTTCTCGCGCATGACGTCCATATCTTCGGCGTCGAACTTCGAGAAGTTGTCGGCGTTGGTCAGCGTCACGATGTCCAGCGAATCCGGAAGGCAGCGCATGAAATCCTGCTCGCTCGATGCCTTTTCGGGCGAGTTGTGCAGGCGGGCATAAACAATGAAATGTTCTGACTGTTTATAGGCCCTCAGCGCCGCGGTGTATTCGGCCCATAGTGCCGGATCCTGCTCCCAGGGCTTTTCCACCTTGCTGTCCACCGTTTCCATCTCCGTCCAGTCGTTGCAGGCCGCAAACGTTGCGACGGCAGCGCAAAAAGCGAGGAAACGTATCATTCGGTTTGGTTTCATATTCATAGCGATTACTTGTTATACGGTTTGCAATCCCACCATACGCGGGTTCCCATGACGTCGCCCGAACGGTCGCCGTTCTGTTGCTCTGCACCGAGCGTTTGAATGGCCGCCTGAAGGTTGGCGTTGTTCTGCTGGTACTCCTCGACAGGGTAAGGCAGACGGCGTGCGCCCTGTTCCACATTGACGGAACCTCCCGATTTGTCGGTAGGTACAGGCAGCAGTTTCGGATACCCCGTACGGCGGTGTTCCGACCATGCTTCGACTCCCAACGGGAAGATAGCGATCCACTTCTGCACGATGATGCGTTCGAGGTTGCGCTCCTGAACGGCCTCCGTATCGCTGCCGTCCGTCGCCGTTTCCCACGGAACGGTGATTTCGCTCCGGGCAGATGCGCTGTAGTTGCCCAGCGGATCGGTATAGGGTGCAGGCTTCTTCGTGGCGTCGACCAAATAGGCGTCGGCCCCCGATGCTCCCCGCTCCTCGAACGAAAGTCGGACAGCCTGCTCATAGAGCGTCTTCGCCGTCTCGGCCGATCCCCAGCGCAGTTCGTACTCTGCATGCAGGAAGGTCGCTTCCGCGGCATTGAACCATAAATAGGGCGTATCGCTCGCAACGATCATATTCGAATACTTCGACATGGCCTGCGACTTGCTCGTCACATCGATGCCGATACGGATACCCACATAGTCGCCG
>OGOI01001956.1_pt1 | contig 11103 bp, 7 predicted proteins | sample 1552631 | NCBI WGS metagenome assembly OGOI01 (sample SAMEA2580204, study PRJEB22360) | human gut metagenome | biome: human gut; feature: human-associated habitat; material: faeces | place: Denmark | collected 2008/2010 | reverse complement strand
CAGGATAACCGGCCCGGCAGCTGCGCGGCGTGTCTTTTTCCCCGCCAATCAGCGTACTGCCGAGTCTTTCCCGTCTGATGAAGGATGGTATCGGTGAGGGCTACACAAGAGCCGATCATCAGGACGTAGCGAACCAGCTGTTCTCCTGCTATGCAAAGGTAGGAGATGCGCGTTCCCTGGCATCCGTTATCGGTGAGGATGAGCTTTCTCCGATCGATAAACAGTACCTGGTATTCGGTAATGAATTCGAGCATGAATTCATCGGCCAGGGAATGGATGAAAACCGTTCCATGGAAGATACGCTGAACAAGGCATGGGAGCTTCTTGGACTGCTTCCGAGAGAAGAGCTCGACCGTGTCAACACCAAGGTTCTGGATCAGTATTATCATCCGACCACCATTGATGCAGTAGCAAAAGCAAAGGCGGAAGCCGATGCCATGAATGAGTAAGCGAGAGGAGTGAGATCGGAATGGACCCGAATACCTTTCCTACCAAGGGAAACCTGATTCTTGCAAAGAACTCTCTGAAACTTGCCCACATGGGTTACGAGCTGATGGACAAGAAGCGGAATATTCTGATCCGCGAGCTCATGGGCCTGATCGATGAGGCAAAAGACATTCAGCGTCAGATCGATGTGACATTCCGCGAGGCTTATGCGGCACTGCAGATTGCGAACATGGAAATCGGTATCACCAACGTACAGACCGTGTCCTATACCGTTCCGGTGGAGGAATCCATCCGGATCAAGACAAGGAGTATCATGGGAGTGGAAATTCCGCTGGTAGAGGCTGATCAGTCCGGACAGGCCCCAACGTATGCTTACTACAGCACGAAGGAGTCCCTGGATCAGGCAAGACAGGCCTTTGAAAAAGTAAAAGACCTGACCTTAAACCTTTCCATGATTGAGAACTCGGCATACCGCCTTGCTGCGGCAATCCAGCATCCGCAAGACCCAGAAGCGTGCCAACGCCCTGAAGAACATCACGATTCCGCATTACACCCAGCTGTCCAAGGATATCGCGGACGCACTGGAGGAGAAGGAGCGCGAGGAGTTCACACGACTGAAGGTCATCAAACAGAGAAAGAACAAGGCAAGCTGATAAGGCTTTCCCGGAATAGAGATGAAAAACCCGCTTGGGACGCGAAGAGATTTGCGGTGCCGGGCGGGTTTTTATGTGTCGTGCAAAAAATATGTTTTTGGCTGCACTTTTTGTGCAAAAATTTTATAAAAATTTTCTATCTTTTTAAAACGGTCTTTGCTATAATACGTAAGGCGATTGTAAAGAAAAGTTAAGATTTTGTAAGCTGTAATGCTTTTTGGAGGCAGGAAGATGAAACACAAGAAACAGAAAAAAATGAAAAAAGCAGGGCACATTCTGCTGGCTGTGTTTGCAGTGGTGATCGGAACGCTTGGCGTGCTGCTGTTTACGTCCGAGCGCTGGATGCGGAAAACATGGCCGAATCTGAGCATGGAAGAGCTTGTTTACCAGTTAAAGGCCCCGATTGCCGGAACCAGCCATGATCTTCTGATGAGTTATGTCTGCTCAAGTGCGCTGATCGCAGCGGCAGCACTCATCCTTCTGATTCTGGTCAGCATTTTTCTTCGGGAAAAACGCAAAGCCCATGTGGCGTTCGGGATGATCTGTATCGCGGCAGGAGCCGCCAGCATCGTCTATTCCATCAATGACGTGTGGGCAGCACTGGACGTAAAAGATTATCTGAAAAATCAGAGCACGTACAATACCGTGGTAGAAGACAACTACGTAGATCCGGACCGCGTGAATATCACGTTCCCGGAACAGAAACGAAATCTGATCTATCTCTATCTGGAATCCATGGAGAGCACCTACGCAGACAAAGCCTCCGGCGGAGCATTCGATAAAAACTATATCCCAGAGCTGACCCAGCTTGCCGCAGACAACATCAGTTTTTCCAATTCGGAGCTGCTCGGCGGCGGCCAGCCTACCGTAAACGCAACCTGGACCATTGCCGGAATTTTCGCACAGACCTCCGGTCTGCCTCTCAGCATCGGAATCCAGCGAAATGAGATGGCATATCAGGCCAGCTTCTTTCCGGAAATCAATACCCTGGGTGATGTCCTGGCGGATGAAGGCTACAAGCAGTATTTCTTCATCGGTTCAATCGGACAGTTCGGCGGCCGGGAAGAGTACTTTAAAGAGCACGGCGACTACGAAGTAGACGATTACAACTGGGCTATGGAAAAAGGCCTGATCCCGGAAGGATATTACGAATGGTGGGGCTATGAGGATGAAAAACTCTTTTCCTTTGCCAAAGACCGTCTGACCGAAATCGCAGCAGAGGGAGAGCCGTTCAACTTCACCATGCTGACCGCAGACACCCATTTTGAGGATGGCTATCCGTGTGAGCTCTGCGATGAAGAAAACGACGGTGACAACCAGTACGGAATGGTTCTGCACTGCTCCAGCAAGCAGGTCACCGAGTTCGTTTCCTGGATTCAGCAGCAGGATTTCTACGAGAACACAACGATCGTAATTTCTGGCGACCATCTGACGATGGATTCCGATTTCTGTGAGAACATTGATCCGGACTACACCAGAACCGTATACAACGTGATCATCAACTCTCCGATCCAGCCGCAGCAGGAGAAAAACAGAAGTTTCACCACCATGGACATGTTCCCGACCACCATCGCAAGTCTCGGAGCTACCATTGAGGGTGACCGCCTCGGTCTTGGAACAAACCTGTTTTCAGGTGAACAGACGCTTGCAGAGAAGCTGACTTTCGACCAGCTCAATGATGATCTCTCCCAGAAATCCAAATTCTTCGAAAAAATGGAAGAGCAGGTAACCTCCATCTGGACCAAAACCGATGAGGGCTGGAAGTTCTACATCGAAGACGAAGACCGCTGGGCCAAAAGCGAATGGGTTTCCCTGAACCCGCACCGCTATGCAAACGACACCGAGCAGAGATACTACATTGACGCAAACGGCTACGCCGTAAAAGGATGGAAACTGATCGACGGAAAATGGTATTACTTCTCCACACAGGGCAGCTACCGCCTCCTCGAAGGACCGTGCGACGAACCGTTTGAGGTGGATGAATCGCAGTATTCTTAAAAAATAAAAAAGAGAAGGATTTTCGGCAGCAAAAAGCCGGGAATCCTTCTTTTTTTAATGCAGAATTGTGCCGCTCCGCCTTTTGGCGGAATTTTCTGCATTTTTTGGTACAAAACGTATAAAGATTGTGAAATAAATAATTATCAATTGAATCATCTTACAAAACATGGTAAAATATGGCTATCAATCGGCGGACAAAGCGGAAAAAAGAAAGGGGATTTTAAAACAATGGGTTACAAATCAGACATTGAAATTGCACAGGAATGTACCATGCAGCCGATCACAGCGATCGCAGAAAAAGCAGGTATTGATGACAAATATCTGGAGCAGTACGGAAAGTACAAAGCAAAAATTGATTACAACCTGTTAAAAGACACCAATGCGGAGGATGGAAAACTGATCCTCGTTACAGCCATCAACCCGACACCGGCAGGAGAAGGAAAAACAACAACTTCTGTAGGTCTGGTAGACGGACTTTCCAGAATCGGTAAAAAAGCAATGGTTGCACTTCGCGAGCCATCTCTTGGACCGGTCTTCGGTGTAAAAGGCGGAGCAGCAGGCGGCGGATACGCACAGGTTGTTCCAATGGAAGATATCAACCTTCACTTCACCGGTGACTTCCATGCAATCGGTGCAGCAAACAACCTGCTGGCAGCTATGATCGACAACCACATTTTCCAGGGCAACGCTCTGAATATCGATCCGAGAAAGATCACCTGGAAACGATGCGTAGATATGAATGACCGTCAGCTTCGAAGCGTTGTAGACGGCCTTGGCGGAAAAACAAACGGAATGCCGAGAGAAGACGGCTACGATATCACCGTAGCATCTGAGATCATGGCAGTTCTGTGTCTGGCAAGCGACATCTCAGATCTGAAAGAAAGACTTTCCAAGATCATCATCGGATATACCTACGGAAAAGTAGCAGAGCAGAAACCGGTAACAGCAGGAGATCTGCATGCGCAGGGCGCTATGGCAGCACTCTTGAAGGATGCCCTGAAACCAAACCTGGTACAGACTCTGGAAGGAACTCCGGCTATCGTTCACGGCGGACCATTCGCAAACATCGCACACGGCTGCAACTCTGTAACAGCAACCAAAATGTGCCTGAAATTAGCAGATTACACTATCACAGAGGCAGGCTTCGGTGCTGACCTTGGTGCTGAGAAATTCCTCGACATCAAATGCCGTATGGCGGGCCTGAAACCGAATGCAGTTGTAGTCGTAGCAACTGTTCGTGCCCTGAAATACAACGGCGGCGTTCCGAAAGCAGAACTGAACGGCGAGAACCTGGAAGCTCTGGAGAAAGGTATGCCGAACCTTCTGAAACATGTAAGCAATATCACAAACGTATACAAACTGCCTTGCGTTGTTGCAATCAATGCATTCCCGACCGATACCGAAGCAGAACTGAAGCTGGTTGAGGAGAAATGTAAAGAGCTCGGCGTCAACGTTGTTCTGTCCGAGGTATGGGCAAAAGGCGGCGAGGGCGGCGTAGCCCTGGCAGAAGAAGTTGTCCGTCTTTGCGAGCAGCCGAACGATTTCACCTATGCATACGATCTGGAAGGCTCCATCGAAGAGAAACTGAACGCCATCGTTCAGAAGATCTACGGCGGAAGCAGAGTTGTCCTGACCGCAAATGCACAGAAACAGGCAAAACAGTTAGAGGCTCTCGGATTTGGCAACTGCCCGATCTGTATGGCAAAAACCCAGTACAGCCTGACCGATGATCAGACCAAACTCGGCGCACCGACCGGATTCGAAGTTACCGTACGTAACCTGAAAATCTCCGCAGGTGCAGGCTTCATCGTAGCCCTGACCGGTGACATCATGACCATGCCAGGTCTGCCGAAAGTTCCGGCAGCAGAGCGTATCGATGTAGACGCTACTGGAAAGATTACAGGACTGTTCTAATAACACAGGATATTGTCTTGAAAAGACAGAATAGAGCATGAAATAAAACACAGAAAAAAGAGACATTCCTTCGTGAATGTCTCTTTTTTTACGTTTTTATTGCAAAATATTACAAAAGATAATATAATTTCTAATGATAACATGGAGAGAAAAGCAGATATAATATAGTAAGGGAGTTACTTACCAATGACATCGAAGAAAAAATTGAGAAGTCTTCTGGGCGGTACACTTTTTATGGTGCTGATGCTCAGCGTACATCCGACGACTGTTTCCGCGAGTGCTGTGGGGAGCAGCACGGTGATGGACCAGTCTGTGGAGACAGAGGATCAGCAGAGCGGGATACAGAGTGAAACGCAGACACAGGCTTCACAGGACAGCGTTGCTGCTGTGCGGGCCAGTCAGAATGGCTGGGTTAAGGCAGGCGACGGCGGCTGGTATTTTTATGAGAACGGACAGCTGAAAACAGGATGGCTTTATCAGAATGGAAACTGGTACTGGCTGGATCCGGACCGGAACGGCCGCATGGCAGAAAACAGCTGGTTCACATACGATAATAATTTTTATTATGCCAAGGGAGACGGAGCAATCTATAAAAATGGTTTTCAGGAAGTAGATGGAAACCTTTATTATTTCCAGAGCTGGGGCGGCATTCAGAGAAATGTGTATCTCAGCATCAGTGGAAAAATGTACTATGTACAGGAAAATGGTATCGTTGCCCGTGGAATAGTCAGAACAATGAATGGACATGGTGATCTCTGCGCATTTGATGATACTACGGGAGCGCAGATCACACAAAAAGGCTGGCTGAAAAAAGGCACATCATATTATTGGGTAAGAGAAGACGGCGTCCTGCAGACCGGCTGGCTGCTGTACGATGATAACTGGTACTGGTTTGATGATAATGGTGTCATGATGGCATCCGGCTGGAAAGAAATCAACAACAATCTGTATTACTTCCGGAGCTGGGGCGGCATTTATAAAAACGGTTTCCAGAGCATCGGAGGAAACGAGTATTATTTCCAGAGCTGGGGTGGTGTATATCGAAACACCTTCTTTACCGTAAAAGGGAAAACCTACATAGCGCAGAATGACGGATCGATCTATCATGCCAGCCAGACCGGCTGGGTTCAGCTGGGAGATCAGACTTACTGGATTAATCAGGATGGTTCTGTTCAGACCGGCTGGCTGAAGCTGGAAGGCAAATGGTACTGGCTGAAAGCGGACGGCACACGTGCTGCATCTGAATGGATCACGTATGACAACAACCGATACTATTTTGACGGTGACGGTGTGATGTACACCGGAATGAAAGAGGTTGACGGAACAAGATATTATTTCCACAGCTGGGGCGGCGTTTACCATAACGAATCTTTTACCTGGCAGGGAAAGAAATACTGGGCAAAGGATGACGGAACCTTCTATACAGGTGTCTGCGATATCAATGGAAAGAAATACTATTTTCTGGAAGACGGCGAGCAGATTACAAAAGAGGGCTGGTATCTGACCAACGGAACGTATTACTGGATCAACAAGGATACGTCGCTTCAGACCGGCTGGGTGAAATATGACAACAACTGGTACTGGATGAAAGAAGACGGTACGATGGCATCGTCTGAATGGATCACCTACGACAAAAACCGCTACTATTTCCGAAGCTGGGGCGGCATGTACACCGGAATTCATACCATCGGCGGAACAAAATACGCATTCCAGAGCTGGGGCGGTCTGTACCATGATCAGACATTTACCATCGGCGGTAAAACATACTATGCCAATTCAGATGGAACATTTGCCACCGGCTGGGTGCAGAACGGCGGAAAAACGTATTATTTCGATGAGGACGGCACAAGCCATACGGGCTGGCTGCTTCTGGACGGAACGCATTACTGGATCAACGCCAATGGAACCAGAAGAGATGACGAGCTGTTTCAGTACGACGGAAACTATTATTATGTAGACAAAAACGGCGTTATGGCGACAAGCGGCTGGGTATACTGGGATTATAACTATTATTATCCGAGAAGCTGGGGCGGCATGTACAAGAATGCGTTTATTACCTATGATAATAACCTCTATTACCTTGGATCTGACTCGAAAATGGCAATCGGCTGGCAGTCGATTGGCGGAAATACATACTATTTCCGAAACTGGGGCGGCATGATAACCGGAAAACAGGTGATCGACGGAAAAACGTATGTGTTCGATGAGGACGGCAAGCTGGTACAGAGTCCGGACGGATTTGAACCGTCCGCGCAGATCGGTGTCCGCACCGTACGGAACTTTCTGAAAAATGCACTGCTTCCGCTTGGAAACACCCTGTATATCTGGGGAGGCGGCCACACAGACGCAGAGGCAGAGAGTTACGGCGTCAATGCGCAGTGGAAACAATTCTTCAATACACAGAATTCCACCTACAACTATTCCGATCATCTGTATGAGTACGGAAAAGGTCTTGACTGTTCCGGCTATGTCGGATGGACCGCACATCAGGTGACGAAAGAGTATGCAACGACAACCTCCACTGGAATGCCGGCCTACTTTGCAAGAAAAGGCTGGGGAACCTGCGTGACAGGCGATACATCCCAGAAATTTACGCCGGGTGATGTGGTCAGCAAGAGCGGTCATGTCTGGATTGTCATTGGCCAGTGCTCGGACGGCAGCGTGGTTGTCATTCATGCGACACCGCCGTATATTCAGCTTGGCGGAACCGTTTCTTCAACAGGAAGCATTAACAGTGAAGCTATTGAGCTGGCAAATGAATACATGAAAATGTATTATCCGGTTGCGTATGAGCGGTATGGTGTAAAAGTTCTTGACCGGTCCTATCTGACCGGTGTGAATCATTTCACCTGGAGCAGCAGTATCTTAAGTGACAGTGAAGGCTACCGCAGGAAGAAACCGGCAGAAATCCTGAACGATCTGTTCCAGTAAAATATCTTCTATAAAAAATAAGAGAGAATACAAAAAAACTTTGTAGTTCGTGTATTCTCTCTTTCTTTTTGCGCTGGAATTGTCTATACTAGAAGGTGCGTGAAAGACGCAGATCAGAAATACAAAAGAAAAAATCTGGAAAATAAAAATACAAGGGGAGTAAACATGCGAAAGAGCTGGAAATGGGCGCTCTGTCTTGGCGTAGTGTCGTTGCTGCTGCTGGGCGGCTGCGGAAAAGAAAAGACGGAACCAGTGGATCTGGTGCTGGTAACCGATGGCAGTGAGGTAGCTTCCGATGCCGTGTATCAGTCAGCATGGAACGGTCTTGCGCAGTATGGAGACGAGAGCGGTCTGAAATATGAAGCAAGTGTTCCGGCAGGACGGACAACAGAGGACTATGAAAACACCATCAAAGAGGCGGCGCAGAAGGGAGCATCCGTTATCGTCTGTGCCGGAACGAGCATGAGCCGCGCCGTTTACGATGCACAGCGCGACTGGAAGGATGTCCGTTTTCTGCTGCTGGAGGCAGAACCGGTCAGTGAGAGCGGCCGCAGCCGTCTCCGCGGAAATACAGAAAGCCTGGAAATTGATGCATCAGAGGCCGGCTACCTGGCAGGCTATGCGGCAGTACAGGCCGGCTACACGCACCTGGGCTATATCGGACAGAAAAACGAAGAGAACGGAACAAAGTACGGGACAGGTTATGCACTCGGTGCAGAGGCGGCCGCTGCGGATCTGGGACTTGGAGAAAACAGCATCACGCTGGATTATACGTATCGGAAAAGCAGCAGCGTATCACCGTCGTATTTGGAAAAAATCAAAAGCTGGTACGGTGAGAGCGGACAGATTCTCTTCTCGGACGGTGCATCGTATCAGAATGTACTTGGCGCAGCAGCATCTGCGGCAGGCGGAGCACTGATCGCAAACGGCGGCGTGGAGGAGTACGCCAATGCCGTGTTGAAAGTACGTCTGGATTATGGAACTGCAGTTTACAATGCGTTAAAAGAAATGAAACAAAAGGATTTTGAAGGCGGGAAAATTGTAACGCGCGGCGTGGCCGATCAGGAAATCAGTCTGGAATGGAATCAGGATGCGGTGCCGTCCTTTACAGAGGATCAGTACCGGGCACTCTGTGCGAAATTCTCCGCAGAGGACTTTTCAATCCCCGACGGCGATGCGCTTTCCTCGCCGGATCAATACAAATTGAGTTGTGTGAGTGTACAGAAGGTAAAATAACATGTATCGTTACTGTTCACGAATTGTTTACAAAAAGGCGGGATATTTTTCCTTGCATCCATTTGTGAATTGTGATATTATGTAAAAGAATTGGGAAAAATATTTCAAAATTGTTACAGAATAATTGAATTTCTAAGAAACAGGGAAACCTGAAACAAAGAAACCTACATACAACGAATCAATTTGGGAGTGAAAGAATGAGAAAAAAATTTCTTGCCTTAAGTTTAGCAGTGATCGTAAGTGCAGCTCAGGTAATGACAGTAAGCGCCTCGAAACAGGAGCAGTTACAGCAGCAGCAGGCAGCACAGGCAGAGACCAGCGCACAGCTTGACAACGCAAAAGCAGAAATCGACGATCTGGAAACCAAAAAGAATCAGATTACCGGCGAGATTGATGACCTGGACGCACAGCTTGTCGTAACCATGGCATCCGTGGAAAATCTGAAAAATGAAATTGCAGAGAAACAGACAGAAATTGAAACAACACAGGAAAAACTGGCACAGTCCCAGGCTGAAGAGGACGAGCAGTACGAGCTGATGAAAAAACGAATCCAGTTCCTCTATGAGAGCGGCGGAGACAACGGCTGGGCAGCACTTCTTCTGGAGGGAAAAGATTTAAGCAGCATTCTCAACCAGGCTGAGTACACCCAGAAGTTATACAAATACGACAGAGAGTGCCTGCAGGAGTACATGGATCTTGTACAGCAGGTAACAGACTACAGCAATCAGCTTGCAGATGAAAAAGCAGATCTCGAAGCTAGTGAGGCAGAGCAGGAAGCACAGCAGCAGTCCCTTGAGGCAATGCTTGAGCAGAAAAAAGCCGTTTCCGATGACTACGAAAACCAGATCGCAGACCTGAACGACATGGCTGCACAGTACAACGCAGTACTGGCAGAGCAGAACGCAAAGATCCAGCAGATCCAGGAGGAGATTGCAGCCGAAGAGGCAGCAAGAAAAGCCGAAGAGGCCCGTCAGGCAGCAGAAGCAGCCGAGGCAGCCCGCCAGGCAGAAGCAGCAAGACAGGCAGCGGCAGCAGAAGCAGCAAGACAGCAGGCTGCATCGAACAGGAATAATTCTCCCAGCTCATCAAGCAATAGCTCAAGTAATAGCAATAAGGGAAATAGTTCCAATAAAGGAACAAGCAACAATGCTCCAAGTTATGTATCAGGAGACGCAGTGTCCCGTGCGTATTCTGCACTTGGAAAACCGTATGTATGGGGAGCGACAGGACCGAATTCCTTTGACTGTTCAGGTCTTGTAGGTTTCTGCCTGACAGGTAGATATTCACGTTCCTGCACATCAGCGTCATTGAATGCCCTTCCGACAGTGAGTAACCCACAGCCTGGAGATGTGTGTGTAAGATCCGGACACTGTGGAATTTACATTGGAAATGGTCAGATGATCCATGCACCACATACAGGTGATGTAGTAAAAGTAGCAAGTGTCCCTTCTAATATGAGAATCGTACGTCCTTAATAAAAGAATATTGAATTTATTTGCCAGGATTTCTTTTGAATCCTGGCATTTTTAATATCATGATGCCAGTGGGAGTGCAAAGCACGGAACAATCCGTAGGCATCATAGTTGGGGCTTTTGCCCCCCAACATCTTTAGAAAATTACAATTTCCATGATATAAAAACTCCGAGGCATTCTTGAATTGAGTCATATTTGAACCATAGGTGAGTCACATTTGAAAATGTCTGAAAAAAACAATCTCATTATTGATAATTCAGTAAAATTATTGTATTCTGAACGTATAAGGCAAATGAGGAGTATAACATTCGGGCGGGGGAGAAACCTGAATGTAAAAGGGTAATTAATAAGGAAGGGTGAGAAAATGAAAGTACGAGTTGTTCGGGCGCTTATTGCCTCTGCTGCAGTGAGCACTTTATTTGTTACGACAGCGTTTGTAACACCAGTATTT
>OGOI01001955.1_pt1 | contig 11137 bp, 9 predicted proteins | sample 1552631 | NCBI WGS metagenome assembly OGOI01 (sample SAMEA2580204, study PRJEB22360) | human gut metagenome | biome: human gut; feature: human-associated habitat; material: faeces | place: Denmark | collected 2008/2010 | reverse complement strand
TGAGATCTCCGTTGAGGAGGTTTCCCTCGATTAGCTTGCTAAATTATCATTTATCTGTTGATTTATATCTATTTTTTTACAGATTGAGTCTAAAATAGAAATGATTCTGTCTTGTTCAGGTAGCGGTGGAATCTTAATGCTTAGCTTGGACAACTCATTAAATGTTATTTGCGGGAATGTACCAGAACGAGTCTCCGCTAACATTTGAAGTTCTGAAATAATCTTATCAGATTGAAGAAAGTAGTAGAGGTATTTGGACTTGACAATATTTTTATTTCGAATAACCATTAATTTGGTCGATGCAATATAATTGATTGGGGCGAAATCAATGTATGCATAGCGTTTGTTTTGTGGACGAATTTCGCTATATAATATATCGCCTTCTTCAAAAGTTTTTTTAAATTGACCTTTCAGATTCTCATTAGGAATATAAATGTGATTTAATACTTTGCCTTCTAATACATCAGATGTATTAATAAGAACAACTTGTTGAGCATTACTGTTGTATGTATTGGAAATTGTATCGCACACATCTCCTATTGTGCATTGCCTCCAGGTCGTATTCATATATTGTTTTTCTAATTTATATATTTCCGATGTGAGATTTTGACATTGCTTTGATTGACCATTGCATAGTGCATTGTTGTGTCGATTTTGACGTGCCCTAATAGCTTTTGTACCTGTTCGATCGGCATCCCTTTATCGATGGCCATTGTAGCAAGTGTTCGGCGGAATTTATGCGGATGAACTTTGTGAATCGAAACTTTGCGGCCGAGCTGGCGGAGCCGTAACTCCACTCCGCTAATTTTAAGCCGATTATGCGGCTTAGCGATGGATACGAAGAGTGCCGGATTGTCATCTGTCCGGCTTTCGAGGTATTGTTTCAGATGAATTTTTGTGCGGGCGTTGAAATAGACTTCCCGTTCTTTGTTGCCTTTACCGAAAACGATGCACTCGCGTTCGTGAAAGTCTATATCTTCTCGATTAATTTTTACCAGTTCGCCGACGCGGATGCCGGTAGACGATAGCATATCTACGATTGCCAGATCTCGTATATGGGTGCAGTTGTCACGCAAAATTTCGAGATTTTCATCGGATAGCACCTCTTTAATTAAGGAGCCGGTTTTAACTTTATGGATGCGTCTCACCGGGCTTTTAAGAATATAATCTTCGTCTTCGAGCCATGCGAAAAAGCTTGAGAAAATTCTGCGGATATTGTCTATGGTAACTTTTGACGATTGGTTATTCGATTGGTATGATGCAAGATAACATCGTAGATCGGTCGTTGTTATATCGACGATATTCTTGTCGATCTGCCGTAACATATATTCAATAGTCGAAGCATAATATTTTAGTGTTTTCTCGGAGCATCCCTCGACTCGCTTGGCTGATATAAATAGCGTTTGCAGTTGAGAATTAGCCTTGATTCGCGCTTCGCTATCCGGAAGCTTTTCTGCGATGACAATATTTTGCAATGTGCGATTCAGCACGTTACATAAGATGCTCATTTGATCTGCCGTAATGACGGTACGCATCGCGGTTTTAATTTCGTCAATTAGTTTTTCTTTCATGGCTGCGTTTGTATTATTGAAATTGATAAAGTTACGCAGTCCATTGAAATACACACAAAGATAACCGATAAATGATAATTTAGCAAGCTAATCGAGGGAAACCTCCTCAACGGAGAGCTCGCCGGACATGAGTTTGGGTAAAAGGGTGTCACGAAGAGATGATAATATCTGATTTTCATTAGAAACCTTGACAATTTCAGCAAAATAGGAATTAACAATTTTTGAATATTGCATAATGATATCTTCAGGAGGAACAATAACCTTAAATCTATCAATATCTGCTTTGCCTAAATGACTAACTGTTGTCCCAACTTTATAACTCTGTACAAATGCTAATTTAGGATAAACAAGAGAATAAATATAATATTTACTCACATAGTCATATTTGGGGACAAACTTACATAATCGTTGATTTAATACACCTTTTTCGCCTCGCCAGATATGCGGAATAAATTCAGCATCCATTCCTGCGATAATGTCCCCACACTCTACATATTCTGTATTAGGTAACACTTCTTTTGTATAATATTGAGGAGTGTATGTTTTCAAATCTCGAATCCGAATTAATGGTAATCCTTGTTTTTTATCGTTAAACAACGCAGATTTATATGGGGCTCCATAGATTACATCAATATAGGAGTATATTGTTCCTGTACTCCATCCCTTCGGAATTAGTCCTAACTCTGAATCAACGAATTTTCCGCCTTTGAATGGTTCAAAATCCACAAACCACGACTTAAACAGCGCTTTGGCCTGCTCCTCTAAATTATCATTTATCAAAGTTACTATTGTAATTTCTATTTTTGTTATATTTGTATTAAACTGGGATTTCTAATGGAATTAGATCTTAATATTGATTCAAACGGCAATGTAATCGTCAATACATTGTCGGAATATGTTGCATATATTTCTCAGTTGCAAGCTGCCAATGAAGGTAGCAATGAGCGATTCTTTTTCAGGGGCCAATCCAATAAAAATTGGGATGTGCGCCCATGTTTATTTAGAGAGAATAACCTGACGATTGAATCCGATATTATATCCGAAGCTTGTGCTCGTGCTCCTTTTGAATTTGGTGGCCGAAGCGCATTTGAACGACTGACAAAATTACAACATTATGGACTGCCAACCAGAATGTTGGATGTAACGCTAAACCCTTTAGTCGCGTTGTATTTTGCGTGTGCAAAATGTGAAGATAAAGAAAACTACGACAAGAATTATAAAGAATCTGATACTATTGATGTCGATTCCGATCATCCATTTGATAATGAATATGATGTCGATGGGGCTGTTTATTATAGACGGGCTTATGGACATAAGCATAATTCAGATGATATTGATCTGTTGGCTCGAATTGCGGAAATGGATTTCAACGGAGATATTGTATTGCATCAATTGGTCGAGAAATTAGGATTACGCAGTCAAATAAAACAAGCCGAGGATTTTGAGGAACTGGCAAAGGTGATGCAAAATGCCTACTTTGTTATATCGACATTCAACAATGAACGTTTGATTCGGCAGAGCGGAGCCTTTTTGCTTTCGGGTAGCATTAATATTCAACTCAATAAATCTGATTACGGCGCCAGTCGGATCGAAAAGAGCAGTTGTTCTTTAAATAGCCAGTTTGCGAGCGAAAGGATAATCATACCGGCCGGAAGTAAGGAAAGCCTTTTAGAAGAATTGAATTTCTACAATATAAACCAAGGGGCTTTATTTCCGGAGTTGGAGCATCAGATGGCATATATCAAATATAGTATGTGTAAATCTAATGTCAGAAGCGCTTCATCTTTTGAAAAGATAGATTTTGATGCAATAAAAGCTGAAGAATCGAAGGAAGGTGTTGAGATAGCTGAATCCGTAGTGAAAGAAGAGTTAGTTGATAAGGCTATTTATGATATCGTATCACAATATATTTCAGATGATGCTATAAAACAGAATGTTCTTCGAATTATTACACGGCAAACCGAATATATAGATTGGGCCAATAAGGAAGCGACCATTAGTGATTTGAGACGTAAAATCAAACGAAGCCTGTCTTTACAATCTATTAGTTCTGATGTCGCAACGCAATCTGCGCGTAATATGGTATCACAGCTTGTTAACTTGTATGTGAAAAAATAACAATTATATGCACTTCACCGAAGATGATTTTGAAAACGCCATTCTCGAGTTGTTTCGAGAGCAATTAGGTTACGATTATGTGTACGGCCCCAATGTGATACGCGACTATGCAGAACCGCTTTACGTGGAGGCGCTGGAGGCTGTGTTGCCGCAGATCAATCGTGGTCTGCCACAGGCCGCTATTGACGAAGCCATGGTGAAGATTCGAACTTATGAGGGTGGAACGTTGGTACAGAAGAATGAATTGTTCACGGATTACTTGCAAAATGGCGTAGCTGTCAATTATTTCGATGGCCGCGAGCAATGCTCTGCAAATGTCCGGCTTGTCGATTACGATTCACCGTTACATAATCGGTTTACGATCGCTAATCAATGGACGGTCGATGGGCACTCGGTAAGGCGTGCGGATATGATCGTATTTGTCAATGGATTGCCGCTGGTGGTGGTCGAGCTCAAATCGCCCTCGCGTGAGAATACGGACGTGTCGGAAGCTTATGCACAATTGCGTAACTATATGCAGGAGATTCCGTCTCTCTTTATTTATAACGCTTTTTGTGTGATGAGCGATCAGGGGATGACTAAGGCGGGGACGATCACGGCGGGTGAAGACCGTTTTATGCAGTGGAAGACGGTAGATGGGAGTTATGAGGATACCCATAGCGCGAATTTCGATGTGCTTTTCGCGGGAATGTTCGAAAAAACGCGGTTTGTTGAATTGTTGCGGAATTTTATTTGTTACTCGAAAGACGGTAAACAGCGCGTTAAGATATTAAGTGCTTATCATCAGTTTTATGCCGTACGCAAGGCTGTGCTTTCGACGGTCAAAGCAGCTGAGACGGATGGTCGGGGTGGCGTGTTTTGGCATACGCAGGGCAGCGGAAAGTCATTGTCGATGGTCTTTTTCGCCAAGCAGTTGCAGCAGGCGATGTCGTCGCCGACGATTGTCGTGCTGACAGACCGTAACGATTTGGACGGCCAGTTGTACCGGCAGTTCGCTTGTTGCAGGGATTTTTTGCGTCAGACACCCGTGCAAGCCGAAAGTCGGGCTCATCTTCGGGAATTATTGGCGGGACGCGAAGCGAACGGTATCTTTTTCTCGACGATGCAGAAATTCGAGGAGAGCGAAGAACCGCTTTCGATACGACGAAACATAGTCGTTATGGCCGACGAGGCGCATCGCAGTCAATATGGATTGGAGGAGAGGGTCCGAATGGTTACGGATGCTGACGGGGTGATGCAGGCCAAAGTTGTAATCGGCGCGGCGCGTCTGGTGCGTAATGCGTTGCCGAATGCTACCTATATCGGGTTTACCGGAACGCCTATTGCGCAAAAAGATCGGTCGACACGCGAAGTATTCGGCGATTACATCGACGTGTACGATATGACGCAGTCGGTGGATGACGGTGCGACACGGCCGGTATTTTACGAGAGCCGTGTAATCAATCTGAAACTCGACGAGCAGACCTTGCGACGTATTGATGCGGAGTATGATGCGATGGCCGAGGAAGCGGAAGAGTATGTCATTGAGAAAAGCAAGCGTGAATTGGGGCGGCTCGATTCGATCCTTGGAGCTGACGCGACGGTGGCATCATTGTGCGAGGACATCGTAAAACACTATGAGGAATTCCGGCAATACGAGCAGACGGGTAAGGCGATGATCGTAGCCTATTCGCGGCCGATAGCGATCAAGATTTACCGTCGAATTCTTGAAATGCGCCCGGTGTGGAGTGACAAGTTGGCTGTTGTGATGACTTCTAGTAATAAAGATCCGGAAGACTGGCGGGCGATTATCGGAAATGATTCCCACAAGAAAGAGTTGGAGAAGAGGTTCAAAGACAACGACAGCTCGTTGAAAATCGTCATTGTAGTTGATATGTGGCTTACGGGTTTCGACGTACCTTCGCTTTCGACGATGTATGTCTATAAACCGATGTCCGGACACAATCTAATGCAGGCTATTGCTCGTGTGAATCGTGTGTTCGGGGATAAACAAGGCGGTTTGGTTGTGGATTATGTGGGTATCGCTTCGGCGTTGAAGACGGCGATGAACGATTATACATACCGTGACCGCAAAAATTATGGTGATACGGATGTGGCTAAAACCGCCTATCCGGAGTTTCAGAAGAAACTGGACGTTTGCCGTGATCTGATGTATGGATTCGATTATGGTGCTTTCTTCGGTAAGTCTGATTTGGAGCGGGCGAAAGCCATCAGCGGAGGTGTCGATTTCATGCAGTCCCCCGAGCGGATGGAAACGAAAAAACTCTATATCAAAGAGGCGCTGCTGCTGCGGCAGGCATTGTCGCTTTGTCAGAGTTTGCTGAATTACGAGCAGCGTATCGAAGCTGCCTATTTTGAGGCGGTGCGCACATTACTGACGCGCGTAGAGGGCAAGGGCAAGATTTCGTTCCGTGAGATCAACGGACGTATTAATGAATTGCTCAAGCAGAGTATCAAGAGCGAAGGGGTAATTAATCTTTTCTCCGATATCAAGGAGGAGTTCTCTTTGTTCGATCCGAAATTCCTTGAAGAGGTTGCCCGGATGAAGGAACGGAACTTCGCCATAGAATTATTGCGTAGGTTGATCGCAGAACAGGTACAACTATATCAGCGAACGAATACGGTACGAGCCGAGAAGTTTTCGGAAATTCTGTCCGATGCCATGAGTCGCTATTTGAAAGGGATGCTGACGAACGAAGAGGTTATTGAAGAGCTACTGAAAATAGCCCGTGAGATCGTTCACGGCGAAAAAGCCGGCGAGTCGCTTAATCTGAACAGGGAAGAACTTGCCTTTTATGATGCGTTGACCAAGCCTGAGGCTGTAAAAGATTTCTATTCCAACGATCAGTTGATCGCTATTACACGTGAGCTGACGGATGCACTCCGGCGTAACAAAACGATCGACTGGAATATGAAGGAGAGTGCTCGTGCCGGAATGCGGCGTATTGTCAAACGGTTGTTGAAAAAGTATGATTATCCGCCTGCAGGGCAGGAAGATGCTTTGAATACGATTATGGAGCAGTGTAAGAAGTGGAACGAAAATAATTGAATGGGATAGCTATGGGTAAGTTGGAAGAGTCGTATAGAAGAGTTGCATAATGATTTTGCAAGATAAGTAATACGCGCCTGTTAACTCTGATTAGATAACAGGCGCGTATGATTATTTTGTAATGTCTAATTCCTTTTGGAGCTGCTTTGCTTTTTGCCGGATATCTTCTGCTTCCTGCTTTCGGATAACGCTACGTTGTTGATTCTCGATTGCTTCCCGGACGGCTGTTTCGTAACGCTCAACTTGTTGCCGGAGCGAGCGACGGTCTGCGCGGCGTTCGGAATCGTAGAAGAGGGCGTTCAGGTTGCGCAATTTTTGCTCGTCGATGTCGCCCATCATTTGAACGTAACGGTATTTCAATTCCGTATCACGCAGGTTGGCAATACGGTCGTATAATTTAGTAATATGGATGCCGCCGCAGAGAATCACGATGAAAGAGATCGCCATATAGAGTAGTGCCCACGAGGTGTTGAAGTCGATGACGTGGATATGCCGTTGGGCTGCGGGTTGCGCAGGATGAGCGACGGCCGCAATAATTTTCTCGGTATGGTTTTCAGTCTCTTTTCCGATAGTTGTAATGCGGTCTGCAAGTTCCATGCGTACCCGTTCGACATTCGTGCGGGTGAATTGGGCCGTTTCGAGCAGTCGGGCGATTTTATCATCCGTTGTTACTGGAGCTGGGGCGGATATGTTGCGGTCGTCTATTCTGCGGCTGAGGGAGGTGAGTTGTTTTCTCAGTTCTTCGAAAAGTTCGATAATCGTGTTCGTGTCCATAAATAATAGGTATTGTCGATTAAAGTCGGTGTTGTTTTCTCTTTTTGCGCAGTCGTTCCTGAAGGCGCCGTTCTTCGTCCGCATCGTAGACCGGTTGCAGAAGATCTTCGAGCAGGTGACTGAACGATGCGACCGGATTGCTTACAGAACCGCGTTCGTTTGCGGAGAGTGCTTGTCGGCGGTTCAGGCTCAGCGCATGGTCGATTTTGGAGAAACTGAACTGCCGGTCGATTTTCGAACCGTTGAACGGGTAGCCGTTCCTGGGGAAGACGACGCCTTGTACGTCGGATGTGCCGCCGCGCATCCGGAACTCGGTAGCGATCCCTTCGTGCCGCAGCGCTGCCGTCAACTCCGGCCAGTCGCGGCAGCGGGGTACGGCGTCGCGCAGCGCGTGGAAAATTTCATATTTCGTTTTGTCCGGTTCGCGCAGGCGGTGCTCCTTGACATTCTCTTTGCCCGATGCGAAGTAGAGCCCATGCCGGACGGTCAGCTCCTTGCAGAGTCGCTCCGAACGGTAGCGGTCGTTGCGGTCGGAGACGGTACGGCCGTCGTTGTCCACCCGGTTGAAAAGGATATGCAGATGGGGATGTTCCCGGTCGCGGTGGCGGGCGATGATGAACTGCGTGTTTCGGATGCCCATGCCGGAGAGATACTCCGCGGCGATTCCGACCATCCGCCTGTTGTCGAGCCGTGCGGCGTCCTGTGCCGAAAAGGCGAGGACGATGTGGCCGACGGGCTTCGAAAGATGCGGATTCAGTGCCGCCTGCATTCGGAAGCTGCGGACGATGGAATCCCGGTCTTTCATCCGGACGCCCAGTCCGGCGAGCAATTCGGCGTCTTTTCCTTTGTCAAGGACGTAATCGACGGCTCCGCCGAACGAACCGCCTTTCGATATTTTGGCAATCATGGTTATTCGTTAATTTGATCTATTAGCGTATCTATCTTTTCGATCAGAGCTGTGCACTCCGCCGCTGCCTGAACATATCCGGCGGAGTTGGCTTTTCGGGCGAGCTGATTGAGGTTGTTGGCCATACCGGCGAGCTGCCGCAGCAGGGTCATCTGTTCTGCCGTGAGGCGCTGGCGGACGACGCTCCTTGAGAGCGCCGTCCGGGCGTATTCGGCCCAGGTGAGACCTGCCGCCCGCGCCTTGCCGCGCAGGGCGTAGTAGTCTGCTGCGGCCATCTTCACGGTCAGCCGCTCCTTGAGCTTTTCGCTTGCGGATTTGGGCGGACGTCCGCCTTTGGGATTCTTTTTCATTATATCCATTTGAGACCAGCGGGATGAATCTGCAAGGGTTTCGGGGCACCCGAAACATAAACTTGCTCTCTTAAAACCCGGAATGTTACTCCGCGGCGGCCGATGTCAGTTTTTGTCCGAACATCTCCATTTCGCGGCCGATGACTGTCTCGGAGAACTTGGCGTAGTGGCGCGTCATGTTGGTGTTCGAGTGGCCGAGAATCTTGGCTAGAACGTCAATCGGCATGCCGTATTCGACGGCCATGCAGGCGAAGGTGTGGCGGGCAACGTGGGTGGTCAGCACTTTGTTGATGCCGCACACGGCTGCTATCTCTTTCAGGTACGCGTTCATCTTTTGGTTACTCGGCGTAGGGAGCACCCGTGAGCGTGCGACGCATACTTCGTCGTGCTCGTAGCGGCGCAGGATTTCGAGTGTGGCCGGGAGTAGCGGGATACGGCTCATCACGGAGGTCTTCTCGCGGGGCTTGTGAATCCACCAGCGGCCTTCGTCGTCCTGCGAGAGGTGCTCGCGCCGCAGGTGGTCGGCATCGGCGAAGGCCAGCCCCGTCAGACAGCAGAAGACGAAGACGTCGCGGATGCGGGCCAGCCGGTGGTCGAGCGCCTTGCGGCTCAGTAGTTCCAGTTCATGCGCCGTGAGGTGCTCCTTGGCCTGCACCTCGTCTTCTTTGAGTTTATAGTAGCGAAACGGATTTTTCGTGATCCACTCGTTGCGCAGGCAGTAGAGGACAAAGTTGCGCAGACAGTTCATCACGGCGACCGCTCCGTTGTGGCGGCAGCGGTGGGCGGTTTGCAGGAAGAGGTTGAAGCCGTCCAGAAACTCGTAGTTCATCCGTTCAACGGGAATATCCTCGGCTTTGCCGCGTTGGGCGAGATACTGTTTGAGGTAGCGCAGCAGCCGCTCGTACTTGTCTGCCGTGCGCTGCGTGATGCGCACGCCCACTTCGGTCGTTCTTTTCGCATTAGGAAAAGGATGGTAAAAGTTTCTTGTCTCATAACTCGTGACATTTTAAGGATTGACAAAACGTCTGCAAGGAAACTTTATTGCGGTGTAAAACGCAGCAAAACAATGTATTGCGGGCTAAAAAGGTGGCAATCCTGTTTTCGGAAGCCCAAATCGTCTCTGCCCACTTTTTTGCCACCCAACAGTTTTCTCCGGCTTGCTTTCCGCTTCCGGTTCGGGGAATCGGTCGAGACCTTTGCAAAATGGTGATAACCAGCCCCCCCCCTACCGGACGGGCGACAAAAAAAGGAGCCTCGGAAAAGGCTCCTTTGTGCGGATAAAGGGACTCGAACCCCCACGCCGTAAGGCATCAGATCCTAAGTCTGACGTGGCTACCAATTACACCATATCCGCATCGGTAGGACAAAGGTAGATAAAAATTCACAAAACACAACCGGCACGGGCCATTATCCGGCTTTTTTGGTTACTTTTGTAAGTAATTTTTTAGACATGCCGCAACATATTACCCTTGTACTCACGCCGAAGCAGGCTGCCGATGCGACGTTTTACACCTCGCAGGCGGCGCGGCGCATGGGTGTCTCGGAGGCCGATATTGCTCTGGCGCGGGTCGTGAAACGGTCGATCGACGCCCGGCAGCGGCAGGTGAAGGTGAACCTGACGCTCGAAGTGTATGTCGACCGCGAGCCGCAGCCCGGGCCGGTGCATTTCGACTATCCGTCGGTCGACGGACGCACGGAGGTCGTGGTCGTGGGATCGGGACCTGCGGGGCTGTTCGCGGCGCTGCGGCTGATCGAACTGGGCCTGCGGCCCGTGATTCTGGAGCGCGGGCGCGACGTTTCGGCCCGCAAGCGCGACATCGCGCAGATCAACCGCAACGGCGCTGTGGACCCCGACTCGAACTACGCCTTCGGTGAAGGCGGAGCCGGGACCTTTTCCGACGGCAAGCTCTTCACCCGCAGCAAAAAACGCGGCGACTACAACAAGGCGTTGCAGACGCTGGTGTTTCACGGTGCGACGCCCGAAATTCTCTTCGAGGCCCATCCTCACATCGGAACCGACAAGCTGCCGGGCATCATGCAGCGTATCCGGCAGACGATTGTCGGAGCGGGCGGCGTGTTCCGTTTCGGGAGCCGCGTCACCGATTTGAAAATTGAAGGCGACCGGATAAAAGGCGTATGGTGCGGCGACGAACTGATCGAGGGAGCCGCCGTCGTGCTGGCTACGGGCCATTCGGCGCGCGATATTTACGAACTGCTCCACCGCCGCGGCGTGCGCGTCGAGGCCAAGCCCTTTGCCATGGGGGTGCGCATCGAGCATCCGCAGGCGCTGATCGACTCGATTCAATACCATTGCGAGACGCGCGGCGAGTACCTCCCGGCGGCCTCCTATTCGCTCGTGAGCCAGGAA